>ERZ1026854.1579-NODE-1579-length-14036-cov-4.910664_pt1 | contig 14036 bp, 7 predicted proteins | sample MGYA00380157_ERZ1026854 | MGnify/ENA primary metagenome ERZ1026854 (study PRJEB33269, sample SAMEA4719793) | human gut metagenome | biome: human-associated habitat; feature: organic feature; material: feces | place: Cameroon | collected 2013-10 ...
GAGCAGCTTCTTCTGCGCGTCACCTGCGACACGCCTATGGAGCCGCTGCACTTCTATGTGACCGTCTCCGACGGCGTCCACAGCACCTCCCGCATCGAGCTGACCGGCAGCGAGGTCAAGACCGACTATCTCACCTACACCGCCACCATGGTCCTGGACTCTCTGACGGACGGTATGCGCTTCGGCCAGCAGGCCCGCTTCAAAAACAAAAATCTGACCCCCGGCGCGGACCTGACCATCACCGTGGAGGTGACGTGTGAGAACCGTCTGGTGGACTCCGCCTCCGGCACGCTGACCGCCAACAGTCTGTTTGCCGAGGTTCGCGGCGGCGACACCGCCGTTGTTACCTACGCCCGCCACCTGCAAAATCTGGACACGGCCTCCCGCTTGCCCGACAGCATCACCCGCGCCGTGCAGGAGCAGGATATCCAATTTGTCAACGAAAACACCGACGACGGCTGGGACCGCCTGTACGGCTCCCGCACGTTCACGCCCATCACCAACAGCCGCCTGACCTACTGCGAGAGCAAGGCCACCGTGAACGGCCAGGTCTACCACCCGGTCATTTACGGTCTGACCGTGAACACCACCGGCGACGGCGGTCTTTTTGCCGCCTTCTCCGGCACGCTGAAAAACCTGCGCCTCTGCGGCGCCGACATCACCGCCTCCGGCAATGCCGGCGGCCTGGCCGGCCGTCTCAGCGGCAAGACCGAGATCCTCGACTGTCAGGTGTATCTCAGTCCCACCCGCGACAAACTCAGCACCAAGACCGAACAGGACATCTGGCTCCGCGGCAGCACGGCGGGCGGTCTGGCAGGCCGCTGCGACGGCACGCTGACCATCCGCCGCAGCTTCGCGGCTACCGTGATTCAGGGCGTCCGCTATGCCGGCGGCCTGGTGGGCAATACGGACAGCGCTGCTCTGACTGTGGACCATTCCTACGCGGACTGCTACCTGTATGCCGCCGCCAATAACGGCGTCGCCGGCGGCCTGATAGGCGCCTGCAACGGCACCGCCAATATCGCCCTGTCCAACTGCTACGCCGCCGGCTTCCAGAGCGCCGGCACCACCGCCGGTCTCTCCGGCGGCGAGCTCTCCGGCGGCGACATCCTCAAGGCCTGTTACAGTGCCTGCGTCCGCCTGGGCACCGACATGAAGCTGACCTACTCCACCGTCAAGCCCCCCGCTGCCGGCACGGCTCCCGCCGACATAGACGCTGTCTATTACCTGTTCCCCGGCCGGAACGATCTGTCCGGCACCAGCTTCGTCAATTACGCCAAATGGAGCGGCCAGAACCGCGCAGAGGGCGTAAAGGTCCTGGGCACCGCCTTTACCGCGGAGACAAGCGACACCGTGGCCTACAACCTCATGGACAACATGGGCCTGAGCACCTACTCCTACCCCCGGCTCACCGGTCTGCCCCACTACGGCGACTGGCAGGCGGATTTCGAGTCCGGCGCGCTGGCCTACTATGAAAAATACAGCGACGGCACCTACGGCTTCCTGGGTGCCAACCGCTCCACCCTCCGTTCCGGCGGCACCGTCGTGGATGACGGCTACGGCATGGTCTACCGCGCCCAGCCCACGGACGCCATCACCGTTGCCTATACCCTGGGCGATACGGCACGCACCGCCACCCTGCGGAATTCCATCAAACTCGACAGCGAATACTGGCTGGTACTCCTGCCCGACGAGTTGGTCTATACCAGTGAGGTGTCCCCCACCTTCTACCGTCAGGTGACGGTGGATGACATCTCCTACTTCTTCAATCCCCACTTCGCCTGCCGCGTGATCCAGAGCGCCGCCCTGCCCAGCGCCCCGGCGGAGGTTGGCATCCGCACGGCCCGTCATCTGCACGACCTGAGCCTGTATTACGACACCTACCGTACCCTGCTGGACAAGACAGCCGTCTTCCGGCAGGAGCGCCCCATCGACTACAACAGCTACGTCCGTCTCACGGTGCACACGCAGCCGCCTATCGGTGCCGCGGACGGCAAGCCTTTCATCCACACCTACGACGGCGGCGGCTATACCATCGCAGCGCCCTCCTTTACCGGCACGGTCAACACCAACGGCACCAGCTATGCCGGTATGTTCGGTCTGAACCGGGGCACCCTGCGCAATATCATACTGCTCACCGCCAATAAGGATCGTACCGTTTCTCTGGAAGGTCAGCTCTCTCTGCAAACCGCCTGCATCGGCGCCCTGACCGGCTGCAACGAGGGCACGGTCTACAACTGCGCCGCCGCGGGCTTCTCCGTGAACGGCGACGCCCGTCACGGCAGTATCCTGTATCTGGGCGGCCTGGTGGGACGCAACAGCGGTACGGTCCGCGCCTCCGGCGTCAGCGCGCCGCGCCTTTTCGCCAATAGCCTGTACGCCACGCTCTGCGCCGGCGGCTTCGCGGGCGGCAACAGCGGCGTTGTCCAGCAGTGCTACGCCATGGCCGACATTGAGATCGGCACGATCAACGGCGGCGGCGTGACGCTGGGCGGCTTTGCCGGCAGCAACACCGGCTCCCTCCGCGCCAGCTACTGCGCCACAGCCATGACTTCACCCAATGCGGATATTCACGGCTTTGCCCCCACTGCCGGCGGCGTATCCGGCTGCTGCTACCTCAACGGCGGCACATACCGCTTTGTAGACAGCGTTCACCTATACCAGTACACGGACAGATCCGGCGCAGCCCCGGTGAACGAGCCGGCCCTGCGCGGCATGGCCACCCGGCTGGGCGGCTTTGGCGCCGTCTCCGCCGCCAATACCTTCCAGCACGATAAGACCCTGGACTCCGCCGGCAAGGCCTACCCCTATCCCGGCATCGTCGCCGGCCACAACGGCAGCCGCGTCCATTACGGCGACTGGGTGACCCCTGCCGATATGGGCGTTCTGGGCCTGCTGTACTGGGAATATGAGTCCAAGCCCACCGGCAGCGGCTACTATTTCTCCTCGATCGGTGTCGAGGACGGCGAATACAAGGCCAACAGCAGTCTCTGTGTCTCCCATGACGACGGCGGCACCGTTACCGCTTACGGCTACGGTTACTATTGGTCCGCCGGCAGCACCACCGAGCCTGTGCTCTCCACCGGCATCACCGTGACCGGCACTCGCTATGCCGATGCGGCCAATGACCTGAACCGGCAGATGCCGAAATTCAATTTCGTCACCTACAAGACCTCCGATAACGGTCTGCACCTGATCAGCGGCACCCAGGCCAACGATGCCTGGACGCTGACCCACGAGGACGCCGCGCTGACCTACACCGTCAGCCCCTTCTTTGCCGATGCCTTCGCCCTGTCCTCCAGCAATGCGCCGGGAACGGCCTCCAAGCCTTACCAGGTACGCTCCATAGAGCAGCTGCAATACATCAACTGGAGCTATATCGACGGTCAGGGCAGCACGACGCGCGATGTCACAGGCAGTAATAGTGACTACAAGTATTATCCCTATCTGCAATACACCAACCGCCGCGACAATGCGCTGCAGACAAAGGCGATGGCGCTGGCCGGCGACAGCACCGGCGGCCCCCGTCCTATCCTCACCTGGCAGCAGACCCACGACCTCAACGGCGCAGGACACGGCACCGCCGCCGACGGCACGGCCGCAAACTACGACTTCCACCCCATTGCCGGCGCGGTGAACAACGGTCAGTTGAACAACAGGGGCAATGAAACCTATGATCTGACGCTGTACAACTGGTTCGGCGGTATCTACGACGGCGGCAACTACTACATCAAGAATGTGAACATCACCTCCCATTGCTACAACGTGGGTCTGTTCGGTACCACCGCCGGCGCAGAGATCAAAAACATCGTGCTCTACAGCGACAACGACGCCGTTATCCAGCGCAAGACCGACGCCACCCCCGCCTCCGGTGCCACCGGGCCGGAGAATTACGCCACCTCCTACGCCCTGGGCGGTCTGGTAGGCATCGCCTACGACTATGATGAAAACCTGAAGGACAAGACGAAGGTCAGCACCATCAGCAACTGCGCTATCGCCGGCTACACCGTGACCGACAACAGCAAAAACCGGCAGTTCTTGGGCGAAGCCGCCATCGGCGGGCTGGTGGGCGTATCCAGCGCCAATCTGAACAGGTGCTCCGCCGTGGTCAAGCTGAATATCAACTGTACCCACCGCTACGCAAACACCGGCGCCATGAACAAGGCCCAGTGGGGCAACTATGTCCGCGTGGGCGGCCTGGTGGGCGGCGTCCGCTATGATGTGTCGGACTGCTACACCGGCGGCAGCATCACCGTCGCCAGCGATCTGCTGAACGAGCGCATCCTTACCGGCAACAGCACCAACACCGCCTTCGTGGATCGCTATGAGTCGACGCCTAAACCCGTCAAGATGACCCAGGGCGGCGCGGAGGCCGGCCCGGACACCTACGTGTACATCGGTGGCATCGGCGGCAGCGGCTTCTCCGCCACCTTCTCCAACTTCTCCGGCAGCAAGGACGGCCAACCCACCTACAACAACTGCTACACCTACATGACCTTCCCTGCCATGGAGGGCACCATCACCGGCATCTCCCTCATCGGCAGCATCGCCGACCGTGCCGGCGTGAGCGGCGGCACCGCCCGGCTGACCATCAACAACTGCTACTACCTGGACAGCAGCGCCGCGATCTACTTCGGCAGCCTCCCCACCTTCTACGGCAAGTCTACCCAGTCCAATGGACAGTACACCTACTACTCCCTGTCCACCCTGCTGAACACCGATACCGCGCGGATGGATATGCTCTGTGGCGATCTGAGCTATCTGTCCAAGTACACCTGGAACACCGGCAGCAGCCCCTACAACATCAACGGTCTGAGGGCCCTGAGCTACGAGCAGATGTCCGGCCGTGCGGACATCGACGGAAAGCGCTTCACCGCGCTGCTGAACGGCGGCAGCGACGACGGCAGCTTCCACTGGGTCACCACGGAGGAAAACGGCCAGTCGGCCCACGGCAAATACAGCTTCCCCGGCAGCGCGGCAGCCCTCCGCGGACAGGACTACCCCTTCCCCACCGTATTGACCCAGGGCACCGCCTGCCTGCACTACGGCGAATGGCCCTCCCGCGGCCTGTACTGGAGCAGCGGCGTCCTTTCGCTGGACCGTATCACCACCCCCAGCGTCACGCTGTCGCTGCACTTCACCCAGGACATCGGCACTGACGCCACACCCACCATCACCTGCTCCCGCAACGGCATCGTGGACGTCTCCGTACCGCAGGCACAGACGCCCCCGACGGACGTCCGGCACAGCTACACTGTGACCCTCACCGGCCTGTCGGTCGGCTCTACCGAGGTCTTCGCCACGCTGGGTGGCTATACCGCCCGACTGCTGGTGAGCGTCACCTCCACGCTGGACATCTCCGTGGACGGCCTGCCCGGCGATGACTTCTTTGTCGGTGACACCTGTAATTTAACGCTCACCGCCCGCGACAGCCGCGGCAGCGCACTGGATGTCAAATGGACAGTCACGCCCCAGTACGGCGGCAGTGTCCTCACGGCCTCTGTTCCCGTTACCAAGGCCGACCGTACGGCCTCTGTCACCCTCACCGCCACCGGTGAGGGCGAGGACCGCACCCTGATCACCGCCGCCTACACTACCCCCGGCGGCGAGAGCTTCACCAGCAAGCTGCCCCTTGTGCTTCCCGTCCGTATGCAGGGCGTGCTGGGCATCGCCAACACCTCCGACGAACCCCCTGTCTATCAGCAGGGCGTCATGAATAAGGACGGCACGGCCTTCACGGGCGATGTGCCCTCCGGCGCGCCGTACAGCGACCGCCCCGCCTACGCCGGTGCCAAGCTGTACCTGTACAGCCGGGGCAGCGCCGCCACCTTTGACGGTCTCTCCGTCTCCGGCGTCACCGTCAAAGGCGGCGCCGACGCCACGGAGTACGTCCTCCGGCCCATGCCCGTCTCCAACGACGAGGACACCTCCGTCCTCCATCCCGACGTGTTCCGCGCCGAGAACGACGACTTCCGCGTCACCGTGGGCACACCGGCAAAGGACACCACCAGCGCCTTCACCTACCGTCCCCTGACGGTCAAGGGGCGCAGCCAAGGCCAGATCACCCTCACCGTCACATTGACGGACGCCGAAGACCACGCCTTCACCCTGTCCATTCCCTACACGCTGACCGAGTCCGACACCCAGGTCACCGCCACCCTCCTGGTGGATGGGCAGGCGCTCCCCCTGTCTGTCCCCTACGGCACAGCGCCTACGGCGGAGGACGTGGCCCGGCTTCTGACGGAAAAGGGCATCTCCCCGGACACCATCGACAGCTGGACCCCGGACATCACCCAGCCGCTGTATGCCGACACGGCCTTCACCGCCGTGCCCAAAATGACGGACAGCGGCGGCGCCCCCACCGTCCCGGACGCCGATACCCCCGCTTCCGGCAGCAAGGACCCTGAGGACACGCCCTCCGACGATCCATCCGCCCCGGACAGCAGCAGCTCCGGCACCGATCCCACGCCCCAGCCGTCACCGGACACCCTTCCATGACCCACCGCAGAAAGGAGGCCCTCCCGTGCACAAACTGAAAAACCAACAGGGCGCCACGCTGATGATGGCCCTCCTTCTGCTGCTGGCCGCCAGTATGGTCAGCGCGGTGATCCTCACCGCCGCCACTTCCTCGGCCCGCCGTCTGGAGAATGATCGGGCTGCCCGGCAGGCGTATCTGACGGTCAGCTCCGCGGCCCGTCTGCTGCGTGATGATATCCTGAACGCCTCCTTTGTCCAGGAGACGGTGAAGACCACCTATACCAATGACACCTCCACCGAAACGAGCCGCGAAACGACCTCGCCCACCGGGTTTACGGCCGCATGGCTCAAGGCCGGCAAGGCCGCCGTGGACAGGGACAGCGGCAAAAGCTTTACCGACACCATCACCCTCTCCGTGGACGGGCTGGATGATGTCTCCGCCGTCTTTACCATGGCGCCCAATTACGACATCACCATCGTCCTGCACCTGGCCGACGGCGGCGACAGTGACTGCCGCCTGGTGCTGACGCTCCGCGAAAACAAGGCCGACCCCACTGTCAGCACCGTCAGCGGCGGCGGTCTCTGGGTCCGCGATGTCACCACGACCACAACAACGATCTCCTGGTCGCCGGACAACGCCACCATCGAAAAGGAGGCGGTCGTATCAAAAAGCTGAACAGCACCCGCGGCGAAACGCTGGTAGAGACGCTGGTCTCCATCCTGATCATCGTACTGACCTTCGTGTTTCTGACCACCGCCGCCGTTTCCGCCGCCAAGATCAACGCTAAGGTTCGTTCCGCCGACATCTCCTTCCACTACAGCAGCGCGGTGTCGAACGGCACCGCCGCCCTGACCGCCTCCGGCGGCGGCACCCGCAGCGGCCGCACCACCGTGCAGGTCCATGAGAACAACGGCTGCCTCTACTACGAGGAGGTCACGCCATGAACAAGCTTCGTGACCGCCGTGGCTTCACCCTGACGGAGCTGCTGTGCGCCGTTCTCATCGTCCTGCTCGTCAGCGCCCTGCTGACCGTGGGCGTCCGCTTCGCCGGCCGCACCTACAACAGCTCCATGCAGCTGTCCGAGGCCCAGGAGCTGTGCTCCACCCTTACCAGCGTTATCAGCGACAAGCTGCGCTTCTGCGGCACCGTGACCCCCGGCGCGGACGGCAGTCTGGACCACATCTTCATTCAGGACCTGGGCAGCGTGGAGGGCGAGGGCGCCGCCTTTCAGGTGGATGCCGACGGCCAGCTCACCCTGGGCAGCACCAGGCTGCTCAGCAGCGCCGCCTATCCCCGGGGTCTTCGGGTCCGCGATGTCAGTCTGCGCTACGACAGTGCTTCGGGCATCTTTACCGTGACCCTTCAGGTGGGCACTGTCGACAGCACCCTGGCCGAGACAGACTTCGAGGTCCGGCGCTTAAATCACACATGAAAAAAAGCACCCCCGGAGGGGTGCTTTTCTTCACTTCTTAAAGCTGTCCTTCAGCGACACACTGCGGTTGAACACCATGTGCGCCGCGGAGCTGTCACGGTTGTCCAGGCAGAAATAGCCCACACGCATGAACTGGAACGTGGGCGCGTTGACGCCGGTGCGGTCGGCCTGCTTGTCGAACGCCTCCGCCACCTTCCGCATCTCCGGCTCCACCTTGCAGCCGGTGAGCACCGTAAGGCTCTCCGGGTTCAGGCAGTCCAGGAAGTCCTTGTCCGGGCCGTCGGGCTGCTCGTCGGAAAACAGATTGTCGTACAGCCGGACCTCCGCGTCCATGCAGTTCTCCGCGTCCACCCAGTGGAGCGTGGCACCCTTGACCTTGCGGCCGTCGGCGGGATCACCGCCGCTGGACTCCGGATCATAGGTACACAGCACCTCGGTGACGTTGCCATCCGCGTCCTTCACACAGCCGGTACACTGCACCAGATACGCGCCCTTCAGGCGGCACTCCGGACCGTTGGGGGTCAGTCGCTTGTACTTGGGCACCGGGACCTCCATAAAGTCCTCCGCCTCGATCCACAGATGGCGCGAGAAGGTGATCTCATGGGTGCCCTGCGCCGGGTCGGTGGGGTTGTTCTCCACCGTGAATACCTCGCTCTTGCCCTCGGGATAGTTGGTCACCGTCAGCTTCACCGGGTGCAGCACCGCCATGGTTCGCTCCGCGTGGGCGTTCAGGTCCTCCCGCAGGCAGTGCTCCAGGAAGCCGTACTCAATGGTGTTGGGGGACTTGGCCACGCCGATGCGCTCGCAGAAGCTGCGGATGGCGGCGGCGGTGTAGCCCCGGCGGCGCAGGCCACACAGCGTGGGCATCCGGGGATCGTCCCAGCCGGAGACATATTTCTCCTCCACCAGCTTGCGCAGCTTCCGCTTGGACATCACCGTGTGGTCGATGCCCAGCCGGGCAAACTCGATCTGCCGGGGATGGGCAGGCAGCTCACAGTGCTCGATGACCCAGTTGTACAGGGGCCGGTGCGCCTCAAACTCCAGCGAGCACAGGCTGTGGGTGATGCCCTCCAGCGCGTCCTGAATGGGGTGCGCGAAGTCATACATGGGATAGATGCACCACTTGTTTCCTTGCCGGTGGTGGCTCATGTGGTTGATACGGTAGATGACCGGGTCACGCATATTGAAGTTACCGCTGGCCAGGTCGATCTTGGCCCGCAGCGTCATGGCGCCGTTGGGGAACTCCCCGGCGCGCATGCGGGCGAACAGGTCGAGGCTCTCCTCCACCGGGCGATCCCGGTAGGGGGACACGGCGGGGATGCCGATGTCGCCGCGGTTGGCCTTGAACTCCTCCGGTGTCAGCTGGCACACATAGGCCAGCCCCTTTTTGATCAGCAGCACCGCCTGGCGGTAGTCCTCCTCAAAGTAGTCGCTGCCGTAAAAGAAGCGGTCGCCCCAGTCAAAGCCCAGCCAGTGGATGTCCTGCTTGATGGCCTCCACGAATTCCTCGTCCTCCTTGGTGGGGTTCGTGTCGTCCATACGCAGGTTGCACAGGCCGTTATACCGCTCAGCGGTGCCGAAGTCGATGGTCAGCGCCTTGCAGTGTCCAATATGCAGATAGCCATTAGGCTCCGGCGGGAAACGGGTGTGGACGGTCATTCCCTGGAACTGACCACCCTCTGCGATGTCCTCGTCGATGAAATTGATAATGAAGTTTTTGCCGGACTCCTCCGTTTCGGGGGTCTTGATTTCCTCGGCCATGATCTTTCTCACACTCCTTGTATGTCGTAATATTGTGCAAAAGCAATTTTTAATTATAACCGCCCATGAGGGGAATTGCAAGAGGTTTGCCCTCCCTCCTGCAAAAAACTCACAGGGCGTCAAATTCCTCCCGGGTCAGCAGGAGATCCAACGCCTCCAGAAGCCCGTTGGCGGTCAGCCGTGCGGGCAGACCCAGCTCCCTTTGCAGCGTTGCCCGCCTTTCGGCGGAGCCGGGGCCGATCAGTCCCTTGTCCAGAAGATCCGCCTTCGTAATACCGGCGGAGCGGCGGGGTGCGTCCTCCCCCTCGAAGGTGGCACCGGCGCGGCGAAGAGCGTCCGTCAGCACCTGCGGCGTCATACCTTCCACGCCCAGCTTGCCCTCCTTCCCCGGCTTTCTCTTGCGCTTCTCCTTTCCGTACACGTCGGGGATATACGCCTGCTTCACTCTCTCCGGCGGCAGGCACCCCTTCAAATGGTTTCGGATCACAAATCCCGCGCCGTCCGGGTCGGTCAGCAGGATCACGCCCCGCGCCTCCGCCAGACGGCGGAGATACGCCGCCTTCTCCCGGTCGTTGAACAGGGCGAAGCCGCCCACCTCCACCACGGCGGCATCCACCGCCTGCAGGAGCGTATTTCTGTCATACCGCCCCTCTACTACGATGACTTCCCTGACCCGCGGCTTCACTTCACACCTGCCAGTTCCATGAGAAATAGCTTCAGTTCGCCCTCATTGTCCATGTTTCGTTCGCTTTTCATGCGATGATCCAGCGTCTGGCAGCGCTTCACCGCCTCACGGCACCAACTGCGCCGCACGCCTCTGGCTGACTGCATCAGCTTTTTGGCCGGGTAATCGGACTTCATGCGCCACAAATCCTTCAGCCACAGCACGTCCTTGCCGCCGTCGATCGCCAGCCGAGCTGTGTACAGCTGCCGCAGCGTCTTTCCCAATGCCGCCAGAATGCGGATAGGCTCTTCCTGCATCCGCAGCAGTTCTGCAAGGCACTCCGCCGCCTTGTCATAGTCACGAGCCGCCACTGCGTCCGTCATGTCGAACACCCGCGCGTCCAGCACAGGGTCCGCCACAGCGTCGATATCCGCCGCTGTGATTTTCGCTCCCCTGGCATAGGCGGCGATTTTGGCGATCTCCGGCACCAGACCGGTCATCAGGCTGCCGCAGGTGAACAGCAGATGGTCTACCGTGACCGCATCGATTTCCTTTCCGGCAGCGGCAAAACGGCGGCGCACCCACTTTTGCAGCTTCTGCTGTCCCTGCTGGGCAAACTCGATCACCTGGGCGCGCTCCGCCAGGGCGGCGGTGAGCTTCTTCAGCTTGGCGTCGGTCTTATAGGGTATCTGTCGGTACAAAAACACCAGCGTGCAGTACTCCGGGAAGTCCTCCAGCAACGCCACCAGCGCACCCCGCTGGGCCTCGTCCAGCCTGAACAGGTCCATATCCTCCACCGTGACCAGGGTGCGCTCCGCCATCATAGGCATGGCCTCCGCCGCCTCGACGACCTCCTGCATAGTCAGGCCCTTGCCTGCAAGCCTGTGATAGTTGAACTCCTCAAAGCCCGCCGGCACAAGCCGTGCTTGCAGCTCCGCCACCGCCTGCTGCATCAGGTACGTCTCCTCGCCGTGGAATATATAGACATTCCCCACGGCGCCGCTTTGCAGCGCGTCGTGGAATTCCTCATAACCGGGGGTCTTTTCTTTTTTCTCCTTTGCCATGTTATCCTCCGTTCACGGTGATGCGGATGGTTCCCTGCTGGTCTGTGCGCCAGATATCCGCCCCCACCGCCAGCAGCCGCTGGAGCGTCTCCTCCGACGGGTGGCCATAGTTGTTATCGCCCACACTGATGACTGCCGCCTCCGGCATCACCGCCTTCAAAAAGCGTATATTTGAGCTATACCGGGAGCCGTGGTGGCTGACCACCAGCACCTCTATATCCGGCAAAGCATAGGTTTCCACCAGCTTTTTCTCGGTACTGCCGGACATATCGCCGGTAATGAGCAGGTCAAAGTCTCCGGCACTGGCCAGCGCTGTCAGGCCCAGCTCGTTCAGATCGCCGCCGGACTGCACCGGCGGATACAGGGTCAAAACGGTATCGCCCAGCGTATCGGCCGTCTCCTTCGTCACATAGGTCACCTGCGCGCCCTTCTCCTCCGCCAGCGACACCAGACGCTCCCGAACGCCATACTCATCCTCGATGTCCGGCAGGTAGATCGTCTGCACCGGGATGCGGCGCAGCACCTCGTACAAACCGTTGGTGTGATCGGCGTGGTAGTGGGTCACCACCACAGCGCTCAGTTCCCGGACGCCCATGCTGTGCAGCGTGTCGGCAGCCAGACCGCCGGGGTCTTTATAGCTGTTGCTGCTGCCGCAGTCCACCAGTGCCGTCTCACCGCCGGAAGTCAGAATGACGCTCTCGCCCTGTCCCACATCCAGCGTCAGGGCGGTCAGCACGCCGTACTGATAGTCCTGACGGTTGACCCAGATGGCCGCCGTCAGCGTCAGCACCGACAATGCCGATGCCAGCAGGTATTTCCGCTTACCGTCCGGCGTGGCGGCACAGCCGATAAAGGCCGCGTACAAAAACAGCAGCCAGTAGATGAGATAGGGATTGGTGAAATACACCGCGTGATAGCGCCAGGACATCATGCCGTTGGCGATCCACAGGATGTACCGCACCAGCGCCCAGGAGATCCAACCCAGCAGGCTGGCCAGCGGCAGCCACACAAAGCCCAGCAGCACCGTCACAAAGGCAGCCATGAAGCTCCATCCCGCCGCAGGCACCGCCAATAAGCTGGACAGCGGTGCTACCAGCACGAAAATGCGGAAATACCAGGCTGTCAGTGGGGCAGTGAACACCACGGCGCTGAGGGTGGCGGACAGGTTCGCCGCGACGAAGCACAACGCGGTCCGCAGTGGACGGCATTTGCCCTTATACCACCCGGTCAGCAGCTTGTACAGCCGGGGTGACAGCAGCACCATACCCAGCGTAGCGGAAAAGCTCAGCTGCAAGCTGACGCTGGCGGCGGCAAAGGGATTGCACAGCAGGATCACCAGCAGCGCGGCAGCCAGGCTGGTCAGGGGGTCGCTGCCCCGCCGGAACAGCGGCGCGATCAGCAGGAATATCTGCATGATGCAGGCGCGGACCACCGAGGGGCTCATGCCCACCATCACCATGTAAAACAGCAGCAGCGGAATGGTCACGGCGCACAGCAGTCTCTGCCGCCGGGAGATCAGCAGCGCCAGCAGCGTCACCAGAAAAGCGCAGTGCAGGCCCGACACCGCAAACAGATGCGCCAGGCCCGTCTCCTGCATGGCCAGATAGTCTCCATCGTCCATAGCGGACTTGTCCCCGGTAAGCTCCGCTGTCAGAAATCCGCTGACACGCGCGTCATCCCAGATAGCGGCCACCTTCTCGCGGAAAGCTTTGCCCGCCCGCTGGGGCAGCCAGCGCAGGGCGTCCCCATCACCCGCCGACAGACGCACATCCTCACGGCCATACAGCAGCGCATACACGCCCCGGGCGTTAAAATGGGTCACATCATCGCTGTCGAAATGGGCGGCAGACTGCCACTGGGCCGTGCCCGTGACCGTGTCGCCCGGTCGGGCCGCCAGCAGCTCCGCTTCGCCATATAGCACGGCCCTGGCCCGATGATAGCCCTCCAGCTCCACCGTGACCCTGGCGCCGCGCTCCGTAGCCTGCGGCCAATCACAAACGGTGGCGGTAAAGTCCGACGCCGCACCGCAGCGGTCCTCTATCGGCTGGCGCACCAGGTGGTCATACCCGGCAAAATAGGCCAGCGATACCGCCAGCGACAGCAGGAGCAGCAGTCCCCGGCGAAAATATTTTTGCTTGCGTGCAGCAAACAGCCACGCAAGCGCCAGCAACAAAACGCCCCCGGCGGCATACAGCTGCCAGCCGTTCCAGGGCAGCAGTGCCGCCAGGAAGACACCGGCAGAGAAGGAAAAACCGATCGTGGCCAAAACGCGCATCGTTCTCTCCCCTCCCCCGGTCATAGTATCGTTTTATTATACCAAATATAGCTGCCCGTGACAAGGAAAAAGCCGCCCCTACGGGCGGCTTTTTGTCTTTTACACACGCGCCAGCTTGTCATTGCACTTCTGCAAAAACCGTGCGTTGTCGATGACAGCGCGGGTATGGATGCCCTCACCGATCAGGCCATCGGCGTCATGGGCCGTGACCTTGAAGGTGATCATCTTGCCGTTGGCGGAGATACCCGTCACCTCGGCAGTGGCGGTGACCTTCATGCCCACCGGCGTGGGCGCCAGGTGACTGGAACTGATCTCCACGCCCACGGTGCCCTTGCCCTCCGGCAGCTCCGGCTGCACACACT
>ERZ1026854.1581-NODE-1581-length-14025-cov-6.573801_pt1 | contig 14025 bp, 11 predicted proteins | sample MGYA00380157_ERZ1026854 | MGnify/ENA primary metagenome ERZ1026854 (study PRJEB33269, sample SAMEA4719793) | human gut metagenome | biome: human-associated habitat; feature: organic feature; material: feces | place: Cameroon | collected 2013-10 ...
CTCAGCTGGGAGAGCATCTGCCTTACAAGCAGAGGGTCATAGGTTCGAGTCCTATTGTTCCCACCATACGGCCCGGTAGTTCAGTTGGTTAGAACGCTAGCCTGTCACGCTAGAGGTCAGGGGTTCGAGTCCCCTTCGGGTCGCCAGTTTCCGCGGCGAGTTTAGTAGCGGAACAGCTCCCTTGCGGTTTGCCTCTGTAGCTCAGTTGGTAGAGCAGGGGACTGAAAATCCCCGTGTCGTTGGTTCGATTCCGATCGGAGGCACCATTTGCGGATTTAGCTCATTTGGTAGAGCGCGACCTTGCCAAGGTCGAGGTGGCGGGTTCGAGCCCCGTAATCCGCTCCACAGAATCAGCACACCAAGTGAATATTGGTGTGCTGATTTTTTCAAAGCATTACAAAATTAAATAAGGCACCATAGCCAAGCGGTAAGGCAGAGGTCTGCAAAACCTTTATTCCCCGGTCCGATTCCGGGTGGTGCCTCCAGTAAACAAAAAGCATTGCGAAAGCAATGCTTTTTATTTCCCAGAATAGGCGTCATTGCCCTTAACCGTGTTTCCATGATGTTCTGTTGACGGCTCAAATTGAAAGAGTGGAACACGAATCACCAAATAAGCCTTTAACTGTATATAACTTTTTGAAGAAAACCGGGATTATTTATATTGCAGACAAAGCGGGCAAAATTGTTATGAATACAATTTATAAAACCCAATAGGGAGGAGACAATCTGTGAGTAATCGCTGTACAATTTATGCAGAGATGCACATGGTTTTTGATAATGATTTTGATGTGCACTCAATCACAAAACATTTAGGAATTGCCCCAACAGAATGTAAATCGCGTAGTGAAGCACGAATATCACCTTTGACCAATAAACCCGTTGAGGGTTTTTGGACGCTAAAAACAGAAGAAAAAGAAGAAAGAGACTTGGGGGTTGTACTGAATGAGTTAATAGGAAACATATCTGCTAAATTACCAGATATCAAAAAAATCTGTGATGAAAACGGCGGAAAGGTTGTTTTCGATATCGTCCCATTCTTTGATGAAGATAGTAAACCTGCATTGTATTTTGAAAGGGATTTTCTTGATATTGTAAACTATTTGAATGCTGCCATTCAGATAGATTTATATGTGAGATGAGTCTGTGTAAATTATTAAAGAGATTCAGAAAACTCCTGTCAACAAGCACCGCGGTATCAAAATGGCGATTGCTTGCCGGCGAATACCACTAGGAAGATTTCCGAAATCTTTCGGTTATCGAGTCTTTGCAAGCTATAAAAGATTTCGGGAATTTCTAATTGCAATAGGTATAATCTTTATTCTAATGGCACGCAGTATTATCTTGTAAAGAACCTGCAAGGCGATGTAACACAGATACGCAGCGTCTATGGTACGGTTTTGGTTGAGTATGCATATGACGCGTGGGGCAATGTGCTTGATATAAGCGGCACGTACGCATCGACGCTTGGTCAGAACAACCCCATACGCTATCGCGGATATTATTACGGTTCAGAGACGAGTCTCTATTATCTCAACAGCCGGTATTATGACCCTGCGAATCGTCGGTTTATTAACGCGGATGATCCCGAGATAATTGATGGTGGTAACGATCACATTCTCGAAAACAACCTATTTGCTTATTGCTTTAACAATCCAGTCAATATGACAGATGATACCGGATATTTGCCAAAATGGGCTAAAAAAGTTGTAGCAGCAGTAGCAGTTACAGCTGCTGTTGCCATTGTAGCAGCCATCACTGTTGCAACAGCAGGAGCAGGAACTGCGGCAGCCGTCATTGCGATAGGAGCTGCCAAAGGAGCTGCTATTGGAATGGTTTCCGGCGCTGCAATGGGTGCTGCGACTGGAGCAGTAAGTCATAGGGTATCTACTGGAAGTTGGAGTGGAGCAGGCACGGCCGCACTTAACGGAATGGGCGACGGGGCATTGTCAGGTGCTGTTACTGGCGCAATAACAGGCGCTGCCGGTAGCGCATTAAAAGTTGGAAAAGCAGCAAAAGCATGGGATTCATCTTCTAAGGGAGGTTCGTGGACAAATATGTCAGATCATTACAAAAGGCATGTCTTAAAAGAAGGAAAAAAGGCGATGACAAAGAACGTTATTACCTATACAAATGACGCGCTTGAGTTATGGAACAATAGTAACGGAATGGGCAAACTAATGAGTTCAGGTAGTTTAAAATTGAAAGGCGTGGGTGTAGGGGGATTCTATTCGATGTCCGGTTTGATTCGCTCATTCTTTTATCAGTGAGGGCAGAAAATGGAGCGACTAAGTAAACAAGAGACCAAGATACTTCGTGAGTTTTTGAGAATTCCAATCCCGGCGTACATTCGTACATATGAGAGGGGAGAATTCAATCTTCTGGATTGCTACGAGGTAGGTTTTACTTTTGCAAATGACTTACTGAGGGGGAAAAAGATTAATCCAAATGCATCACCATGGGGAGACGGTAAAAGCGTCATATTCAGCCGCGATTACGAGAAAGTTCTATTTGACATTCAGAATACTGATTTAGACAAAAGCGTTAGGGATTATTGCACTTGCTTTTTAAAAGCGCTGAATGTGTTTAAGTCCCATTTTGAATAAGTGGAAATTGGACACATAATTTTGATTTGATTGCCCTCCTCCGGACTGCAGTTGAAAAAGCAAAATTGAGCTATAATTAAAAAACAGATACAGGAGATGAAAATGAGATTTTCATTTGACTCGTTTGTTGACGGAAGTTTTGATTATGATCCCGAGACAAAAACGCACAGTTGTATATGGCTACGTGAAGAAAAAATGGACATCGGCGGCGGAAGAATTTCGATTTCCGATATTGATAAACTGAGAAATTATCCCCTTGCGGATGTGGTGACAATTTCCGGACTGCAACAAGATACCTTCGAGTATTTTATAAAAACATACGGCAAGCAGCTGAAAGCGATTCGCTTCTTCAAAAATAAGTTTATTGAGGATCTGTCTTTACTCAGTACGTTACCGCAACTTGAGTATGTTGTTCTTTTTGCAAATCAAAGGGTCGCCTCTCTCTGGAATATGACTGAAAATAAGTCTCTGACGGGACTGTGCATAGAAGATTTTTCGCGTCTGTCGTCTATTAAAGGAATTGAAACCGCTCCTGCTCTCAAGGAATTCAGAATCGGAAACGCAGTTTGGAGCAAAATGATTGTCGATAGTATGATGCCGCTTGCAAATACAGGTATAGAAAGACTTGCTTTTACCGGGCGCGCGATTGAGGATAACGACCTGTCTTTTATAGAGCAACTTCCGCATTTGAAAGTGTTTGATTTTCCGACAAATCTTTTCACAACGGAACAGGTGGCGTGGATCGTTGCAAACTTTCCGCAGATTGAAGGTTTTTCTTTGAAGCCCAAGCGGGACTGTATGCTATTTGAATCAAATGAAAATCCGGTGGATGTACCCGGAGCGATAATTGTCGGGAAGCGCAAACCCGCTTTGAAAGTTAAAGGAAACGAAGCAAAAATCGAAAAATACATTCAGGCTTTTGAAGATTTGAAGGAAAAATTCAAAGGTGTTTCATATCGGGACGCTTTTCTGTCATAAGGAACAGTCGTCTTCTAAGATTGTAACAGACAACTGCTGCTGTTTTGAAGAACGCCGGTTGAAAAGCCCGAGAAAATTTCGGGTTTTTTCTTTTGCTTAGCTTTGATAGAAAACAGCAAGGCCGCTTGTCAACGGCGAAGGAAAAGATTCGATGCTTTTGAAGTCATATCTGGAAACAAGTCTGAAAAGCGGAGTTGCGTTGACGTTTACGTCTAAAATCATATTGCCTCTTCGGATGGACATCCGGTAATCGGTTTATCAAACCTATGAAACATCTATTTGTCCGATACAGTAGATTAGTATTTTTTAATGATCAAAAAGTCCCACATATTGTGCAGGACTTTTTGTTTTTATATTCTTCTGCGTTGTTTGTCATTTTGTGCGTTTTCAACATTTTTTTGCATCTTATCGTACGATGTCAATCTCCTGAAAAATATGCAATAAATTTTGCTTTGAACTCTGATAATTGGCTGTATAATATGATAAATCGGATTAATGGCACAACCTATAAGCGTCGAATGTGAAGACTTACATTCAAATAATATCCTTAAATGTGATCTACTTTATTTGGTTATTATCGAATTTTGCAAAAATATGAACAATACATAGAATATATGGCGAATTATCCCTTGACAAGTCATTTATTTCTAAGTATAATTATACTTAACAATTATAAGATGGCGTCTATTACAATAAATTGGTTTTTATTTTTTCAAAATTGTCAATATGTGGGTGCGTTTCGCGAGATAAATCATTGGCATAAAAAATATCAATGAAAAATTTCTGTAAGCAATAGACATAATAAATTTTTGATAATGGAAATTCTGATGGTTGTATTATGTTTATGAATTAAAAAATAAGCACAAAAATATGTAAAAATTCTAATCTTAGTTTGCAATCTTTGTTGTGGATTGTAATAAGAGTTTAGTGCTGTCATGAAGTTTGATTATCTTGAACAGTTGAAATTGATTGCTTCAGAACTGGACAAAAATGAAGTTTTGAAATAAAACTGATTTGTAGGCAAAAGCATGTTTGGCATAATTTTAATCCGGTAAGTTTAGAAATTATAAGATTGACATCAGAATGGAGGACGAATTGCATATGAACTACGAAGAAAGCTATTTTTTTATCAGTTACAGCCAAAAAAACATTGCTGTTGATAAAGATTTGGAGCGTTTTAAGAATAATTGCGTAAATTACTGGATTGACAAAGATGGAATGAGGGCAACAGATGATACGTGGATTGAACGTGCGCGAAAAACTATTTTTGATGAAAAGTGTAAGGGCGCGGTTTTTTATCTTTGTGAAAATTCCTTGAAGAGCGCTGCCGTTGAGCAGGAAATTGATCTCGTGAATTCCAGACGTAAAGAAAATCCTGATTTTTTTACGATTGCTATTTTGGTCGGCGGAAACTCAATACCCGAGCTTATTAAAAATGTTTACTTGTCAGTTGATAATTCTCTTCTTACAAAGACATTGCCGCTGTCGAGAATCGTAAAAATCGCAAACATGTTTACCGACGAAAAGATATTTATTGTTAGAAACGAAAATAACCTTGAAGAATATTATGCCACCGTTATTAAAAATTTGGCAGACTTTGGTGTGATACTTAACAAGGAACTGATCGAAAAGAAACTTCTTGAAGACAAAGAACTTGATGTCTATAAGAGATATAGTTTTGGGACATTTTATGATGATGAATGTGAACCGGATGTTCATTTGGTGAGTAGCAATGTTTTTGAAGAGCTAAACGGCAACATTTATATAAAATTAGATGACGGCTTTGCGCATAAATCAGCCGCCATAAAATGGATTATATTGGATTACGCAAATGGCAATATGAAACTGATTTCCGAGAGAGTTCTGGATAAAATTCCTGGGAAAGATATTGATAGCTGGCTAAACAATTTTTTTTATAAAATTGCTTTTTCGAAAGAGGAAAAAAGACGAATTATTGGGAGAGTCAGAACGATGTCGTTTGAAGAATATTGCTTGTACGATAGTAAGAACAATATAAACCCGACCAATGGAAAGTTTTGGCTTGATAGCATCAATGAAAGACAGCAGCAAAATATGCTAATGTGCGTAACCGGGACAAAAATAGATAGGGTCGGTTTAAGAAAAGACATAAAATATGGGATTCGTCCTGTGATAGAAATCAAGATTTTGGAGGAAACAAAATGAACAGGCTGAAATTGAGAGAAAGTATATTAGATTCAATAAACCGTAAATTGAAAAATGTTAATATAAATGACTGCACCAAAGCGTTGCTGGGTATTGTCAAGGATCGTCAAGATGGAACGATATTTTATGACTACGAGCCGAGGGAGACAATTGGTCTCTACATATATGCAGAATTGCTTGATAAATATGATGAAGAAATCGGTTTCGTACTGTCTGACGACGTCAAAGAATCCGGATTGTTGACGCAAGCACAGGGTGCCTGTAGCTTGGATGTTTTAATAAGTGATTATAAAATTCTTTCCGTTTTGGACTGTAATGACGCAGAAAGACTTAGAGAAATTTATGAGAAAACCATAAATTCAATCCTTGACATGGTGATTGCGGATAACGGTTCAATTGTTATTGATGCAACCCCATACAATATCGATGTTTTTGATTCAGAATATGCTTATGTTGATGCGATAACGTGGGTTGTGAGTGCTTTGCTTGGGGCATTAAATTTTTGTGAAGATAACAACAAATATTTCGAGTCAGAGAACTCGGGGATTTCGTTTTCAAACGAAGTTCAGCAAAGAATATTGAACGTAATTTCGTTCTGTGTGAGATACCTTGTTGAATGTTTTATTGACATCACAGATAAAAACGAGAAAAAATTATCTCAAGGATGGAATTTTACAAAAAAATGTTCAGAGCCGTCGTTATACTTTACTTACGCAGTTAGTGAATGTCAGCTTGACATTTATGATTTTTTCAAACAGGTCATAGACAAGCATGATATTGAGCTTAAAATCGAACGAATCAAAAAACAGTATTTACTGGAAAACGATGATGATTTTTATCTGTATCTGTCTGCGGAAGATAAAACGTCATATGAAAGCATAAACGAAAACAGCGAAGAATTTAAGTTGAAGAAAAAACTTTTTGATGTCATAAATGGTCATGAGAATTTCTATTACGAGTTTTCAAATCAAGTTAAACTTGCTGCAAGAAACGCTTGGTCTCTAACGAAAGATGGGATTGACAGCAAATTCTACAATGGAAATCTTTCGGGAGTTATTGACGTTTCTACAATTGAAAGCAGTTCGTCAAGTGACGCACTTTTCAACAATATATTTGTCATCAACAATGTTATTTCCGGCGCAATCGATGAGGAAATCAGTGATCGGCTTGCAATGGCGGTTGATGATGATGAAATGAACAAAATTCAGTCAGAATATGACGCTTTGCTTGAAACTCTTCAGGCTGCTGTCCAAAGGATAATTAGATACAACAAAACATTGCAGTCCAGACAGAAGGATTACATAATAAACGACTTTATAATTAGTTGTAACGAGCTGTTTGAAGGTGATGTTGTAAAGAAGAGTCAAGAGCTTAGAAAGAAAAAAATAAAAGCATTTACGCTTTCTCCGCTTCTTGTAAAGACCAACAACCTGATCAGTGAATTTTTAACTAAGTATCCTCAGTATGATATGATAAAGTATCTTGATGAGTTGCTTATGAAGAAGCGTTCAATGGACGATGACGGAAACTATATTTGGCTTTGGGAGGGCGGAGAGTACCATATTACATCAAATTACTATTATTTGACTTCGTTGGTCGGGTTTTATAAATATGTGGATGCTTACGAAAGTAGGTTCAGCGCCATTGATCATAGTAACGAATCGTATAAAGCAAGTCTTTTGGATGCTCAGTTGCGTGAGCTTAGAAAAAGCGGCGAGATATTTAAGCTTACTGATCAGACCAAAAAGCTTCAGGAAGCTAATGAAAAATTACATGATCAAGTAACTGAGTTAAAATCGCAGGAGTCAGAAGTTGAAAGAGTGATAAGAGACCTTTTGCACAGAGAGATCAAAGAAAATTTGATAGTCTGGATAACAGAGGGTGTTACTGAAATGAAAGAAGATGTTTACGCTCATCTTTTTGATGACGATTTTGATGCCACGCATACAAAGGAGTTTGCATTTTTTGACAGCTTTAAGAAAATGATTGTGATGTCATTCTTAAAGACTTTCCAGGAAAGACTTACGTATTTTGATCTTGAAAATAATAGGGCAGGAGATGTTGCGGATTTGTTGAAGCGTGACATGGAAGAAAAGTATAAGAGGCTTATTACAGAAATTATCGAAAGCCCGGAGTTTAATAAGTGAGGTGAAATCAATGCATAAAATTTCGTTTTTTTCATACAAGGGAGGGTCAGGAAGAAGTTCTACCTTGATAAACATTGTCCCGTTCCTTATAAAAGAGCTTAAAGCGGATTGTAATCACCCGATTATCCTTTTGGACATGGATATAGATAGCACAGGACTTACATATTTGTTACACCAGGGTGATAAAGTCGGAGCAGGTCTTTCCATCCAAAAAATAATGGTTGACGGTGTACCGGGCGGAAATAATTTTCAGAGAAAGCTGGAGGAACATCAGTTTTTCTCCAATCTGCTTAAGGTCGGTTCGGAGTTTCATTGTGAAGATGGCGCCGTTCTTCTTCTTCCGGCGGAGGCTGGCGTGTCTGTTGGTAAAGATGGCACAAACAAAAATACGACGAATAGAGATTCGGGTCACATAGAAAAGATTATTGATGTCTGCGAGCGTTATGATTGTGCAGCAATAGTTTTTGACTCATCTGCGGGAGATCAGGATACGGCAAACGTAAGCAACGGCAAAGCGGATGTTATTGTTTGCTGCATGAGACCGACCATTCAGTTCCAGGAGGGAACGCTTGATTACTTTAAGAGGATGAGCCGAATTATTCGCAATAGAGATGTAATTCTCCTCCCGAATGCTGTATCGAGGACGAATACAAATGTTGACGGAAAGGTGTATCCGATAACGGCAAAAAACAGAATAATAGATGCATTTGATAATAATTTTCCAGAGACGGGGAACACAATACATTTTGACGCGATGACGGGATCCCATTTTGGAATTCCTCTTGTGAGAAGGTTTTTGTGGCAGGAGTCAATACTTGCGAATCTTGATGCTGATGCGTTGGCTGAAGATGAAAAAGAAGCTATCGAAATGTATCAGCAGGTCGCATCCATGATTTATAAGTATGGTCAGAATGGGGGCTAATCATGAGCTACAGAGCTGATTTGGATAGTTATCGCTCAGTTATAAGAGATAAAAATATTTGGCTATATATTTTCGGAAAGGAAAAGCCTGATTTAGACAACTCCCAATCGTATTACCGATATATCAACAACACGATCAATTTGGCATTTGTTTATGCTTTTTCTTGCGTAAAAGAAATGTATAATATTGTTGAGGACATTGAGGAAAAAAAGAAACTTTTTAATCCTAATGCCAAGCGTGCGATAAAGAATATCGAACGAATTTATAATGGATTTGATGTTAACTATGAACTTATAAATTACATCATGCTTGATATACAATTCGATTTGGCGCTCGGCTCGGAGTCCTGCCTTAAACAATATATTCCGGGAATTGCCTCAGAATTTAATGTATTGGACTATTCTGCGCACATTCTTCACTGGATGACTACATCGAAGTATGAGGCAAATATTACAATATCTGACTTGGTAAAATTGTTTCAAAAGTTGATTGGCGCGCTTCCTTTTATCAGCAATACAGCATTGAAGGGTGAAAGGAATGACGTTTTTTTTGAAACCCAAGTGGGATTCGAGAAAAAAATTGTCTATTCTGATTATAAGCTATATATTCAGGATTGTGGCAGAGGATACTATCAGTTTTACTTTCTTGAGAGAGCAGAAGCGAAAAAGCATTCGCTTTCTCTTTGCTATTCAACACCGGATTACGCCGACAAATATTTTATCGTATATCATGACAAAATTTTCAATGAGACGGCAGAACGTGACAACGGCGAGTTTGTCCTTTTGGATGCTGACGAAATTGAGTTGATGTGTAACAGAATCACGGGTTTTGATACCGAAGACGTGTTTAATAGCAAGGGCGCTATTGCAGACGGGATCAGCAATATCTACACAGTTAATTACAAATATCTGAAAAACCTGTCGCTGTCTATTTCAGACGAGTTGGGAAGAAGCGATAATAATTTGTGCAGAGATAAAGTTTTGCTGAAATATGGTGTGGATCCCGGCGGAGAATATGATCTTGACAGCGTTATTATTATGCAATTAATTGAAAAATCACCGTTTACAGTATTATTCGATTTGTTTTGCATTGACGGCGGCTCTTTCCATTCCGTTATAAAAAATTTATATAATAGATTTAATTGCAAAATAAAGTTTAAATATATCGATTTTACAAAAGCTCCTGTGGACTATTCAGAACTTGATAGACATTTGATGAAAAACTTGAAAACAAGTCGCGGTGCTTACTACAACATGGAAATGGCCGAAATGCAAGCAAATTATATTCTTTCAATGATTCTTGCAGACTCCCGCGAGGGTGATGCAGGAGTTGGCAGGGTTTCTGATGAAATTGAGTGTATCAATGCCAATAGAAGTTTGGAAATGGCGCAGGATGTGTGTGCTAAATTGTTAATAAAAATGACTTGCTTTTATAATGGCGTTCTTGCATACGGCTGCGAAAAAATGGAATATGACGCTGAATATTACAACAACATGCCTTCAGCGGAAAAAATCAATAATGCTCAAGAACGGTTCAAAACTACGTTCTTGAGTGCTGCAAAAGACGCTTATGAGTCAATGTGTGTTAATAATCACTCAAGCGACAGAAACGAGAACCTTGCGAACGCAATCGATTTGTTTTTGGAATTGGTGGATTTTGTGGATAATGATGCAAATTCAAGGAAAGCGTTAAAATGTGTTCTCGGAAAGAATTCTATTGTGGATAAAAGACGTCTTGGGCTTTCAAGGGGAATTGTATCATTGGATTCTACTGAGCAGACTAAGCAAATATTGAATGTCCTTGAGTATCTTACAACCGGATCGTTTGATAAAAATGAATCAAAAGGTGACTTCAATTCAGCAATCCATCCTATTGTCGGAAGGTATATAAGCAATAGTGAGAGCAATGATCAGTGTAGAATTGCCAGCTTTTCAATCAGAATTGACGTTGACGCAAACGGACAGTTCGATTATATGAAGTCTGTAAATATTTTGACGGAGTTTCATTATCAGATAGATGAGTATTACTATTGTTTGCCCAACATAGGAAGAAGCAATTTTGATTGGTGGATTGATCCCCTTGTTGTAAGTGTAAATGATTTTGATTCTATTTTTTCTAAAGAGGGAGAATGACAATGTTGCATTTTATGATGGATGCTTATGATACGATTGAAGAAAATTCAAATAATTTGATGTCCGTGAATGAATGTCTAGTGAAGATAGCCAGCGATCTCAATTTGAAATCTGTTATGCCACCGTTTTTGGTTCCTTATTATTATTCCAAAAAGATGGAAGATGGAGGAATTAGTGCATTTATGTTTTTCGAAGGCGGTCATGTTACAATTCATACGTTTCCTTATCGTGCATGCTATTTTGCTGATATTATGTCTGACGACTTTTTTAGTACGTCAAAGGCCGAAGAGGAGTTGCTGTCGATTTTTAATGCTAAGACGGTGAAGTCGTATTACGTTGACAGACGAACTGTCGAAACGATTGCCGAACCAAACCATGATCCATCGATCGACTTTGGACCACACTATATGATAACTGTTCGTGGTATGGAAATGACGTTTGACGGAATTTATAAGTGGCTTGATGAGCTTGCGCCCAAAATCAATATGGAAGCGATTACAAGACCATATGTAATTTACAGCACAGTAAATGCCCCGAAATATATATCTGGTATTTTAGTTGTTGCACAAAGCCACGTTGCGGTTCATTATAATATTGCCGAAAAGCTTGCCTATATTGACATCTTTTCTTGTAGCTTCCTTGAAAATGAACAGATTGAACGTGTTCTAAGAGACTCATTTGGTAACAAATCGACGTATAAGTTGTTCGTTCGCGGAAGTAAATATGAGTATTCATATCAAAACAGTGCTGTGCGCACAGATATGTTCAGCCATTGGCAAAAGATAAAAAACAAATAGTTTTGAATTTTTATATGGGTTGCAGATGCGAGATGAACCATGCGCCGTTTGGTTGTAATAACAGATTTCATGTTGAATTTTTATAATCAAATTACGAAACACAAAACGTACGAATGGCAATCTATGTGCCAATATTGCTTAAAAATCAATTCGGAATTCACTAAGTCAAATGACTCTCGGAGTTTTTCCGGGAGTCATTTTGATTTTATTGCGCCTTAGAGATAAGGTAGGGCTTAAAGTTTCCCCCTACTCTCATTTTTTCTCCCTGCATAGGAGATATTTTCTTGAAAGCGTCGGAGGAATATGATATAATAACAAATGAAGGGAAGTGATTATGTGATTTTTTCAAATCAAGGTTGCACAATGGATGTTGATGTTGAGAAAACAAGAGAATATTACAGGTCGCTTTCGCTTTGTGACTGCCTCACTTGCCGCAATTTTTACGCGCAGGCGAAAAATTCGCTTCCCGAGCTTAAAGAATATCTTGGCAGGTTTGGCGTTGCGATTGATCGTCCGGACGAGATTGTATGCGGCGATACCGGAGAAAAAACGGAATATCTCTGTGTTTCGTACACGGTTTGCGGGAAAATTATTGAAGGCGACGAGTGCGAGCTTTGCGTGCAAAGCGGCGGACTTGAACTTGAAGTCACGATTTCCGGTTCATACATTCCGAATGAACAACACGATGATTATTTTGTTGTTTCTGTTTACGGTATCGCACTTCCGTGGGTTCTTGAAGAGTCGCCTGCGCAGATGGAAAAGAAAAAATATATCAGGCTTTTACCTCGGATTTTCGCCTTGATTTGCTTGCTTGTTGCTGCTGTACTGATACTTGCGAATATAGGTCTCGGGAATGATAAAGTCGGTTCTGAAATTTCAACCGTGGAAAGAACGATTTCGGAGATAAACGCATTGCGCGTCGACTATAATCTCGGCACCTGCAAACAGCTCAGAGGAGATGTTTCCGTTATTCTGTTTTTCATAAAAGATTATGAAAGCAGCTGAACGGACAATGAAATTTCGGATTTTACGGAAAAAGAAGTGATTCCCGGGCTTGATTTTCTTGAAAATCAGGCGAAAAAATACGGTGTCGACCTTGAATTGAATATAAGACAGACACATTCCAATGTTTTTTATGACGGAGAGGTTATAGAAGATATAAATCAGAATGGCAATGCGACCATAAATGTTCTTTATAAGGCGGCGAAGGAGCTCGGATATTCTTCCGACGCGCAAATGATTGCGGAGCTTGAATCAACCTACGGGACAGAGGTCATCTGTATTACGGTGTTAAATAAAAACGGTACCTCTTATGCGCTCAATCCGCACAGAGGATCAACGACGATAATTGAAGAACACTGCATCATTTTTGCTTATGACCGGGATGATGTAAAGCATAATTACCCGAAGGGCGCACAGTCATCTGTTGTTGCCCATGAAATACTGCACCTTTTCGGCGCGGAGGAGCTTTATAAGAATGCCGAAAGAAAAGCTCTTGCCCAAAAATATTATCCGAAAGATATTATGCTCAGCGCCTCATTTTTTCTGTCGCGCAACAATATAGGCGACGCCACGGCGTTTTATGTGGGTTGGACGGATGATGCTCCCGCAGTTCTGGACGAAGAGGGCTGGGGACTCTGGGATGAAATGTTTGCGGATGAACAGAAATAATGACTTTTCTTTTGTAACTAAAATAAACTTTGAAAGGACACAGACAGATGGGCGGAATAAGTGTAATGTTCCTTCTCGGAATGCTTTCGTTTCTGTTTTTTGTTTTTATAGCGGTTTTGGTGCTTGCCGTGATATTTGCGGTTGTGCGTTATATTCTTGATGGGATTTCCGTTATGAGAATGGCGGAGAATCTGAAATTCAGACACAGCGGTACTGCGTGGATTCCGTTTTATAACAGCTTTATGATCGGGAAAATTGCGGGCAATCGCGCTCTCGGAGCGGTTTCGGGTGCCTTTTTGTTTGTTTCCGCAGGACTGAGCATATATTTTTATGTTGTCGGCGAGTCCAATGACGCGCTTTTTGCGGTTTTGCTTGTATGTCTTCTGGTTGCGTTTATAACGGACACGGTGCTTTCTCACAGGATTTACAGAAATGCGCTCGGTGTTTACGGCGATATATTGACGGTTCTGACCGTCATTTCTCTCGGCATACTCAGACCGATACTGCTTTTCATAATCAGAAACAGGGTTCATGAAAAAGCGACGGAAAATGACGCCGAGCACTGAAAAATCCGACTTTGAAAATAATATT
>ERZ1026854.1582-NODE-1582-length-14013-cov-3.285141_pt1 | contig 14013 bp, 10 predicted proteins | sample MGYA00380157_ERZ1026854 | MGnify/ENA primary metagenome ERZ1026854 (study PRJEB33269, sample SAMEA4719793) | human gut metagenome | biome: human-associated habitat; feature: organic feature; material: feces | place: Cameroon | collected 2013-10 ...
GCGGCGACGCCTGTGCAGGTGAAGGGCGTCAAACTGGCGGGAAACGTGGGACATAAGTTTGCGCTGACGGCAGGGCTTCTCACGGCGAAGGACATGAGCGATGTCACCGTTTCCATAGATGCGGATCTGCAGGATGATGTTGCGGTCATCGAGGAGATGATCGACAAGTTTCATCAGGGAAACGATATTGTTTACGGCGTCCGCAATGACAGGCATACGGACTCCTTTTTCAAGAGAGTGACCGCTCAGGGTTTTTACAAAACCATGGCTGCAATGGGGGTAAAGACCATATACAACCATGCGGACTTCAGGCTGATGAGCAAGCGCGCTCTGGAGCAGTTTTCACAGTACAAGGAGAACAATCTGTTCCTGCGTGGAATGGTTCCGCTCCTTGGGTATCAGACGGACAGCGTATATTATGAGAGAAAGAAGCGGGCGGCGGGGGAGTCCAAATATCCCCTGAAGAAAATGCTTGCCCTTGCGTTCAACGGCATCACCTCGTTTTCCGTGAAACCGATCAGCCTGATCACGTTCTTAGGCGCGCTGATCGTGATCGGCAGTATCTGCGCGGCAGTTTATGCACTGATTTCCTATTTTACGGGGAATGTGGTGCAGGGTTGGACTTCTCTTATTCTGTCCATCTGGTTTATCGGAGGCGTGCAGCTTCTTGCCATCGGTCTGGTGGGACAGTATATCGGCAAGATCTATATCGAGGTGAAACACCGACCCAGATATAACATAGAAAAAGTGTTGCAATAGTGAGGCGGCGTATGGCTTTTGAAAAAAGAATGTTCAGCTATATTGTGTGGGGGCTTCACGGTATCCTTGCGTGTATCGGCTTTGCGGTGATACTGTTAAAAACGCTGGATGCCACGCCCCTGACAAATCCCTACGGACAGATCGGCATTGTGTGCCTTTCCTTTGTCCTGACAGCGTGCGTTTTTCTGCTTGTGCGCAGGATTGCAAACCGCTGCGGCGGGAAGGGAAACAGCGTGAGAAAAGCGGTGGCGGAGGCGGTCGTTGCGGTGCTTTTGGTTGCCGCAGGCGTGACGCTGCGCGTACTGTTCCTTGACAAAGGGATGGAGGAGGCTGCCTACTTTGATATGGCACAGGTAAACGGGGAGGCAATTCCGTCTCTTTCTTACGGCGCCCAGTATCTGTATGTGTGCATGCTGCGCGCATTGTTTTATGTGGTGGGCAATCACTTTGCGGCGGGCGTCTTTTTGCAGATTACGCTGCAGACAGTGGGTGCGCTTGTCTTTTATCTGGCGGTCAGACGGTTTTCCGGGGCTTCGGCGGGCATTGTGGCGCTTGCCGTGCTGATGTTTATGCCGTCCGCAAGCAGGGAGGCTCTGGTCTATTCTCCCCGCATGCTGTATTTTCTGCTCTTTGGCATCGTGCTGCTGATGGTGGGCAGAATGACAGCCAGACAAAAAAAGGATAAATTCGGCTGGTACGGCTGGCTGCAGACGGTGCTGTGCGGCGCTGCGATCGCGGCTGTCACCTATCTTGACGGGGCGGGGCTGCTCCTTTTCATCCCGGTATTCGGGCTTGCGCTTGCAAAGGGAAGAAAGCGGCTGTTTAGCCAGTGGGGAGTGGTACTTGTAAGCTTTCTTGCAGTATTGGCGGTTCTCTTTTTTGCGGACGCTTCCCTAAGCGGTGCAGACTTTATCAGCGTGTGCAGGGTGTGGGCGGCTTCTTATGTTCCGCAGTCCCCCGTGCTTTCGGATCTGGTTTTCCTGCGGGAAAATACGGTGATGGAGCTGGTTTTGTTATCGGTGGCGGCGTTTGTGATTCTGCTTGGACTGCCCGGCTTTTTCTGCTCGCGCAAAGAGGAGTGCCAGACACCGTTTATGATGCTGGAAATCGGACTTGTCCTGCTGTGTATATGCAGGACGGATCATGTGCAGGTACGCTATGAATACCTGATGTTGGCGGTGTTTGCCGCCATGGCGGGCGCTGCGGCAAGAGCGGTGTCTGCGCATGGAGAAACCGGGGAAGCTGCTGAAGAGAAGACTGTGGAAGAAAGCGGTGTGAGTCAGTTACCGGCAGCTGTGGCAGCGCTCAGTGAGGCGGTGGATCCGCCTGCGGCCGGCAAGGTGAAGTTCATCGAAAATCCGCTTCCCCTTCCGAAAAAGCATGTGAAAAAGACCATGGGATACCAGAGGGAAATACCGCCCGAGGAGATGCATTACGACGTCGTGGTGGACGAAAACGATGATTTTGATCTGGAAAAATAATATTCCTTAGTTTTGCCAACAATAGTAGGGAGCCATACAGGCTCCTTATTTTTTGTGGGCGGAATTTGAAATGTCCGCGGAACGGAGGACAGAATGGGAGATGAAAATACCAAAAAGCAGACGGAAGAGGACAGGATGAACAGGGAACAGCAGAGGGACAAACGTATTGAAGAGACCGGGCAGGTGACGCTGGATCACAGCAGGGAAAAACATAGGATCCACCTTCTCTCCATTATCGGGGAGGTGGAAGGGCATGACAATCTGAACGGACAGGCAAAGACAACAAAATACGAGCATGTGCTTCCCCAGCTTGCCGCCATAGAGGACAGCGATGAGATTCAGGGCGTCCTTGTGCTGCTCAATACCATGGGCGGGGATGTGGAGGCGGGGCTTGCCATCGCGGAAATGCTGGCGTCCCTGTCGAAGCCCTCCGTGTCGCTGGTGCTTGGGGGAAGCCACTCCATCGGGGTTCCCATCGCGGTCAGCACGGACTATTCCTTTATTGTGCCCACCGGTACGATGGTGATTCATCCGGTCAGAATGACCGGCATGGTCATCGGGGTTCCCCAGACCTTTGACTATTTCAAACAGATGCAGGACCGGATCACCGGTTTTGTCTGCTCCCATTGCGGGATACGGCAGGAGCGGCTTGAGGAGCTGATGATGGAGACCGGGATCCTGACAAAGGATGTGGGAACCATTCTGGTGGGACAGCAGACCGTGGAGGAAAGGATCATCAACGAGGTGGGCGGAATCAGGGAGGCGCTTGCAAAGCTGCACTACATGATAAAAAATTGTATACATGGTGACAAGGCAGGGGAAAAATGATATAATATTCTCATTGTCGTACCGGGCGGTACGCATTTTCAGGATGGGAGTAGTCATCATGGCAGCAAGCAAGGGTAGAAAAACAACGTCATCCGGCAGAAACAGCCGGAGTACTTCAAATCATAAACAAAAGAACAGCAGACAGTATACGGAGCAGGAGAGCGCCATTTTCCATGAGGTGACGCTGATCCTGCTGTTTGCGGCGGCAGTCATTCTGTTTTTGTGCAATTTCGGCGTGATCGGAACCGTGGGAGATGCCATCAGCCGCTTTTTGTTTGGCATGTTCGGCTATCTTGCCTATGTGGCGGCGCTTGCCGTTTTCTTTGCCGCGGCGTTCTGGTCCGCAAATGCGGGAAGCCCTGCGGCGGTAAGAAAGCTGGTTGCGGGCGTGATCCTGTTCCTCATGGCGGGGGCACTTTGCGAGATGCTCACCGGAAACGCCATGAAGATGGCAGGTTACAGTCTGAAGGAAATCTATGTGTATGACAGCACCGGAAAGACCGGCGGCGGTGTGATCGCGGGAAGTCTGGTTTATCTGCTCCACTCGCTGCTTGATACTTTGGGAACCGTGATCGTGCTGATCATTCTGACACTGATTGCCGTTGTCCTCCTGACGGAGCACTCGGTGGTGAACGGCCTGAAAAACGGCGGCCGCAGGGTTGTGGAGCTGTCCAGGGAAGATATGGAGAGAAGGCGGGAAAACGCCAGAAACAGACAGGTGGACATAGAGGAAGCCCGTCTGAGGCGGGAGGAGGAACGCCAGAGGAAGGATGAAGAACAGCGGCTTAAGGCGGAGGAGAAGGAGAATGAGAAGATCCTCCGCATGGACCGGAAGGTATCCGGCGTGATGGCGGACATCACACTGGAGCCTGTGACACAGAAAAAGAGCCGTGACGATATCCATGAGATTATTCTCGAGGATGCGGAGCAGGGGATGCCGGCGGAAGAGGTACATGTGTCACGGGATCTCGACAAGATTTCCATTCAGGGAATCCATGAGATCACGCCGCAGGACGATTCCGCATGGGAGCCGGAGGATGAGCCGTGGGATGAGCAGCCCGCTGTGCCTGTCGAGGAGCCTGTGTGGCATCGGACACAGGAGCCGGCGATCCATATGGAGACGCCCAAAGCGCCTGTAAAGCCCTCCCCGAAGGAAACGGAGGAGGAAGCGGCAAAGCTGGAGACGGACATGCAGCAGGGGGCGGAGAAGAAGATGCCCAGGAAATACATATTTCCGCCCCTGTCCCGTTTGCAGAAGGGGAAGGGCGGCGGAGGTGATTCCGCAAAGGTGCTTAAGGAGACTGCCGCAAGACTGCAGCAGACGCTTGCAACCTTCGGCGTGAAGGTCACCATCACCGACATCAGTCAGGGGCCTTCCGTGACTCGCTATGAGTTGCAGCCGGAGCAGGGTGTGAAGGTGAGCAAGATCGTGGGACTTGCCGACGATATCAAGCTGAATCTTGCCGCCACGGACATCCGTATCGAGGCGCCGATCCCCGGAAAAGCGGCGATCGGAATCGAAGTGCCTAACAAGGAAAATTCCCCCGTGGCACTGCGGGATCTGTTGGAGACGCAGGAGTTTAAGGAGTTTCCCTCCAATCTGGCGTTTGCCGTGGGTAAGGACATTGCGGGCAAGGTTGTGGTGGCGGATATTGCGAAGATGCCCCATATGCTGATTGCCGGCGCTACCGGATCGGGAAAATCCGTGTGCATCAACACACTGATCATGAGTATTTTGTATAAAGCGCACCCGGATGATGTAAAGCTCATCATGGTGGATCCCAAGGTGGTGGAGTTAAGCGTGTATAACGGCATTCCCCATCTGCTGATCCCTGTGGTGACGGATCCCAAGAAGGCCTCCGCCGCACTGCACTGGGGCGTTTCGGAGATGACCGACCGCTACAAGAAGTTTGCCGACTTCAATGTGCGTGATTTGAAGGGATATAACCAGAAAGTGGAGAGCATGCGGGAGAAGGGGGATACGGAAGCCCCGGCAAAGCTCCCCCAGATCGTGATTATTGTGGACGAGCTTGCGGATCTGATGATGGTTTCTCCAGGAGAGGTGGAGGAGTCAATCTGTCGTCTGGCACAGCTTGCCAGAGCAGCGGGTATTCACCTGATCATTGCAACCCAGCGTCCCTCCGTGGATGTCATTACGGGGTTGATCAAAGCGAATATGCCGAGCCGCGTGGCGTTCAGTGTGTCCAGCGGTGTGGATTCCCGGACAATTCTGGATATGAACGGCGCGGAGAAGCTGCTCGGAAAGGGCGATATGCTCTTTTATCCCCAGGGTTATTCCAAACCGGCGCGTATACAGGGAGCCTTCGTGTCCGACAGGGAGGTCTCGGATGTGGTGGATTTCCTGAAGAATCAGGCGATCGGCAATGTCTATGCGGAGGATGTGGAAGAACAGATCAAGAATATGGGAAGCGGCAGTGCTTCGGCTTCTTCTGGTACGGACGGCGGGAGTGCGGTGGATGAATACTTTGCGGATGCGGGAAGATTCATCATCGACAAGGATAAGGCTTCCATCGGTATGTTCCAGAGAATGTTCAAGATCGGATTCAATCGCGCCGCGCGCATTATGGATCAGTTGTACGAGTACGGCGTCGTGGGTGAGGAGGAAGGAACCAAGCCCCGCAAGGTTTTGATGAGTATGGAACAATTTGAACAGTTGCTTGAGGAGATTTGACCATCTGATGGCGAAGAAAAGAGGAAGAGATATGAAAACGGATATTCAGATTGCACAGGAAGCGGTAATGGAACCGATCACTAAAATCGCGGAGCAGTTAGGCATAAAAGAGGATGAACTGGAGTTGTACGGCAGGTACAAGGCAAAGCTCTCAGATGATTTTTTAAAGCGGATTGAGGACAGACCGGACGGCAAGCTGATTCTGGTGACAGCAATCAATCCGACGCCTGCCGGAGAGGGAAAGACGACCACCAGCGTAGGGCTGGGGGAAGCGTTCGGCAAGCTGAAGAAGAAGGCGGTGATTGCTCTTCGTGAGCCGTCTCTGGGTCCATGCTTTGGCATCAAGGGAGGCGCAGCGGGCGGCGGTTATGCACAAGTGGTTCCCATGGAGGATCTGAATCTGCACTTTACCGGTGATTTTCATGCGATTACCTCCGCCAACAATCTGCTCGCTGCCCTTTTGGACAATCATATCCAGCAGGGGAATGAGCTGCGCATCGATACCAGACAGATTGTATGGAAGCGTTGTCTGGATATGAACGACAGAGTATTGAGAAACATCGTGGTAGGGCTTGGAAGCAAGATGGACGGATTTGTGCGGGAGGATCATTTTGTGATCACCGTAGCTTCCGAAATCATGGCGGTGCTGGGACTTTCCGAGGATATGCAGGACTTGAAGCAGAGACTTGCCCGCATGGTCGTAGCATATGACTACGACGGCAACCCGGTGACGGCGGGACAGCTCAAGGCAGTCGGCGCCATGGCGGCACTGCTTAAGGATGCGCTGAAGCCCAATCTGATCCAGACACTGGAGCATACGCCCGCGCTGGTACATACAGGGCCCTTTGCAAACATCGCACACGGCTGCAATTCCGTGCGCGCTACGAAGGCAGCGCTCAAGATGGCGGACTACTGTATTACGGAGGCAGGATTTGGCGCCGATCTGGGGGCAGAAAAGTTCTTTGACATCAAGTGCAGAGCTACAGGACTCTCCCCCGATGCGGTGGTCTTGGTGGCAACCGTGCGCGCACTGAAATACAACGGCGGCGTGCCGAAGGCAGAGCTTGGAGCGGAAAATCTGGAGGCTCTGAAAAAGGGAATTGTCAATCTGGAAAAGCACATAGAGAATCTGCAGCAGTACGGCGTACCTGTGGTGGTGACGCTCAATTCCTTTGTGACGGATACAGAGGCGGAAATTTCTTATGTAAGGACATTCTGTGAGGAAAGAGGCTGTGAGTTTGCACTCTCCGAGGTATGGGAGAAGGGCGGTGAGGGAGGAATCGCTCTTGCCGAGAAGATACTGGAGACTCTGGAAAAGAAGGAGAGCCATTTTAAACCGCTTTACGAGGATTCCCTTTCCATACGGGAGAAAATCGAAACGGTGGCAAAGAAAATCTACGGTGCGGGCAGCGTAAACTACACCCCTGCCGCCGCAAAGCAGATCGACAAGCTGGAGAGTCTGGGCTTTGGTTCGCTTCCGGTATGTATGGCGAAAAATCAGTATTCCCTTTCCGACGATCCTACAAAGCTAGGAAGACCGGAAGGCTTTGAGATGAATATCCGCGAGGTTTATGTGTCTGCGGGCGCGGGTTTTGTGGTGGTGCTGACGGGTGCCATCGTCACCATGCCGGGACTGTCGAAAAATCCGGCGGCATACGGCATTGATGTGGACGACAACGGCATGATAACGGGATTATTTTAGAGGCGAATGGAGAGCAATATGACACAGGTGATAGACGGTAAGGCAATCAGCGCACAGATCAAAGAAGAGGTAAAACAGGAGGTGGCGCGCCTGAAGGAGCAGGGAACGGAAGTGACTCTTGCGGTCATTCAGGTAGGCGCGGATCCTGCTTCCACGGTATATGTGGGAAATAAAAAGAAGGCGTGCGAGTATACGGGAATCCGTTCTCTTGCATATGAGCTGCCGGAGGAGACAACGCAGGAGGAGCTGCTTGCCCTGATTGGCGAGCTGAACGGCAGGAGAGATGTGAATGGCATTCTGGTCCAGCTGCCGCTGCCCAGACAGATTGACGAGGACACCGTGATCCGCGCCATTGATCCCCGGAAGGATGTGGACGGTTTCCATCCCCAGAATGTGGGAGCGCTGTGTATCGGCGAGCCGGGCTTCGTATCCTGTACGCCGGCGGGGATCATTGAGTTGTTGAAGCGTTCCGGCATCGCCATGGATGGGAAAGAATGCGTCGTGGTGGGAAGGAGCAACATTGTGGGAAAACCCATGTCTCTTCTGATGCTCAGGGAGAACGCGACCGTTACGGTGGCGCATTCCCACACGAAGGATCTTGCGAAGGTCACCGGACGGGCGGATATTCTGATCGTGGCGGTGGGAAAACCGAAGATGATCACGGCGGACTATGTGAAGGAGGGGGCCGTTGTCATTGATGTGGGGATTCACAGGATGGAGGGAAAGAAACTCTGCGGGGATGTGGACTACGAAAATGTGGCACAAAAGTGCAGTGCAATTACGCCGGTTCCCGGAGGAGTGGGGCCCATGACCATTGCGATGCTGATGCATAACTGTGTCACATCCCTGCATCTGCAGAACGAAGAGGAATAGATAGGAGCTTTTCCATGAAGTGTCCCAAGTGTGGTGCCGAGATCCGGGAAGGATACCTCTATTGCGAGAAATGCGGCGAGGATATCCATATCGTCCCGGATTTTGATCCGGAAATTGAATATAGCATGCACGAAACGCTTTCGGGAATCGTGGAGGAAGTGAGAGAACAGGTGCCGGATTCCGGAAAAGAGGAGCGGGAACGGCTGCGGAAGGCAGCGGCAAAGAGAAAGAGAATTGCCCTTTTCGCGGGTGTTGCCGGTCTGGTTCTTGTTGTGGCCGTTGTTGCGGGAATCCTGATCGTGGGGCAGCTCAGATACCATTCGGTCAGCTATCAGATTACCAGGGCGAACAGCTCTTTTCAGGCGGGCGATACTGAGAAAGCAATCGGGTATTTTGAGAGAGCATTGGAGCTTGAGGGAAACGACAATGCCCTGCGTTTTACACTGGCGGAACTTTACAGCCAGTGCGGCAGAGAGGGAGAGTATGTGGATATGCTGTTTGCCGTCATACGCTCCGGGACAGCCACCGAGGAAGAGCTTGCAGCGGCATATAAGCGGATCATAGCCTACTACGCCAACCTGAAGGACTATGCATCCATAAATACGATTCTGATGAATACAGAGAACGATGCGATACGCATCATGTTCCAGAACTACATGGCGCTTCCGCCGGAGTTCAGTTATCAGGAAGGAACCTATGACAAAGTGGTTCCCCTGAAACTGACAAGCGCCACCCAGGGAACCATCTACTATACCACGGACGGTACGGTGCCGGACGAAACCAGTGAAGTATACATGACGCCGATTTTTCTGGAGGCGGGAAGCCATACCGTGTCCGCCCTGTTTGTGAACGCATACGGAATTGCCAGTGAAGTGGTGGCAAAAACCTATGTGATCGATGTGGCAAAACCGCCTGCCCCCGAGGTGGAGACCTACAGCGGTGAGTACACCACGCCGGTACTGATTGAGGTGCAGCTCCCCATGGACGGAGAAGTCTACTACACCACGGACGGTACGATTCCCACGGAGCATTCGGCACAATATACCGAACCGATTCCCATGCCCCTCGGAAAGAGTGAGTTTAAATTTATCACTTACAGTGAGGAAGGGGTGTGCGGAGACTGTACCACAAGGGAATTTGAATTGAAACTTGACACGGAGTCAACGCCGGAGCAGGCGGTGGACACATTGGTCATGGGTCTGGTGGAGACAGGAAGACTGGAAAACACCATGGGGAAGCCCACAGGAGGTGTGGACGGCAGATATCTTTACCTGTACCAGTACGTACTTGCACTTCCCGAACAGGGAGATTTTTACATGGTTGCGGAAGTGTTTGAGGATTCCATAGGAGTGCAGAACCGGACGGGAACGGTCTATGCGGTGAATGTCTATACATTGGAATGTTTTAAGGTAATACGGGGAGCACTGGACGATTACATTCTGGAGCCCATCCATAAAGAACAAGAATAAAAAGGAAAGAGAAGGCGGAAAGCCGAAGAGGTGAAGATTGCATGTTTAAAATTTTAAGAGCAGAGGAACTGACGACCAACATTTTCCTGATGGAGGTTGAGGCAAAGCGGGTGGCAAAGGCATGTAAGCCGGGACAGTTTATCATTGCCCGGATGGATGCAGACGGAGAGAGAATTCCCCTTACCATCTGCGACTATGACCGCGAAAAGGGAACCATCACCATTGTGTTCCAGATTGTGGGCGCATCCACACAGATGATGTCAGCACTGAAGGCAGGGGACAGTTTCCATGATTTTGTAGGGCCGCTTGGCTGCCCGTCCGAATTTGTGGAGGAGGATATCGAGACGCTTAAGAACAAGAAGCTTTTGTTTGTTGCGGGCGGTGTCGGAACCGCTCCGGTTTATCCGCAGGTCAAATGGCTGCATGAGCACGGTATCGACGCGGATGTGATTGTGGGTGCCAAGACCAAGGATCTTCTGATTCTGGAGAAGGAGATGAAGGCGGTTGCCGGCAATCTCTATGTGACAACCGACGACGGCTCCTACGGCAGAAGCGGTATGGTGACGCAGGTGATCAAGGATCTGGTGGCGGAGGGCAGGCATTACGATACCTGCGTGGCAATCGGCCCCATGATCATGATGAAATTTGTATGTCTGTTGACGAAGGAGCTGGAGATCCCCACCATCGTCAGCCTGAACCCAATCATGGTGGACGGCACCGGCATGTGCGGCGCCTGCCGTGTGAGCGTGGGCGGCAAAGTGAAATTTGCCTGCGTGGACGGGCCGGAGTTTGACGGCCATCAGGTGAATTTTGATGAGGCCATGCAGAGACAGCAGATCTATAAGACGGCTGAGGGAAGGGCGTTCCTGAAAGCAAAAGAAGGAAGTACGCATCACGGCGGATGCGGGAACTGCCAGTAAACGGGAAGAGAGGAGAAAACAATGGACGTATTAAAGAAAACACCGGTTCATGAGCAGGAACCGTCAGTGCGCGCAACAAATTTTGAAGAGGTATGTCTCGGCTACAATAAAGAAGAAGCGATGGAGGAGGCTTCCCGCTGCATCGGCTGCAAGAATGCACAGTGCGTAAAGGGCTGTCCCGTAGCAATCGATATTCCCAGATTTATCGGGGAAGTGAAAGAGGGAAGGATCGAGGAAGCGTATCAGGTGATCAGCGAGTCCTCCGCCCTCCCGGCAGTCTGCGGAAGAGTGTGCCCACAGGAGAGCCAGTGCGAGGGAAAATGTATCAGGGGCATCAAGGGAGAACCGATTTCAATCGGAAAGCTGGAGCGCTTTGTAGCGGATTGGGCGAGAGAGAACGGCATCAGGCCGGAGGGTGCAAAGGAGCAGAACGGAAAGAAGGTTGCCGTGATCGGATCGGGTCCTGCGGGTCTGACCTGCGCGGGAGATCTGGCAAAGCTTGGCTATGATGTAACCATCTTTGAGGCACTCCATGAGCCCGGCGGCGTGCTGGTCTACGGAATCCCGGAGTTCCGTCTGCCGAAGCAGGCGGTTGTTGCCAAGGAAATTGAGAATGTAAAATCTCTCGGCGTCAAGATCGAGACCAATGTGGTTGTGGGCAAGTCCGTGACGATCGACGAGCTGCTTAACGAGGAGGGCTTCTCCGCTGTATTCATCGGCTCCGGTGCGGGACTTCCCAAGTTCATGGGCATACCGGGGGAGAATGCAAACGGCGTATTCTCCGCCAATGAATATCTGACCAGAAGCAATCTGATGAAGGCGTTTGATGAGAATGCCAACACACCGATCATGCGAGGAAAGAAGGTGGCGGTGGTAGGCGGCGGCAATGTAGCCATGGACGCTGCCCGCACGGCGCTTCGACTGGGAGCGGAGGTTCATATTGTTTACCGAAGAAGTGAGGAAGAACTCCCTGCCCGTGTGGAAGAAGTACATCATGCAAAAGAAGAGGGTATTATTTTCGACCTGCTCACCAACCCGGTTGAGATTCTGGAGGATGAGAAGGGCTGGGTGACCGGCATCAAGTGTATCCGGATGGAGCTGGGAGCACCTGATGAGTCCGGCAGAAGAAGACCGGTTGAAGTTCCGGATTCTGAGTTTGTGATGGATGTGGATACCGTGATCATGTCTTTGGGAACCTCTCCCAATCCGCTTATTTCCTCCACCACGGAGGGACTTGAGACCAACAAGTGGAAATGCATTGTTGCGGCGGAGGAGAACGGTCAGACCTCAAAGGAAGGCGTTTATGCCGGCGGTGACGCCGTGACGGGCGCAGCTACGGTGATCCTTGCGATGGGAGCCGGAAAAGCGGGCGCGAAGGGTATTGACGAGTATCTTCGCAGCAAGTAAAGACAAAATTTTTGGAGGGATTGCGTATGCCATGGTGTCCAAAATGTAAGAACGAGTATAGGGCGGGCGTGAAAATATGCAGTGATTGCGGCTGCGAGCTTGTGGAGGAGGAAACGGGGCTTGTACCCGTGACCTTCGGCTCCGGCGAGGAGATGGAGGAACTGGCATCTTTTCTGGCGTTCAGCGGGATCAAGAGCGCACAGGTTGCCCATGATGAGAAAGAGGATGTGTACGAGCTTTCCGTGAACGCAAAGGATGCGGCACAGGCAAATAAGCTGTCCGCCGTTTTCACCTTGCAGAAGCAGAAAGAGGCAAGGGAAGAGAAAACGGAAGAAGAACAGCAGGCGGCAGTGGCAGCACCCTATGAGGACAGCGCTGCCAAGGCGGAGGATAACAAATCCTCCGCATACACGCTTCTCATTGTAGGCGTGGTGGGAATGATCGTGATCATTCTGGGGCTTGCGGGCGCGCTTCCCATCCATTTGAGCGGTACCTCCAAGTACATGACCTACGGTATTATGAGCGTACTGTTCCTTCTGTTTATTGTGATGGGCGTTATCTCCATGAAGTCGTACCATATTTTTGCGAAGCGTGCGGCGTCCGAGAACTCCTTGAAGGACACCATGGAGAAGTGGTGTCTGGAGAATCTTTCCCCGGAAGAGCTGGACGCGGAGCTTTTTTCGGAGGAGACGGAGAAGGACGGGCTTCCGGAGGAAGAAAAATATTTCCAGCGAGTCAAACTCCTTAAAAAGAAGATATCCGAGAAATTCATGAATCTGGACGAGGCGTTTCTGGATCGTTTCACGGATGAAATCTATGGCGATATCTTTGAAGATTGAGAAAAACAGCGACAAAACCTATCCGGGCGTGTTTCGGGTAGGTTTTTTGTTCCCTGTATTTTCACTTCATTAAATTTCTGTAAAAACGGTAGTCAAAAAAAAGAAAAATGTGTTATGATGATGCAATGAAAATGACAATTTTGTGTGTGGGAAAGCTGAAAGAGAAGTTTTACAGGGAAGCGGTGGAGGAATACTGTAAGCGTCTGTCAAGGTATTGCAGGGTGGAAATCATCGAAGTGGAGGATGAAAAGACGCCGGATAAGGCAAGCCCTGCGGCGGAGGATCAGATCCGGAAAAGGGAAGGAGAGAGGCTCCTTGCAAAGCTGAAGCCGGATAGCTGTGTGATCACGCTTGAGATTCTGGGAAAGAAAATGGATTCCGTTGCGTTTTCAAAGCTTATGGACAGGGCGTTTACAGAAGGAAAAAGCCATGTGCAGTTTATCATCGGCGGCTCTCTCGGTCTTTCGGAGGCGGTGAGCGAAAGAGCGGATTACAAGATCAGTTTTTCGGATATGACATTTCCCCACCAGCTGATGCGCGTGATCCTGTGCGAGCAGTTGTACCGCGGCTTCCGCATCCTGAATAAGGAACCATACCACAAATAATGGAGGAGATTATGTATAACGATTTATTTTCAATAGGGCCTTTTACCGTACACGGCTACGGGCTGATGATCGCAATCGGCGTGCTTGCGGCGCTGTTTACGGGGGAGGCAAGAGCCAAAAAGAGAAAGATGAATGCGGACGTCTTATACAGCATGACATTCTTAAGCGTTTTCTTCGGCTTTGTGGGAGCTAAGATTCTGTTCTGTATCGTGGAATGGAAAAGCTTTCTGGAGAGCCCGGCGAGCGTGCTGTCCAGCAACGGCTTTGTTGTCTATGGCGGCATTTTTGCGGGTGCGTTTACCGCGTATCTGTACTGCCGGATCAAGAAGCTGGTCTTTCTGGATTATTTTGACCTGATGCTGCCCTCCGTGGCACTGGCACAGGGCTTTGGGCGGATCGGCTGTTTTCTGGCGGGCTGCTGCTACGGCAGGGAGACCG
>ERZ1026854.1585-NODE-1585-length-13989-cov-5.367877_pt1 | contig 13989 bp, 9 predicted proteins | sample MGYA00380157_ERZ1026854 | MGnify/ENA primary metagenome ERZ1026854 (study PRJEB33269, sample SAMEA4719793) | human gut metagenome | biome: human-associated habitat; feature: organic feature; material: feces | place: Cameroon | collected 2013-10 ...
ATGTCTGTGACATCGCGTATCCCCGCCAAGACTCCTTCAATCTTGGATGTCGCCTCGCTTTCAATGATTTCCGCAGAGGCGTTGGGATAATAAAAAGATACATAGACCGTACGGCCTTCCGTCATCGGGGTGTATTGGATGTTCAGACGCGGCAGCGAAGCCAGCCCGACAAGGGACAGCGCCACCATAATCAGAACGACCGAAAATGGAGAAAGTCTATTTTTTCTTTCTTCCATTGTAGATCGAATAATACAACGCCGGCACGACGAACAGGCTGACAAGGGTTCCGACAATCATTCCAGCGATGATCACCAGGGACATCGGGTACTGAAGGTCAGCTCCCATACTTCCTCTTGACAGGAACGGGCAGACGGCCAGAATGGTTGTCAATGAGGTCATTATGATAGCCTTCACCCTAAGCGAGGACGCATCAATGACAGCACGCTCAAGACTTTCGCCGGCCTTGCGCATCCGGTTGATCGTGTCTATCTTCAGGATGGAGTCATTGATAACAATACCGGTGATGACAATCAGGCCGATCATCGACATCAGGTTGATGCTGACCCCGAAAATCCATAGAACCAGCAAGGCGACAGAGACATCCACGACAATCTCCGAAAGGATGATCAGCGGCTGGACCAGAGACTCGAACTGGGAGGCCAGAATCAGATAGAGCAGGATTATGGCGACCAGCATTATGATGATCATCTCATCGATCATCTTGCTGTTGGAGAACCAGGAACCGGAATAGCCGACCTCGAAGTCACCATTCTTTCGCACGACGTCACTCACCGCGGCCATCACATGTTTCACGTCCTTCGACGGAACATCGAGAGCCAAAGGGTAGTAATTGTCCTCCGGGCCTGCGACCAAAGTTTTCAAATCCTCGGCAAAGGTTTGCCGCATAAGATTTGAAACCGGAATCCGGGATGTCTCCCCGTCAAGGCCTTTCTTTTCGATGAAAGTGCCATGCAGGATCTCCGAAAGTCCGGCGGCGTTGGAGCCTGTCACGACCGGAACAGTGCTGGTTCCCTGGACAATGTTGAACAGACGGTTCTCATTGAGCGAGTTCCTCAGAATCGACACAAGTTCCGAATAACCGACATCATAAAGCGCAAGCAAGTCAGGATCAGCGACAAACAGAGCGTCAGTCTTTACCGGAGGATCCGCCACGGTCACTCCAGGCAACGTTTCCCTGACCTCGGAGAGCATATTCCTCAACGGTTCGACCTCAACCTCCCTGTTCCTCACTGGGCGAAGGCGCGCCACGAGCGGAGCCTCGTTCCGGGCGAAAACCATGTCGAAGATATTCCCTGAAGCTTCGAATGAATATACCGCTTCCGGATATTCATTCTCCATCTCATCCTTCAATTCGCCCAGCACCTTTTTCAATGTGCCGGCATCTTTGCAATTGACGTAGATGGACGCTTCGGAAATTCCTTGGTCACCACTATGACTCAGAATGAATTGCTGAGAACCGACAAGAGCCGTCATCTGCTCCACGCTTCCGGTCAGTTTTTTCTCTAAATCCCTGATCCGCTCCGTGTTACGTTCAATGGAAAGGTGTTCGTTCCAGTCAATCTTCATTATCGCGTCCGTCTGGGTCATCTCCGGCAGACGGGATTTCGGCATCTCAAGGAAACAGAACACCAGCCCGACGGTCGAGACGGCAAGAAAGCTCCAGGCGACCGGCCTGTGCCGGATGAACCATTCCATAAGTTTGTCGTCCCAGCGGCGGATCGGTTCGTCAAAGTTGATTTTCTCCAAAAGCGGACTCGGACGGAAACCATCCGAACCCTTGAACCACCAGTAATAATAGACCGGAATCACAAGGATGGTCACGATGTAGGAGGTCAGCAGCACGATGGTCACCGACATAGCCTGATCGTAGAACATCGCCCCGGCGATGCCGCTCATGAATATCAACGGAATGAACACCGCGCAGGTTGTCAGCACGGAGCTGAGCATCGCTCCCCTCACCTCTTTCGTGCCCTCAAGGACAGCGGAGCGCAGGTTCCCTTCACGTTGCCAGCGGCCGGTTATATTATCGACAAGGATGACCGTGTTGTCAGTCATCATTCCGACTCCGAGAAGCAGACCGGAGAGGGATATAATATTCAGGGTCAATCCGATGGCATAGAAGCAGAGCATCGAGAATATCAGCGCCACCGGCATCGTCAGGATCACCAGCACCGGAGAGCGGAAGTCCCTCATGAAGAGGAATATGATGACGCTCGCCAGAAGGAGGGCGACCACGATGTTCTGTAGCAGGTTGTTGATGGTATATTCAAGAAGCTGGGTCTGGTCTCTCGTGATCTCGAAGCTCAACTGAGGGTAGTCGTTCCGGAAACTGTCCATCAGACCGTTCATGGCCGACTTCAGGTCCGACATCTTCGCCTCGCTCTGCTTGATGACGGCAAGACACACGGCATCCTCTCCGTTCGAGCGGACGAGGCCGGTTCGTTTTGCCGGGTGGACGACGACCTTGGCGACGTCCTTTATCTGAAGAAGGCGGCCTTCCTTCTTGAACCAGAGGTTGGCGATGTCTTCACTGGAGGAAGCCCGGGAATCGAATTTGACATTGTAGCGGTACTCTCCGTCACGGATTGTGAGACTGCCAAGGCGGATGTTGGAACTCTTGACACAACTCTCGAACTCATTCATTGTCATCCCTGCCTGGAGTAGCTTGGACTCATCCGGAATTATGAGAATCTCGTCACTGACAAGGCCGCTGACATCGACCATGGCGACTTCGGAGAGTTGTTCGATGCGTTTGCTGATCACGTCACGTGCGAAGCGGCTCATCTGGGAGAAGGACTCGGTTACGGGGAACAAGTCCGATTGGGCCTCAGGCTCGGTGCGCTTCGACGGGCTCAGTGACCGATTCTGAGGCGGTCCCTGAGCTTGTGGTTCGACAGGCTCAGCGACCGAAGAAGTAATATTCACAAAAAACGCCGGAATGTCCGTGGCGCTGGCCTTCAAGACCTTAGGCCGGGCGATGTCGCCAAGGCTGGACATCGACCGGTCAATCTTCTCGTTGACCTCAATGAAAAGATAATCGATGTCCGAACCGTGGTTGAACGTAAGCCGGATCGTACCGCTGCCGTCCTTCGCCTCACTGACGATGTCCTCAAGCCCGTTGATCTGGATAAGCTGCTGGCGCAGAGGCTTCAGCACACTCTCGTCCATCTCTCTGGCCGAAAGTTCCGAGGACGTGGCCTGCACGGTTATGTACGGAATGTCCACGTCCGGAACCAACGACACTGGCAGCAGACGTATGCTGACAATGCCCAGAACAACGATGACAAGGGTTATCATCGTCACGGTTATCGGTCTGTCTATCAGATGTTTCAGCATTGCCTACCTTTTTACCAGCACATCAGAGTTGTCCGCCAGATTGAGATTGCCGGAGACAATCACCTGGTCGCCTTCGTTCAGTTCGGCGTTCCTGTCCTTGTTGGCCTCGACCACGTAGGACTCACCATTGGAATAAAGTATCGTGACATAAGTCCAATGTGCCTTGCCGTCATCCGTGCAGGTGAACAGCACGTCCAGATTGTCCCTGATCACCACCGCGCTGCGAGGCACGACAAGCTGTCCCGGAATCATCCTCTCCACGATCACACGGACGTTCATTCCATCGATCAGCGAGCCGTCGTTCCGGACCTGCGCGGTGACGGAGATCTGCCCCTTCTCATCCACGAGAGGATTGATGGCGGTGACTTTCCCTGAATATTCCTTGGTCTCGTCAGCGAACGGACGGATCCTCACCGGCAGACCGACGGAGAGGAATGAATATTCCGACTCCATCACCGAGAAATCCACCTCCAGCACACTGTCGTCCACGATCGTGCAGAATGTCCCGGACGGACTCTGGTCGAACGGCTTCTGCTTGATGTCAGCGACACGCCCGGAGAACGGGGCATGGAGAACCGTTCCGGCGATCTCGTAGGACGAGCGCGCGAAATCGTTCTTGGCGGCGGAATAGCCGGATTTCATCTTCGCCATGGCCAAAAGGTCGGCGGGGACCGAGGTGGTGTCCCCGGCGGAATATCCCTGTCCCACAAGATAGTCATACAAATCCAGCTCGGCCTTCCGGAGCGAAAGCCGGGAGGATTCCTGCGACAGTTTCAAGTCGGGACGGTCAACGGTGGCGATGACGGCACCTGAGGAGACATATTCACCATTCCGGACGTTTATCGCCGCGATTTTTCCGGTTGTCCTGAACTGCAGCGCGCTTTTACGACTGGCGACAAGTTTTCCGTTGGACAAGAGTTGACGGGCGAAATCCTTCCTTTCCAATTTCACGACAGTGACTTCGTTTATCTGAGGGGTGTAGGTCAGTTTCCCGTCCTTCGCCTCCTCCGCCTTTTTGTTTCCACCACACGCTACGGCCATCACGACTAGACCGCAGACACCAATAGACACTAGGATATTCTTTCTCATATTCATGGATTCTGAATTATTCCATCATTCCCAATAATGAAGAAACGCTAATTACATATCGCATTTGTTACCACTTATCAATAATTCTTGAATATGCTTGAAATAATGTTCTGAAGCACTTTCTGAATATTTCGAGGTTATCATTATGTTCGTTATATAGTTTCCTGACTGCAAACAATAAATCGTTATTATTAACCAGAAACGATTACCTGTTCCTCTCATATATTCTTCGCTTTGCTTTTTCAAATTCGGAGTCAAACATACTTAGTCCATCACCAATTACACCGACACCTATCATAACATCATTCTTATCATAGATGCCTCCCCAAAGGATCACTTCCTTCATTCCATTCAGCTTGCGGAACACGCCCTTCGTGTCAACAATCACTGGTATGTTGCAATCATACTGTTCCAGTTTTGCCCGAACCTTTGACGTGTCCTTCACACTACCATCAACATACACCAAAAGTTCCCAATCCGGATTATCATCCATAATCCTTTCAATCTTTCCACGAGGAGTCCTACTCAACCATTCATTCATGCATCCCGTTATCATGTACACGTATATCTTATTTTTGGAAAAATCCGGAGCATAATTCTCTACCAGGCCATGACGATCAATCACATACATTCCATCCTCAATCGCCACTGGATGTACCCCGTCATCTTTACAAGACATCAGTGATACAAACATAATCCAACTTAACACAATATTACGCATAATTATAACCAATCAGTTCAACTTAACCCTTCTTTCGTTAGAAATCAAAACGGCTGACAACAATACTTTAAAAAATTTTTTCATAATGCTCAATTTAATAATAATGTTATTGATTTGTGGTTGAACTGATTGGTTACAAAAGATTCAGTTTTGCGATGACGTAATTGCCATCTTTGCCAAGGGGATCAAGGGCTTCCGGGTTGGAGGCTTTTTTTAGGAGCGTGGCGGGGAAGGTGCTGATCAGGGACGGATCCAGCAGACAGTACAAAGCACCATCCTTTATCTGGCGGAACGCATTGGCCAAGACATCCAGCCCTACTTCACCGGCCTTAAACCAGCGCCATTGTCCGTCAGCATACAAGCCACAGTAGTTGCTTTGCATCGCCTGTTTCTGGAGAGCGATAATGACAAGACGCGTGTCACCATCACAAAGATATTGGCTGAGCATAGCGAATTCACTTCCAAGAAGATGATCCATCGCCGCGAACGAGTCATCATACTCATAGAAGGTCTTTGGAATCGCATATCTGCCGAAATCGAAGCAAGGACCGTCACTCATCAGCCCTTTGCTGTAAACTTTTATAATGTCAGAATATGAGTCGACGACAAAAACCGAATCGCCTGATTCAGAGAATATCTGTACGGTGGGAGTATAGTTCATCACCTTCTCCTTTGACGGGAAGAAATCCACTCTGGTTTCATCAGACAACAATGAGAACCGGGTCTCACGACCGGACCCATAGCCATAATATGTCAGGACCCCTTCATCCGTAATCCATGACATCGCTCCCAGATCCAATTCATTCAAGGACTTCAAATCAAGCATGGATCCACTCAAAGAGAAACGCTGGATTCTGGAAGGGACAGAAAACACATAGAGGGTCGAGTCTCGGTACTGAACGTCGTTGATGTGGACATATTCCTCAGGGCCATTCCCACGGTGGCCGATATTATTTAGGAAACGTCCGTCATGTGAATATCTGAAAATGTTCCCATTCAGATAATCTGTCACTATGTAGGAATCCTCCGTGACATTCAGATCCACAGATGAGCCCAAAAGATGCTCGTCATCAGCCTCTAACGGAACAATCTCAACCGACTTGACAACTTCCGCCAACGGATTCACCGTGTTGCCGAACTCCACCGGGACCTTGGCGGTGATTGAATCTCTTGATTCTGAGCAGCTCATTATCAATAGTATTGATAACAGCAGTATAGCCTTTCGCCTATTCATAACAGTTGATGTATTTAGCATATTCATGGATTCTGAATCATTCAACCATTTCCTTGACGTTGACGTCGATGTCCTTTCCGGTGATGAAATCGTAGAGGGCGTACTTCCGGAGGGTATAGTAGTAAGTCCAGAAGTTGGAGTAGTCGGTGATGTATTTGGCCATCGCTGACTCGTTGTCGTTCTGGGCGTTGGTGAGGTCGGTCACCGTGGCCGAGCCGCGACGGAACTTGTCCATCATCAGCTCGTACCTTTCGGAGGCTATCTCCATCGCCTTGCGGGAAGCCATGCACTGCTGACGCTGGTTGTTGAACTGGCCGACGGCGGTGAATATCTTCCTGCGGTAGTCGTTCTCGCTCTGGAGGTTCTGCGCCTTGACGACCTCCTCGGCGGCCTTGGCCTTCTGTACCTTTCCCTTGCCAAGTCCCCAGTCGAAGATCGGCACGCTGAAAGTCAGACCCACAACCTCCTGGTTCAGAAGATCCTTATAGACATCCGGCAGGCCATTGCCGGTCTGGGACAGGCCGAAGCGGGCGTTAAGGCTCATCGAGATGCCCCTGTCCGCCTTGGCCTTCGCCACATTCGAGGTGGCGTTCAACTCACTTATCTGATTGTCAAGGCTGAACGTCGAGTTCCTCATCGCCTTCTCCATCACCAGATCGTAATCCATCAGAATGTCCGGCAGGACATCGTCCACCACCGGTTCCACCTCCACGGACTCATCATAGCCCAGAATCGAGTTAAGGTACATCTGCGCCTGACGCACGTTGACGAGGCTCTCTCCGATCGAGATGCTGTCGTTCAGGGCACGGAGTTCCAGTTGGAGATATTCCGCCCTCGTGACGCTTCCAAGTCTCATCCTTTCCGCCGCCACGGAGCGCATCTTCTCGGTGTTCTCGTAGTTCGCCTTCACGACCTCCTGGTTCTTCAGGGCCTGGACGAGCGAGAAATATGCCGACACGGCATTGATCGTGACCTGCTCCATCGACTCGACGTAGCGGCGGCGGCCACGTTCATATTCCTTAGGCTCAATGAGTTTGTCCCATTTGAATTGGTTGTAGGAGAAGAGCGGCTGGACGTAGCGAACCGTGACAGGCTGGGAGTACCAGGTCAGTTTCTTGTTGAGTCCGAACTGGTCGATGCGGGAAAGGTCGGAATAGATATAAAGCCTTCCGCCGGTGAAGGTGACATTCTGGGCGATCTGAAGCCCGAGGCTGTTCTGGAGGTTGTAGGTGCTGGCGTAGCGGAATGAGCCATCCTCGTAGCTTTGCAGCAAGGTGAGCGACCGGTCGAAGTTCATCAGGTTGCCGTACAACACAAGCGAAGGCAGACGGCTCGCCTGATAGGATCGGTACGCCCAATAGGTCGAAACAAAAGCGTGCTTCGCCTCCAGCGCCGCCACCGACTGGCTCCGCGCCGTCCCGATTGCCTCCGAAAGCGACATCCGCCGCTGCGCCCAAAGAGGCACCGTCCCAAGAAGGAGAATGAATATGCCGACTAACGCCGTGGTTATTCTATGGTTAAGGTTCATCGTGTTCTAACCTTTAGTGTTCGCTAATTTACCAAATATTTACGGAATATGCGCATTTCTGAGCTTTTGTGCAATTGCATGTCGTTGTTACACCTAATATACATAATGGGGCCAACCCAGCATTTTCAAATTGCACATTTATAGTAATTTGATCTTTCGCTTTTATATGCCCATAATCGATGATTCTTTTTTCCAAGAACCTTAGTTCAGGATTATATCGGGATGTTGAATCTCTTTCCTGTCCAAAACAATAATTGCTCATTAAGAGTAGAAACATTAGCAAATGAGCCACTCTTCTTATATCAAGAGCCAATGAATGATATCGCATAATATGATTATATCTTGAAACTTAGAAAGACAAACTGCTCCGAATCCAGATCAAGGCTGTCGTAAGCGTAATAGGTGCCATCATATTCACCAATCACTTCAAAACCGTCACAGACTGGAACCCGTCCGACAAGATTATAGTTTCCATCATAAATCTGGAGAATTGTCCCGGCGGCCTTGTCCAGGCGACAGGTCCGGAAAATGTAGTCACCGCATTTGACAAGCCTGTCATAATAACCGTGTTCTTTCCTCATTTTCTTGCACTTGGATTCGTACTCCTCGAAAGATGTGGTTTCAGGGTACTTCCCGGAGATACCCTTCTCAGAAAAGCCGAACGAGCCGGTAACATTGCCGTCATAGTCCATCAGGAATATTCTCGGATCGGCGGCGAAAGTGACGGCAAGGCCATCCTTCTCAGCATAGAAGTCATATTTTGAGAACACCGGGATGTTTCTCTTGTGATAGACAGGCGGATAATGGCCGAATATCACCTTACTAGACTCAACCACCTCAGGACGGAAACGGATGAATATGTAGGAGTCTGTCCAGAATCCTTTGCTTTGCCGCTTCTCGTAACCGTTGTAACTTACGTGCTCGGTGATGGTCGGGATTATCACAGCGGAGTCGATCGCCTGCATTCTATTGCACTCAAAATTGTACTCGTACATTTCCGGGACTTCAGGATCGGGATGATTGTAAAGGTCAGACCAACCTTTGTTTCCAACATCTCCATAGTTCGAACTCAGCGCGGTGAACCAGGCCTGGTTCAATGAAAACAGTTTTTTATAGTCTTTCGAGAACCTATACATGAAACAATTCGTGTCTTGCATGATGAACTCTCCCGTGGACTTGTCGAACGTCGAGATAAAAGAGGCGGCCAGGACTTCTTCAGGACCTTTCCCTTGGCGGATATGCTCCCCCATGAAGTGACCACTGAGGTCATACTCCTTGATCCCGACGGCATATTCATCGACGAAACACAAGAGGCTGTCCTTCATGTGCCACTGTCCGGAAAGGGATGTATATTGGGCATCCAGCCTCAAGGTGTCAAACACCAAGGATGTGCGAACTATGTTCTCTTTTCCGAAGTGTTCGACGCTATCGTACGGACTGTCACTTCCGGTGCATGCGGACAAGAGTCCGAGCAGCGTTGACAATACAATGACTATTAAAACTTTATTGCCAAGAATAAGGCATCTATGACTATTTGAAACCATCTGTATAGTCTTTTTTGAATAATAACTGATAAGTTTCCCTCGCCCTGGAAGCTTTCGCGTCCAACTTCTTCTTCTCCTTTAACACCTTGGCATCATCGTTCCCACAGCGGACAACAAGGTCTCTCTCCTGCCGCGTCTGAGTCTGTCCGCAAAGGATGTCCCACGTTGTTCCCGTGTCCTTCATGAATCGAACCAAATCAATCTCCTTTGAGAGTATCCGCTTCCAAAAGTTGAAATCACGTGAATCATTGTAGCACAAGATACTGTACGCCGGAGTAGCCTCGCCATGCTCCTCTCCGGACTCGAGCATCCGAGGTTCCGAGAACTTCATCATGAAATCCGTCTCGACACGATTCTTGAACGGGTTGCGGAAAGGGTTTGTCTCAGCACAGTAAAGGTCTTCGGCACCGTCCTCTGGTACTCTCCATGACAATTCCTGTCTTATGCTCTCGGTGAAGATTCTCCCGTTCTTCTCGCCGTATGTTATAGTGTAGGTGTACGGGGTGGCAAGGGACATCGGTGAAAAGTTCCTGACATATCTTGTGAACCTGTCATCCATATCTTTCACCACAATCTTTTGAACCCGCCCGTCATAGTCAATGAACAACTGTCCTGAACACAGGATCCTCTCCTTGATGGAAAGTTCTTTGGCATTCGAGCTGAAATTGATGACACGGACATCCCTGCCGCCTACCTTGGCGGTGCCGTAACTCTTGTAGCTGTAGCTGCCTACCATCTTGGGGTTCAGGGGCGAGAATATCTCAACGGCTCTTTTCCGGTCCAGGGCAGACACATCGAAGTAGTTGACATAATTAACCTTGAGTGCGTCCACCCCATTAGTCTGACCTTTCGAGTTAACACTCAAGACCGGATTGACCTCATTCTTGTCAGCGAAAAGGCTCTCGCTGACAAAAGTGTCGCAGACGTACAGTCTTCCCATTGCGTTTCGGTCATCCCAGTAGAGTTTTGTGTTTGTTTTCTGGTTGAAATCCAGAGAGGCGAACACGCCCACAGCGCCTTGCACCTCTCTGTATTTCCCGTCGCACTTAATGGTCCGTATGATCAAGAATGAGGCGTAATAATCAGCATAGTTCTTAGAGAAATCACGCGCCGCATCCTTGACGATGGAGCGTGCGCTACGTTCCCCTCTGACCACAGAAGCATGCAACGTGTCCTGCGCATTGTCAAAACTCGAAGCAGATACTCCATAACCCATGAAGAATAGGGTAATTAAAAGAATAAAACGTCTCATTCTATAAATCAATTAATTCCACAAATGCTTATAAAACAATATCACGGACAATTTCCCGCAAAATCAGCACAATTCAAAAGATCATTGCAAACCGCAGCCGTGGTTATTCTATGGTTAAGGTTCATCGCGTTCTAACCTTTTAGTGTTCGCTAATTTACCAAATATATCCGGGATATGCATCAAGGCAGTAAATTTTTCTCATCGGATCACAATTCCGACGATGTACTCCTCGGGCACAAGGCCGAAATAACGGCTGTCGCGGGAGTCCAGAACGTTGTCGCCGCCGAGGAAATACCAATTGTGTTTGAAGGTATATTCATTCAATGGTACCTGCCCAAGGAAGACTTGTCCGCCATTCTCGCTCAGGCGCTTACCAGTCTCATACAATATAGGTCTGCGCCAGGTCCTGTAATTGTCAGCATTGATCTCAATGGTGTCTCCTTTTCTCGGGACGGGCAGCGGTCCGAAATCACGTATCGTCCACCCAAGCCTCTTGTTCACCTGCATAGCCTTTAAGACAACGCCCGCATCCAACAAAACCGAATCCGGAGTTTCAGACAAGATCCGCTGGTATTTCGGATCACCTATGTGTCCACCTGTCCGGGGATTAACGTAATAGCCATTCTTTATTCTCACCGTATCTCCCGGCACGGCATAGCAACGCTTCAGATACACATAATTTATCCGGAATGAAATCGTGTCCTTGGACCTCGCATAAGGATAGTTCGCGACCACCAGATCCCCCGCTTTGGCTTTCGAGAAACCTGGCAAACGAAACGACGATAATGTCGGTTTCGTGAAATCATAGTCGGTATAGATCCTCGCCCCCATCTTGAGTTTGTTCACCCACACCCGTTCGCCGCTATGAAGCACCGGTTCCATAGACTCCCCTCTCACTATAAAAGAGTCTCCTATCAGAGCCCTGCCAACCAAATGGAGAAGGACAAGCGACAGCGTGGATGTCAGGATAATAAGAGACAGCCTAATAATCTTCCGAATGTTCATCATAGAATTTTTTCGCCCTATTATGAAGATCACGCATCGACATATTCCTATCATTCACTGGAAGGGACAAAGCCTTCCGCGCATAAGACAATGCCTGCTTTGTGTCTCCCCTCTTTTCTTCCATTTCCATCAGCAAAATGTAAGGATACAACCGTGACGGCACCATATTGTGCGAATGAATATAATTACGTTCGGCTTCATCATAATCTCCAAGCGCTTCGAAGTTTTTGCCGATTATGTTGTAGAACATAGGATCCGAGGATATTGACGCACCCTTCATTAAAATCACATTGCTCTCAGAATAACGACATTCCTTATGAAGCGCATAGCCATAATCATAAAGATAACGGAACTTCATTCGGAGCCGCGGGTATAGTTCCGCCAACCTGTCCGCCATACCGTCGAAAATTTCAAAGTTTGCGAACCTCCGCTCATCAAGCCATTTGCTCTCAGCCTCTTTTCTCCGTTTGTTTTCCGGCAGCCATACCAACATTGATCCAACTGACAGGCAGACAAGTGCCGGAACCAAAATCAGCCTTCCCCTTTTTCCGACTTTCACACTTACGCCTATCGCCGCCCCTAAGAATACAGCCAAAAGCAATCGTAACTGCCACACATCCAAAGGATATGAAGCCATCGCGAATGTGCCCCACGCCACGAGCCCAAATGTCAATGAAGAATCTGAACGGCATAGCATCGTCGTTCCGAGAACTATCACAGCCACCGACAACAACAAGCCAAGGATCCCGAACTCCATTCCCATACGAAGATATTCATTGAACGCATATTCGGGGCATCCGGCGATCCTTACCCTCTCTTGACCGCGCTCCTCTGTCTCAAAATATTCCGCCTGCGCATCACCGTATGCCCCGAGAGCTTTCCCGAATCCGTGCCCTGTCAGCGGTTTGTCCGCTATGGCCCGCAGTTCCATCTCCCAAATGTGGAAACGGCCAAGCGCCGAGTCCTTCTTGAAGCAGAACGCTCCCGCACCGACAACAAAGGCCACAGCTACTACAGACAAAATCAACCATTTATGCGATTTAAAATATGACTTTGATTCCGTATCGATCAAGGCGAAAGCAACAGCAGACACGAGCAGCGCGACAAAACCGGTCCTGCTCATTGATGCGGGCAGGACGACAATGCCCAGACATCCGGAAACAGATGATAGCCAGAATAGTATTCTGTCATACAGGTTTCCGGAGTCACGCCATTTCCCCGCGGCAGCAAAAACCACGGCTATGCAGACAGCGAGGAACCCGCCATAAGGACCAGAGTTAGCGAAGTCTCCGGTCATAGGGCACATACTGTTATGAGAGACAATGATTCCAAGCAACTGCATAATCCCAAGCACCGACTCGTAGGCAAGCCATAGCGACAGCGCAGAGACGACTATGCGTTCAGCCACCTCTCGCCGACAGACGAACAAAGCCAATGAGAAGAGGACTGTAGCCAGAAAAACCACAACACTAATTTACCGCCTGAATCAATCCAACTTGAACCGATATACCATCAGAGAGCCATCCTCTTCGCCACCAATGATTTGAGAATAATAGTATGGAGCGATGTAACCGACGACCTTGAACCCTTTCGGAATCTCACTATCTGACATCAGTTTTCCATCCTTATACACCTGAAGTCCATCGTATTCTGAATCCGCTCCTTTCTTATAAGATCTGAAACATACTCCGGTCTCGTCAATATATTCAATCCAGTAATAGTATCCTTTTTTCGTTATGTTTGTCCTATAGGCATTCATCTCGTCCAAAGAACCGAACCGTTCATAGTCTGTGTCCATATTAACTCCTGAGCGTCCGAACGCAAACTTCGGCTTGCGGTTGTGGTCAAATACATAAACCAAGGAGTCAGCGGCGAAGCCAATGTACATATTATCTTGGTTGTCAATGTCAAACATCACAAAATCCATCCCTCTATACTTTGCCTTGTCTTCACTGAACATAGATGGCAGCCCTTGAATCTCTGACTTTAACGCTTTCCCCTCTGTCATATCCACAACGCCTATGTGGCAAACCTTCTTCTCGTAATCAGGACCAAATATAAAATCCGGAATATCTGATACTAGACCTTCATAGAGTTTACCTTTATAGAACCTGGCAATACAGTCCCCTGGAGTTGTGTAGGCAAGGAATTCTGACGGGGCATATTCCTTCTGTTGGTCTTTCACGATAAGGAACCTGTTGACAGCGGTCAAATCTTTTGAGAAGTACTCGAAATCCAGACTTGATCCCGCAATCGCAA
>ERZ1026854.1586-NODE-1586-length-13987-cov-4.386736_pt1 | contig 13987 bp, 10 predicted proteins | sample MGYA00380157_ERZ1026854 | MGnify/ENA primary metagenome ERZ1026854 (study PRJEB33269, sample SAMEA4719793) | human gut metagenome | biome: human-associated habitat; feature: organic feature; material: feces | place: Cameroon | collected 2013-10 ...
CTGGATATGGCAGGAAAGCAGATTCTTCCGGCAGTGGTGAAGTACAGCAGATCCCTTGCTGACACCGTTGTGGCAGTGAAGGAGGCAGGTGCGGATGCGTCCGTTCAGGCAGAGATGCTTAACACCGTGAGCACGAAGCTGGCAGAAGTGAAGGCAGCTTACGGCAAACTGAAGCAGGCGACTGCGGAGGCAGCAGCGGTGGCGGATGTAAAGGCACAGGCATTCTTCTACAAGGATGTTGTAAAGGAAGCCATGGCTGAGCTGAGAACTCCTGTGGATGAACTTGAGATGATCGTTGACAAGGATGTATGGCCGATGCCCACCTACGGCGAACTGACCTTTGAAGTTTAGGAAGTTTTCATTACCATTCTCCCTATAGAAATAAACCGGAAAGCTCCGCGTTCTGCGCGGGGCTTTCTGCGGATTTTCGTTAAATTCCAAATTTTTTGAATTTAGGTATTGCAAAATGGAAATACTTCTTGTATAATGCATAAGGTAATCGCATGAAGGGCTATCGCCAAACGGTAAGGCAACGGACTCTGACTCCGTCATTTCAAGGTTCGAATCCTTGTAGCCCTGCTATCGGCCTCACGAATTTCGTGAGGTCTTTTTATTTCTACCCCATAGTGTTATAATGAAATCGGACGATCGCCGAAAGGCGGGGAAAGGGCGGCAGCATGTATACATTTGATGCGAGAATACGTTACAGTGAAACAGACAGCAAGGGCAGACTTACTCTGGAGAGCCTGCTGGATTATTTTCAGGACTGCTCCACCTTTCACTCCGAGGATCTTGGAATCGGCGTGGAATATCTGAGACAGCAGAAGCTGGTCTGGGTGCTTTCCACATGGCAGATCGTGGTGAACCGCTTCCCGAGGCTGTGCGACCAAGTGACCGTGGGTACATTTCCCTATCACTTCAAGGGCTGCTTCGGCTACCGCAACTTTTTTATGCGGGATGCGCAGGGACGGGATCTGGCGTGCGCCAACTCCCTGTGGACGCTGCTTGATACGGAGCGGTTCAAGCCGGTTTACCTGAATGAAGAAATGCTTGAGAAATATACGCTGGAAGAAAAGCTGCCCATGGAATATGACAACCATCGGATACAGAGCAAGGGCGAGGGACATTTTGAGGAAGATATCGTGGTGCGCCCCCATCATCTTGACATCAACCAGCATGTCAACAACGGACAGTACGTGCGCATGGCGATGGAGTTTCTACCGGAGGGCTTCGACATACGGCAGATGCGGGCAGAGTACAGAAAACAGGCGCTGCTCCATGATGTGCTTCACCCCTATATCCTGCGCCAGACAAGTGAGAGGGGCAATGACATATGGGTGATTTCCCTGCAGGATGAAAAGGGCGGCGTGTACGTCAATGTGGAGTTTGAAGAGAGAGAAAAAGGTGGTGTGACCGTATGATCAGACTGGGCGAGCGACAGACGCTGAAGGTGGTAAAAAAGGTCGAGTTCGGCGTTTATCTGGCGGACGAGGCGGACAGGGAAGAGGAGAGAGTCCTGCTTCCCACAAAACAGGTTCCGGCGGGAACGGAGTGCGGCGATATGCTGGAGGTGTTCGTGTACCGGGATTCCAAGGATCGCATGATCTCCACGGTGAAGGAGCCTCTGCTCAAGATGGGAGAGGTGGGCAGACTGCGCGTGGCGCAGGTGAACAAATACGGCGCGTTCCTTGACTGGGGACTTGAGAAGGATCTGTTTCTTCCATATAAACAGCAGACCTGTACGGTGAAGGCAGACGACAGCGTGCTGGCGTCCCTCTATATAGACAAGAGCGGCAGACTTTGTGCCACCATGAACGTGTATCCTTGGCTTTCCACGGACAGTCCTTACGGGAAGGACGACCGGGTGAGCGGCTATGTGTATGAGACAAGCCCGGAGTTCGGCATGTTTGTGGCGGTGGACGATAAATATTCGGCGCTGATTCCCAAGAAGGAGCTGTATGGGAATGTGAAGGTGGGCGATACCGTGAATGCCCGCGTGACGGCGGTTCGCGAGGACGGGAAGCTGGATCTGAGCATCCGGGAAAAGGCGTATCTCCAGATAGAGGAGGATGCGAAGAAGGTTCTGCAGGTGATCGACAGCTTTGATGGCGCTCTGCCGTTCAATGACAAGGCGGCGCCGGAGGTCATACGCCGCGAGATGCAGATGAGCAAGAACGAGTTCAAGCGTGCCGTCGGGCATCTTTTGAAGAACGGAAAGATTACCATTGGGGAAAAGACAATCCGCAGGGTGTAAGAAAGGCGAAAGAGATATGAACAGTAAGAAATCGGGATGGCTGTTTTTGATCGTGGTGGTGGTTTATCTGGGCGTACAATATCTGCTCAGTTATCTGATGCGGTTTCTTCCGATCCACGGCATGAGCTTTGAGTTTGCCCTGTTCTTTGGAGAGACCCTGATGCTGGTGCCCACGCTGCTGTTTCTTCTTTTCAACAGAAGCAATCCCCTGAAAGTGTGCAGGTTTCATAAGATCAAAATTTCCACGGCACTGATGACGGTTCTGTTTGCGTTCCTTGCCATGCCTGCCGCGACGCTGATGAATATTCTGTCCATGTTTTTTGTGGAGAATACCGTTTCCCAGATGAGCCCGCAGATGCTGAACACCGGTTTCGGGCTCTGCTTTCTGGCAATCGCGGTCTACGGCCCTTTTGTGGAGGAGGTCGTTTTCCGGGGAGCCATTTTCGGCGGCATGAGAGAGTCCGCATCTGTGTGGAAATCCATGCTGCTGAGTGCGCTTTTATTCGGTATGATGCACATGAACTTTAATCAGATGGGGTATGCCTTTGTCCTCGGCATCAGCATGGCACTGCTGGTGGAGGCAACCGGAAGCATTTGGGCATCCATTATTTTCCATATCACCGTCAATGCCAGAAGCGTGATCGCACTGTTCGGTGTGGAAAAATTGAGCGGACTGTCGCAGGATCTGGCGGAACTGCTTGGCCAGACGGATGTGATTGAGGCTGCCGAGGCGACCGTGACAAACAGCCAGCTTGCAGCCATGCTCTGCCTGGAATTGCTGGTGGCGGTGGTTTGCCTGCCTATCGCGGGCTGTGTCCTCGTCTTTCTGGCAAAGAGAGAGAACCGTCTGGAGAGACTGAAAAGCATCTGGGTGGAGCGCCGGCAGGGAAAAGTGTTTGGAATCCCCGTGATTATCGGTATGATAATTTGTGTTGTGGAAATGGTACTGAGTGTGCTATAATATAAGTAACGTAAAGGAGGCGAACGGCTATGGATATTGCAGCAATGTCAATGACATTGGCACAGACACAGCTTGGCAGCAAGGTTGGGATTGCAGTGCTGGACAAGGCGATGGAGTCCAACAAAACATTGGCGGACAATCTCGTACAGATGATCGATACGGCAGCAATGGAGCGTTCGGTCAACCCTGCGGTGGGCGGTAATTTTGACATCCGTGTGTGAATTACCCTGTTAATTGAAGAAACGATTCGGAGGTAAAGGAAGGGCTTTTGAAGGCAGCCCTTCCTTTTTTGTCTAGTTTGTCTAAAAAAAGCAATTTTTTCAGTAGATTTTTTTGGTAAAATAAATTAAAATAAAGAATGGGTGTATGATTGTCAATTTTGCCAGAAGGAGTAGTGCGATGATATCAAATCAAATCTTACAGAATACGATTGAGGGGCTCAAGGGAATCGCAAGGGTGGACTTTTGTGTGATGGATACCGACGGCAAAGAAGTTGCTGCGACCATGGATATGGGCAACTGTTCCAAACAGGCGGTAGAGCTTGCGACGTCTCCGGCAGATTCTCAGGAGATTCAGGGCTATCAGTATTTCAAAGTATTTGACGAGCAGCAGCTGGAATATATCCTCGTGGCGAACGGCAGCGGAGAGGACGTCTATACGGTCGGAAAGATGGTGGCGTTTCAGATTCAGAACCTTCTGGTAGCGTATAAGGAGCGTTTTGATAAGGACAACTTTATCAAAAACCTTCTTTTGGACAATCTGCTGCTGGTGGATATTTACAGCAGATCCAAAAAGCTTCATATTCTTACGGATGTCAACCGTGTTGCCATGATTGTGGAGTCCGAGAACGGTAAGGACAACAATGCACTGGAGCTGTCCAGGGCACATTTTGGAAATAATAGCAAAGATTTCATTACCGCTGTGGATGAAAATAATGTTATAGTAGTAAAGGAACTTGCGGAGGGCGAGGGAAACCGCGAGATCGAGAGGACTGCCAGAGCGCTGGAGGCTTATCTTGAGAAAGAGGGCGTGCAGAACGTGCGAATCGCCTACGGTACGGTGGTACATGAGATCAAGGAGGTCAGCCGTTCTTACAAGGAGGCGAAGATGGCGCTGGATGTAGGAAAGATCTTCTTTGACGAGAGGGATGTGATCGCGTACAGCGAGCTTGGTATCGGGCGTCTGATTTATCAGCTGCCTATTCCTCTGTGCAAAATGTTCATCAGGGAGATATTTGGCGGCAAAAGCCCGGACGATTTCGATGAGGAGACTCTGACGACCATACATAAGTTTTTTGAGAACAGCCTCAATGTCTCGGAGACTTCCAGACAGCTTTTCATCCACCGCAATACGCTGGTGTACCGTCTGGATAAACTGCAGAAGAGCACCGGGCTGGATCTGCGTGTGTTTGAGGATGCCATCACCTTCAAGATTGCATTGATGGTAGTGAAGTATATGAAGTACATGGAGACATTTGAGTATTAATCACTTCAGATAGGAGAATACATGTCCAGAAAAGAAGAGAGACGCAAGAGACAACAGAAAATGATCGAAGAGAACGGATTGATCTTTTTGGATGATGTGAGCAAGGTCTATTCTGCCGGCGCTCCGGCGCTGAACGGGGTGACGCTGCATATTGCAAAGGGAGAATTCGTATTTATAGTGGGGGACAGCGGATCTGGAAAATCAACCCTGATCAAGCTTCTTCTGCGCGAGCTGACGGCAACGGAAGGAAAGGTCTGGGTCATGGGACAGGATGTGGCGAGGCTGCCGCACCGCAAGATCCCCAAATTCCGAAGAAATTTAGGAATTGTGTTTCAGGATTTCCGTCTGCTGAAAGATCGCAATGTCTATGAGAATGTAGCGTTTGCACAGCGCATCGTACAGGTGCCGACCAAGGAGATCCGCAGGAATGTGCCTGCCGTTCTGGCTACGGTGGGGCTTGCAGGAAAATATAAGGCAAAACCGAAGCAGCTTTCCGGCGGAGAACAGCAGAGAGTTGCATTGGCGAGGGCTCTTATCAACAAGCCCTCCATCCTGCTGGCGGATGAGCCTACGGGAAATTTGGATCCCAAGAACTCATGGGAGATTATGATGCTTCTGGAGGAGATCAATGCGGCGGGAACCACGGTGGTTGTGGTGACCCACAACCGGGAGATCGTGAACGCCATGCAGAAGAGAGTGGTGACCATGAAGCGCGGCGTGATTGTCAGCGACGAGGAGGAAGGAGAGTATATCGATGAAGATTAGTACGTTTTTCTATACTCTCAGGCAGGGAGTCCGCAATATCTTCCGCAACAAATGGTTCTCGCTGGCGTCCATTGCTACGATTTCTGCCTGTCTGTTTTTGTTCGGCATGTTTTATGCCATTGTGATGAACTTCCAGCATATTGTCAGGACGGCAGAGGAAGGGGTCTGCGTGACTGTATTCTTTAAGGAGGACGCTTCGGATACCCGGATCGCAGAGATCGGTGATCTGATCCGGCTGAGACCCGAGGTCTCCAAAGTGGATTTTGTTTCGGCAGATCAGGCATGGGAGACCTACAAGGAAAAATACCTGGATCAGGGAAATTATGCGGAGGGCTTTCCCACAAACCCGCTTGCCAATTATGAAAACTACGAGGTTTATTTAAGTGACGTGTCCATGCAGGACGCGCTGGTGACATGGCTACAGTCCATACCGGAGGTGCGCAAAGTCAGAAACGACAGTATTCTGGCGTCCGCTCTGAGCGGCGCGAACCTCCTGATCGCGTATGTGTCCGCCGGGATCATCATTATTTTGTTTGCCGTATCCGTATTCCTGATCAGCAACACCGTCACCATCGGTATCTCCGTGCGTCAGGAGGAAATCAATATTATGAAGTACATCGGCGCTACGGACTTTTTTGTGCGAGCCCCCTTTGTGATCGAGGGAATTTTGATCGGCGCGATCGGCGCGGGAATCCCGCTGTTTGCCATCCACTTCCTCTATAACAAGGCAGTGGCCTACATGACGGGTTCCTTTCAGGCACTCAGCACGGTGTTGAATTTCCTCACTGTGGATGAGGTATTTTCCGTACTGACCCCTGTGGCGTTGGGGCTGGGTATCGGAATCGGATTTTTGGGAAGTTTCTCAACCGTGCGCAAGCACTTGAGAGTCTGACACATATCAAGAGTAAAAAGAAGAAGGGTTGCAGAGAATGAAGAAAAGGACAGTGGGAATTCTGGTTCTGCTGTTTGGCATAGTGTTGGGGTTTGCCATGTTCTGCCGTATGCAGGTATCTTCTTCTGCCACATCGCTCACCTCCGAAAGCATCCGGCAGAAGGAGGAGCAGATCAAAAAGGCGGAGGAGGAGAGAAAGAACCTCCAAAATTCCCTGACGGATGCCAAAAAGATCAAAAAACAACTGGAGGCAGAAAAGAATGATCTGAAGAAATATGTGACCGAGCTGGATCAGAAGCTGGAAGAGATTCAGGCAAACATCGCCGATCTGAATATGCAGATCGCAGACAAGGAAACCGAGATCGCCGTCACCCAGGAGGAGCTTGCCGCAGCCAAGGAAAAGGAGGCGCAGCAGTACGAATCCATGGTGATTCAGATCCAGATGACCTATGAACAGGGGGATTCCTCTTTTTTGAATCTGCTGTTCAGCGGCGGTACCTTCAGTGATATTTTAAATAAACTGGAATATGTGGAGCAGGTTTCGGCATACAGTCAGAATCTGCTGGATGAGTATATGCTGAACCGCCAGCTCATCGAATTGTGTGAGCAGGAACTGATTGCGGCAAAAGAGGTTCTTGACGAGATGAGGGACGGCGTTCTGGCGGAGGAAGCTGCGCTGGAGGAGCTGATTGCGGCGAAGGAGCAGGCAATCAGGGAATATGACTCCAACATTTCCAATAAGGATGCCGCTATCAGGGAGTACGAGGCGGATGTGAAGGAACAGAATGAAATCATAGAGACGCTGGAGAAGGCGATTGCGGAGGAAAAGCGGAAGCTTCTTGCGGAAAGCGGAAGCGTGATTATCTATGACGGCGGACAGTTCAAGTTTCCGCTGGCGTCCTACACCCGTATTTCCAGTGAGTATGGAAACCGGATCCACCCTACGCTGGGTGTGCAGAAGTTTCATAACGGCGTAGATTTTGCCGCCCCCACGGGAACGGCAATCTATGCGGCATACGACGGAAAGGTGGTGGCTGCCGCATATAGCAGCTCCATGGGAAATTATGTGATGATTGACCACGGAAGCGGTCTGTATACCATATATATGCATGCTTCAAAGCTATATGTGTCCACCGGCGCCGTTGTGGTGCGGGGTGAGACGATTGCAGCGGTGGGCTCCACCGGGCGTTCTACCGGACCGCACCTGCATTTCAGCGTGCGTCTGAACGGCGCTTATACAAGTCCGTGGAATTATCTGTCGCAGTAACGGGGCGACATCGGGAAGGGAAGGAAAATCATGGAAGAAAATGAAATTTATGCGGTGGAGGCGCCACAGCAGAATCCACAGCAAAATCAGAACAACAGGAAGGACAAGAGCGGCAAATATTTTTACTGCGGACTGATTACGGGACTGGCGATGTCCCTGCTGATCGTGAGCGGCGTGTATGTGGCAAACCGGATTCAGTCCGGTTCCGGCAGAAAGGATTACACCCTTTCCTCCGCCGACGGCAAAAAGGGCGACAGCAAGGAGCAGACGGACGAAACCATGGCAGTGGATGACTCTATGGTTGAAAAAATGCAGCTTATCGAGGCGGTGATAGACGCCTATTTCTACAAGGAAGATGTGGATAAGGAGGCCATGCAGAACGGTGCTTACAAGGGCATGGTGGAATCCCTCGGCGATCCCTACTCAGAGTATTATTCTGCGGAGGAACTGGAGCAGCTCTACTCCGATTCGCAGGGAATCTATTATGGAATCGGTGCCTATGTGAGCCTGGACACCGTTACCGGATATGCGAAGATCAGCGGTGTGATTGCAGGAACGCCTGCGGAGGAAGCTGACCTCAGAGAGGAAGATATCATCTACATGGTAGGCGGCGAGGATGTGTACGGACTCACACTGCAGCAGGTGGTAGGATTGATCAAGGGAGAAGAGGGCACAGAGGTGCATCTGACGCTGGTACGGGACGGCGAACAGATTGAAAAGGACATTGTGCGCGCAAAAGTGGAGGCGCCCACGGTCAACTATGAGATGCTGGATGATGAGGTGGCTTATATCCAGATCACGGAATTTGACACGGTGACGGAGGATCAGTTTGCGGAGGCACTTGCCATGGCGAAGGGATCCGGCATGAAGGGACTGGTTCTGGATCTGAGAAGCAACCCCGGCGGCAACCTGAGCACGGTGGTAAATATTGCCCGCATGCTTCTTCCAAAGGGACTGATCGTTTATACGGAGGATCGGGACGGCAACCGTCAGGAATATAGCTGCGACGGAACCAGACAGCTTGATGTGCCCCTGGTGGTACTGGTGAACGGAAATTCCGCCAGCGCTTCGGAAATTCTGGCGGGTGCAATCAAGGATTACGGTATCGGCACGCTGCTCGGAACCACCACCTTCGGAAAAGGAATTGTGCAGCGCCCGGTTGAACTCAGCGACGGATCGGCAGTGAAGCTGACCATCAGCTCGTACTATACGCCGAATGGGATCAACATCCACGGCGTGGGTATTGATCCAGATGTGGTATGTGAACTTGACAGTGAGCGGTACTACAGCGAGGAGAAATTCGACAACCAGAAGCAGGCAGCATGGGATCTGATCAAGGAGAAGATCGCAGAACAGTAAAAAAACAGAACAAATGTTTGCAATTTTAAAAAGGGTATGATATACTGTGGAATGCAGTAATCATATCCTTTTTGTATATACTATGTTTAGGAATTCGGGAATCCGGAAGGGAAGGCGAACATGGATCATTTTGAACTGGTATCTGAATATAAACCAACGGGCGACCAGCCGCAGGCGATCGCAGAGCTTGTGGAGGGCTTCCGGCAGGGCAACCAGTTTGAAACGCTTCTGGGTGTGACGGGCTCCGGCAAGACCTTTACCATGGCAAACGTGATACAGCAGCTCAATAAGCCGACCCTGATCATTGCCCACAATAAGACGCTGGCAGGGCAGCTCTATTCCGAGATGAAGGAATTTTTTCCAAACAATGCGGTAGAATATTTTGTGTCCTACTATGACTATTACCAGCCGGAGGCGTATGTGCCCTCAACGGACACCTACATTGCAAAGGATTCTGCAATCAATGAGGAGATCGACAGACTCAGGCTCTCGGCCACCGCATCCCTGACGGAGCGCAGGGACGTGATCGTGGTGGCAAGCGTATCCTGCATCTACGGTCTGGGCAGCCCGGAGGATTATCAGGGCATGATCGTATCTCTGCGTCCAGGCATGAGCAAGGATCGGGATCAGGTGCTGCGGGAACTGATCGATATCCAGTACGACCGAAATGATATGGACATACAGCGCGGTACTTTCCGCGTGCGGGGCGATGTGGTGGAAGTTTACCCGGCACAGGGAGGTGATTACCTGATCCGGGTGGAGTTTTTCGGGGATGAAATAGACCGGATCTGTGAGGTGGATCCTCTGACTGGACAGGTGCATGCAACGTTGAACCACATTTCTATTTTCCCGGCGTCCCACTATGTGGTGGCTGCGGAGAAGATCCGCACAGCCTGCGAGAATATTGAGAAGGAGCTGCAGGAGAGGGTCCGGTATTTCAAGGGTGAGGACAAGCTGCTGGAGGCGCAGCGGATTTCGGAGCGGACGAATTTTGATGTAGAAATGCTCCGGGAGACGGGCTTCTGCTCCGGCATCGAGAATTATTCCCGCCACTTGAGCGGCACGAAGGAGGGGGAGCCGCCCCATTGTCTCATGGACTATTTTGGCGACGATTACCTCATCATCATAGACGAGTCCCACATTACCATTCCGCAGATCCGCGGCATGTACGCGGGGGACAGATCCCGTAAGACGACGCTTGTGGACTACGGGTTCCGGCTGCCGTCGGCACTGGACAACCGTCCGCTGAATTTTGAAGAGTTTGAGTCCCATATCGACCAGATGCTGTTCGTGTCGGCAACACCTTCGGATTATGAGGAGGAGCATGAGCTTCTGCGGACGGAACAGATTATACGTCCCACGGGACTTTTGGATCCCGAGATCAGCGTGCGCCCTGTGGAGGGACAGATCGACGATCTGATCGGAGAGATCCGCAGGGAGACGGAGAAGCACAACAAGGTTCTCGTCACGACGCTGACAAAGCGCATGGCGGAGGATTTGACGGATTACATGAAGGAAGTGGGAATACGGGTGAAGTATCTGCACTCCGACATCGATACGCTGGAAAGGGCGGAGATTATAAGGGATATGCGTCTGGATGTGTTTGATGTGCTGGTGGGTATCAATCTGCTGCGAGAGGGTCTGGATATCCCCGAGATCTCGCTTGTAGCCATACTGGATGCGGACAAGGAGGGCTTCCTGCGTTCAGAGACCTCGCTCATCCAGACAGTCGGCCGTGCTGCCCGTAACGCGGAGGGGCATGTTGTCATGTATGCGGACAATATGACCGATTCCATGAGGGCGGCAATCGAGGAGACGGAGAGAAGACGCCGGATCCAGCAAAAATACAACGAGGAGCACGGCATCACACCCCGGACGATCAAGAAGGCGGTGCGTGAGCTGATCAGCATATCCAAGGTAGTGGCAAAGGAGGAGGTCCGCTTTGAGAAGGATCCTGAATCCATGGACAGAAAGGAACTGGAGAAGCTGATCGCGGATGTGCAGAAAAAGATGCAGAAGGCTGCTGCGGATCTGAATTTCGAGGCTGCTGCGGAGCTGCGTGACAAGATGGTAGAGTTAAAAACGGTTCTCAACAATATGGAGTAAGCGCCCGGCAGGAACGGCAGCTTGGGCAGGATGGGAGAAAGCAATGGAAGAAGTACAGAAAATAAGACCCAGAGAGTGGATTAAGATCAGGGGAGCCTGTGAGCATAATCTGAAAAACATTGATGTGGATATCCCGCGCAACGAGCTGGTAGTTCTGACAGGACTGTCAGGATCCGGCAAGTCCTCTCTGGCATTTGATACAATATATGCGGAGGGGCAGAGAAGGTATATGGAGTCGCTTTCCTCCTATGCCCGCCAGTTTCTGGGACAGATGGAGAAGCCCAATGTGGAGAAGATCGAAGGACTGTCCCCGGCAATCTCCATCGACCAGAAATCCACCAACCGCAACCCCAGATCCACGGTGGGCACGGTTACGGAGATCTATGATTATTTCCGGTTGCTGTATGCCCGGATCGGTATCCCCCACTGTCCCTCCTGTGGGCGCGAGATTGCAAGACAGAGCGTGGATCAGATGGTGGATCAGATCATGGCGCTGCCGGAAGGGACGAGGATCCAGCTTCTGGCGCCTGTGGTCAGAGGACGCAAGGGCGAGCACGCCAAGGTGTTCGAGCGCGCGAAGCGCAGCGGCTATGTGAGGGTGCGCGTGGACGGCAGTCTGTATGAGCTGTCCGAGGAGATCAAGCCGGACAAAAATATAAAGCACAATATTGAGGTGGTGGTGGATCGTCTTGTGGTGAAGGACGGGATCGCACGCCGGCTCACGGATTCGGTGGAGAGCGTGCTGGAGCTGTCTGACGGTCTGCTTGAAGTGGATGTGATAGGCGGGGAGCCCATGACGTTCAGCCAGAGCTTTTCCTGCCCGGATTGCGGGATCAGCATCAGCGAGATCGAGCCGCGCAGCTTCTCCTTCAACAACCCCTTCGGAGCCTGTCCCGAGTGTTTCGGTCTCGGCTACAAGATGGAGTTTGATGAGGAACTGATGATTCCGGATCCCTCCAAGAGCATCAACGAGGGTGCCATCGCCGTGACGGGGTGGCAGTCCTGCACGGATAAGGGCAGCTTTACCAACGCTGTTTTGCAGGCGCTCTGCAAGGAGTACCACTTTGATTTGGACACGCCCTTCGAGAAGTACCCGGAGAAGATCAGGCGGATGCTGCTGCACGGTACGGACGGAAAAAAGGTGGATGTCCACTATGAGGGGCAGCGAGGGAAGGGTGTTTACCCGGTCGCCTTTGAGGGACTGATCAGGAATGTGGAAAGAAAATATCGGGAGACCGGTTCGGACATTATGAAGCAGGAGTACGAGAGCTTCATGCGGATCACCCCATGTAAACTCTGCAACGGAATGCGTCTGAAAAAGGAATCCCTTGCCGTTACCGTATGCGGCAAAAATATATATGAGATTACTTCACTTTCCATCGATAAGCTGCAGGAGTTCCTTTCCGGGATGACCCTGAACAAAAATCAGGAGCTGATCGGAAAGCAGATTTTGAAGGAGATCCGTGCCAGAGTGGGATTTCTGGTGAACGTGGGACTGGGCTATCTCTCCCTCTCCCGGGCTACGGGTACACTCTCCGGCGGCGAGGCGCAGCGAATCCGTCTGGCAACCCAGATCGGCTCCGGGCTTGTGGGCGTCTGCTATATTCTCGACGAGCCCAGCATCGGCCTGCACCAGCGGGATAACGACAAGCTGCTGGATGCCTTGAAGAACCTGAGGGATCTGGGCAACACCCTGATCGTGGTGGAGCACGACGAGGACACCATGCTGGCGGCGGACTATGTGGTGGACATCGGACCGGGCGCAGGCTCCCACGGCGGAGAAGTGGTGGCATGCGGTACTGCGAGAGAAATCATGCAGGTGCCGGAATCCATAACGGGACAGTATCTGAGCGGGAAAAAGCAGATTCCGGTGCCCAAGATAAGACGGAAGCCCACCGGAAAGCTGACGGTGATGGGTGCGCAGGAGAACAACCTGAAAAATATCAACGTGGATTTTCCACTTGGAGTCATGACGGCGGTGACAGGGGTATCCGGCTCCGGAAAAAGCTCCCTTGTGAATGAGATTTTGTATAAGCATCTGGCAAAGAGCCTGAACAGGGCGCGGACGATCCCGGGTAAGCACAAGGGAATCAAGGGCATCGAGCAGCTTGACAAGGTGATCAACATCGACCAGTCGCCCATCGGCAGGACACCCCGGTCAAATCCCGCAACCTATACCGGAGTATTTGACCAGATCAGGGATCTGTTTGCCTCTACGGCGGATGCGAAGGCGAAGGGCTATAAGAAGGGGCGCTTCAGCTTCAATGTAAAGGGCGGACGCTGCGAGGCATGCGGCGGCGACGGTATTATCAAGATTGAAATGCACTTCCTCCCCGATGTGTATGTGCCCTGCGAGGTCTGCGGCGGCAAGCGTTACAACAGGGAGACGCTGGATGTGAAATACAAGGGCAAGAGCATTTATGATGTTCTGGATATGACGGTGGAGGAGGCGGTTCCCTTCTTTGAGAATATGCCATCCATCCGCAGGAAGATCGAGACGCTTTATGATGTAGGCTTGTCCTATGTCAAGCTCGGACAGCCGTCCACCGAGCTTTCGGGCGGCGAGGCGCAGCGCATCAAGCTGGCGACCGAGCTGAGCAGGCGCAGTACGGGAAAAACCATTTATATTCTGGATGAGCCTACCACGGGACTGCATTTTGCGGACGTCCACAAGCTGGTGGAAATTCTGCAAAAGCTGACTGAGGGCGGCAATACGGTGGTGGTGATCGAGCACAATCTGGATGTGATCAAGACGGCGGATTACATTATCGACATCGGCCCGGAGGGCGGCGACGGCGGCGGCACCGTGGTGGCGCAGGGCACCCCGGAGCAGGTGGCAAAGAATCCCGCCTCCTACACGGGAAAATATATCAAAAAAATGCTGGAAAAGGGAAAAAC
>ERZ1026854.1594-NODE-1594-length-13944-cov-4.261286_pt1 | contig 13944 bp, 10 predicted proteins | sample MGYA00380157_ERZ1026854 | MGnify/ENA primary metagenome ERZ1026854 (study PRJEB33269, sample SAMEA4719793) | human gut metagenome | biome: human-associated habitat; feature: organic feature; material: feces | place: Cameroon | collected 2013-10 ...
AAGTATTGCATTTTTTCTAAAAAATGTATATACTAATCAGGTATGGCGCAAGTCGAAAAGACAGCCTGCATTGATTGCCAATATGGCTCAGTTGGTAGAGCAACGCATTCGTAATGCGTAGGTCGTCGGTTCGAGTCCGACTATTGGCTTATGGATTCCGGAATGCCGGAAGGATGAGAGAGCAAGTGGTTTCTGAAAAGTTCCGCTTGCTTTTTTAATTCATAGGATTCGGGTGTCAAAAGGTGCATCAGGATACGAAAGGAAACGGTATTATGGCAGAGGCAAAAAATATAATTTTAATTGGAATTGCAGGAGGAACCGGAAGCGGAAAAACGACTCTGGCGGATAAAGTGGTAGATAGTTTTGGCCGTGACGAGGTCAGTATTTTGCGGCATGATAATTATTATAAGCGTCATGATGAGATGAGCTATGAGGACCGGTCAAAACTGAATTATGACCATCCGGATGCGTTTGATACAGAACTTTTATGTGAACATATCCGAGAACTGAAAAAAGGAAATGCGATTCAGATGCCGGTCTATGATTATACGATCCATAATCGCTCTGACAGGACGATTCTTGTAGAACCTGCGCCGGTCATCGTACTTGAGGGCATTTTGATTTTTGCAGAACCGAGTCTCTGTGAGCTGATGGATATTCGTGTGTTTGTGGATACGGATGCGGATGTCCGTATTCTGCGAAGAATCGTAAGAGACGTAAGAGAACGCGGACGTTCATTAGACAGTGTCATAAATCAGTATCTGACTACAGTAAAACCGATGCATGAACAATTTGTGGAACCGAGCAAACGGCGTGCGGATATTATTATTCCGGAAGGTGGGGAAAATACGGTTGCATTAGAAATGTTGATCCAGAGAGTACGAAAGCATTTAGATGAAGCGTAAAAATTGAGAAAGTGTTGTCAGTTAAAATCGCACCGTGGCAGGAAACAAATCCGGCTGCGGTGCGATTTTTAATTCATGACAATAGAATGCCCACAGAATGTGTATTCTATTGTTTGCGATAATAGCATGTCCGCGGAAAACGCAATGAGAGTATATTTAGTAAAGAAAAGATGCAGATACAGCGTCTGCCATGGCCCGGTAACCGGCATCGCTCGGATGCAGATGATCGCCGCTGTCATAACCTGACTTGAATGAAGTGGGATGACAGGTATCGCGCAATGCAAGATCAAAGTCAATACATCCCTCAAAGCCGTCTACAGAGCGGATCCATTCATTTACCTGATTTTTTAATTCCTCACGAAATGGAGCATATGTGCGCCAGCCCTCGATTGGAAGCAGCGTTCCGATATAAACAGATAATCCCAAAGCATGTGCCTGATCTGCGTACCATTTGAGTCCGTCTATGAGTTCTTCTGCGGTTGGAAGGTCGCTCATGGGGCGGAATAAATTGATGTCGCGTCCGACCGGATGGATGATGTCATTGATTCCCTGCTGGATGATAATGGTGTCTGCACCTGCAGTCGGTATTTCGTGTGAAAAGCGGTTGCTTCCTTTCAGACCGTACGAAGCGTAGGTGATACAGTCATACTGGCGCAGGATTCTTGTACCACTTGCAGCACGCCGTATAATGGAAGTATGATGTTTGCCTTCCTGCTTTAAACGCAGCGTTAATTCGTCCGGCCATGCCTGTGCAGTGATGGAGTCGCCATAACAGATCACAGCATGATTGTCCGGTGATGTTAAAATATCTATATTACTGAGAAAATAAAACCAGTTTGTTGTTTTACTTGTATCGGGAGAAAGACATCCCGCAGAGGTCTGATCGCCCAGCGAGAAAAAGCCTTTTGAGAGAGGACCTGTAATCAGAACCGCTGACTGCATCAGGGTAAAATCCGCAAAATAAAGGTTGACGCAGAGTGTCTGACCGGTCTTGACCGGGAAAGAAATGTCATCACTTACGATCCGTCCGTGTGCGGAAAGTGTCACAGAAGTATTTCCACCGAAAGTGATCTGTGCGGTTGCAGATTCTGACATAGGACAGGAAAGATCTGATTTTCCTGTGATGTTATCGCAATGGATGCTGCTACAGTCTGCAATGGAGACAGTTGCTTTTGTGATGGAGACAGGCTCACTGCCACAGTAATTATCAAAGGTAAATCTTAAGGCGGTTCCGTCAAACGGCGCATAGACCGGATAGCGTAGTGTGATATCTTTTGCATAACTCTCAGGACGGTGTTCTGCGATTGAAACCGCATTTCCCCACATGGAACACCATGTCTGAGTTTTATTTATCGTTGTATTCATTGGGTTCTCCATTTCTGTCAGAAAGTTATTTACGTTGTACAAGTATACATCCTTTTTGAAGAAGGGTAAAGTGAAAACTACTTGTTCTTTTTGTTATAAGTTGTTATAATGTCGAAAGGCAACATGTCTTCGGATGGCGGAAGCGTTGATCCGGATGACATTACAGTAGAAAGAGGAGAGGGATTAAGGTATGAGTGAACCTGAAAATTATGTAAAAAAAGAGGAGCCGCGCGTATCCATAAAACAGCGCAGAAAAAAGAGCATAGGAGGCACACTGGGAACGCTGTTCGCAGAGAATCAGAGTATGCTGATGCTGTTTGCAGTCATTGTTGCAGCACTTGTGGTTATTCTGGTAGGAATCATCGCACTGCATATGCCGGTTGTACCGGTCTGCCTGATCGTGTTATTAGAGGCAGGGATTGCCTGCTGTCTTCATGATGTGCCGATCTGGCTGCATGCGATCGCTGTGATCGTTCAGATCATAGCAGGGGTTCTCACGGGAGCAACTGTTTTTATGGTGCTTTGCGTGGTGGAATATTTAGTCGGGATTTTATGCCTGCGCTATGTAAGAGATTAAGAAGAGAGCATGAAAACGGACTTTTGCTTTGGGGAGACTTTTAGCAGGAGTCCGTTTATATTTGTTCAGGAGGAAAAAAGGATGGATTTAAATCAATTATTTTGTGAAATGATCCGGTATTATAGTAATGATCCGAAAAGAATTCAGCATTTTACAAAGGTACACAGTTATGCAAAGCTGATCGGGGAACTTTCCGGCATGCAGGGCGAAGAACTTTTGACGCTTGAAGCAGCTGCCTATGTGCATGACATCGGAATCAGGGTAGCAGAGAAAAAATATGGAAACTGTAGTGGAAAACTCCAGGAGCAGGAAGGCCCCGCAGTGGCAGAGGAGATGCTTAAAGGACTTCATTTTGATGAGAATGTGATCCGCAGGGTGTCTTATCTGGTCGGACATCACCACACATATGATAAGATAGATGGGCTGGATTATCAGATACTGGTGGAGGCTGATTTCCTGGTCAATTTATATGAGGATGGTGTGACGAAAGAAGCTGTAATGAATGCGTACAAAAATATTTTTCGGACGGAGCATGGAAAGCGTATCTGTGCGGAAATGTTTGGAATAGAGGAATAACAGATGGAATCACAGGAAAAGATTTTGGTATTCTGTTCCAGAGAAATCTGCTATTTGTCCGGGAATTTTTTCGCACATCAGCTTGCGGCGGCATTCGAAGATCTGGGGTATGAAACAACGGTATGTGAATTTACCTCCCAGGATGATTTGGATACCGTACTTTCCCCGTTTTTTGGGAAAAAATACCGTGCAGTTTTTGATTTTAATTCACTGCTGCCACGGCTTGTAATGGATGATGGGACACCGGTGATCGATCTGATTGATGGTCCTTTTTACGATTACATTGTGGATCATCCATTGTTTCATTATAATTGTCTGATGACACAGACAAAAAATTTTCATGCGATCGTACTTGATGAGGGGCAGGCAGAATATGTAAAAAGATATCATCCCCAGGTAAAGAGTGTACATATGCTTCCGCTTGGTGCAACAGTTGCTTTGTTTGACGGTGAAAAAAATCCGGCAGACCATGTCCTTTTCATGGGAACCTATGATACACCGGAAAAGGTATATGATATCGTAAAGGCAGCACCGGAGCCGTTTCGTGGGATGATGAAACGAATCATAGAGATGAGGATAAATGCACCGGAACTTCCGATGGAAGAAGCGTTTGCGGAATGTTTAAAAGAAGATGGCATGGAACTTGACAATGCACAGTTTTCTCTTTTCATGAATGCGATGTATGCTTCAGACGCTTATATCCGGGATTATTTTCGAAAAGCAGCATTGGATGAACTTTTAAAAAAGAAGATACCGGTTCATTTAGTCGGTGAGGGGTGGGAAAAATATCAGACACCTCATGAGAAATACCGGACGATCGGGAAACCGGTTACCTTTGATCTGTCTTTTGAAGAAATTGCAAGAGAACAGATTATGCTCGATGTCTCTCCTATTTTTAACCGTGGCATCCATGATCGGGCAATCGCCGGAATGGCAAACCGTACTGTAGTGCTGACCGATGAAAATCCATACCGGCGTTCTAATTTTAAAGACCGCATGGATATGATGTTTTATTCATTGACAAGAATCGATTCGCTTTCGGAAGCTGCAGGAGAACTGATGGAAAACGAAGAACTCCGGATAAAAATCCGGGAAAATGCATACCGGACTTTTTGTACCGGGCATACCTGGAAGGCGCGTGCAGAAGAAATACTGTCATGGGAGGCAAAAGATTGAAACAGAATTATCAGAAAATGTTAGAGGAAACCATAGCGAAAAATCAAAGCGAAAAAAAAGTTCCTTCCCTGTTGCTTCACAGCTGCTGTGCACCATGCAGTTCTTATTGCCTGGAATATTTATCACAGTATTTTAAAATTACAGTTTTTTATTATAATCCGAATATTTATCCGGAAGAAGAATATACAAAGCGTGTAGCAGAGCAGCAGCATTTTATTGAGAGACTGCCAGCAAAATATGCGATCTCTTTCGTGGAGGGAAACTATGATAAGGAACGTTTTTATCAGATGGCGCAAGGACTCGAAAATGTAAAAGAAGGTGGCGAACGATGTTTTCGTTGCTATGAAATGCGGCTTAGGGAATCGGCAGAAATGGCAAAAAAGCTTCATATGGATTATTTTACGACAACGTTGTCTATCAGTCCGCTCAAAAATGCGGAAAAATTAAACGAGATCGGAGACCGTCTGTCGGAACAATATGGGATTGCATATTTAAATTCAGATTTTAAAAAGAAGAACGGTTACAAACGTTCTGTAGAACTTTCAGAAGAATATGGGATGTACCGCCAGTATTATTGTGGCTGCGTATTTTCAAAGAGGGAGCGAGACGCACAGATTGCGGCGAAAGCTGCAGGTCAGGTGTGAAATATAAAGATACAATAAAAGTTTTAGGAGAAATGTCATGGAAAAAGAACAAAAAAGATGGGCCGTATGGCTGAAAGAACATAAGGAGGTAATCGGGTATATCTGGATTGGTGTTATTTTCATTTATGCGATTGTAAACGGCTTGTTTTTTACAAAAGTGCATGTTATGGATGGAACGGAAAAAATAACACAAAGAGTCCTGGATATTAAGAAGATGATTATCTTTTTGGCAGCAGGTGCATTCAGCGTGGCTGTGATCCGCTGGAAAAATAAACTGTCAGATGAGAGACAAAAAGTAATCACTCTCATGATTACAGTATTATCACCTATCATAACGTTTGTTATGTTAGAGGTGATGTTTGAGTCGAACCTGTTTGCGCTTGGAGCAAGAAATTATTTCTTTAACCTGGTTGTCATATCTTTTTTTGCAGTAATTTTTATTGCACTGTTTAACAGTTCCCACTGGAGCCTGATCTTGCCGGTCATTTTGTGGTTTGCATTTCAGGTGGCAAACTTATATGTCACTGATTTCAGGGGAACAGCCCTTTTGATGTCTGATTTCACACTGGTTGCGAGCGCATTAAGTGTGGCGGATTCCTATGATTATACGATCAGTCTTAAAGTATTGCTGACACTTATGATGCTGGTCGATTACATTATTATCATACGCAAATTAAAAGAACGTAAGTATTTTAACAGTGTTAAGACGAGAGCTGCCGGCATTGTGGTGGCATTGGCATATACATTGATCTTTAGTCAGCTGGTGGTAAATGGAGTATTGCTGAAAAGCCCGAAATTAACACAGTATAAGCCGCAGAAAAGTTATCAGAGAAATGGAACTGCAGTTACGTTATTTGGAAGCCTTGGGTTCCTTGTTACGCCGGAACCGGATGGGTATTCCGAGGAGACACTGGCGGCTCTGATGTCTAAGTACACAACGGATGAAGTGACAGATACAGACGCAGCTTCCATGCCAAATGTGATCGTGATCATGGATGAGGCATTTTCTGACTATGAGGAATTATATCATCTGCAGACAAATGAGCCGACACTGCCATTTTTTAAGAGTTTGAAAGAAAATACTATATCAGGGAATATGTATGTCTCTATTCACGGTGGGCAGACTGCAAATACAGAGTATGAGTTCTTAACCGGAAACAGCAAAGCTTTTCTGAGTTTCGGAGTTGCACCGTATCAGAGTTATCTGAAGGCTGATAAAGCGCATGAGTCATTAACCAGAAGCTTTAAGGCGATGGGGTATTCTGAGGAACTGGCAGTGCATCCATATAAGCCAACCGGCTATAACCGCACGGCTGCGTATAGTGCGCTTGGTTTTGATGACTTCCTGACAGAAGAGGATTTTGAGAATCCTTTGCGCTACAGAAAATTTATCTCAGATGAAGCAGATTTTAAGAAACTGATTGAATTGTATGAGGAGAATAAAAAGACAAGTGACAGACCGGCATTTTTGTTTAACGTGACGATGCAGAATCACAGTGCATATGACGAATTATTTGATAATATGGACTACGATATCACCGTCAGCAACGAGGAATATAAAGATGATGTCAAACTCTATACTTATTGCAACCTTTTGAAAAAGACAGATGATGCATATAAAATGCTGATCTCTTATTTTAAGAAAGAAGAAGAACCGACGATCATTGTTATATTTGGAGATCATCAGCCGAATATCAAAATGAATTATGACGAGGATGTACCTTTACAAAAATATATTGTACCGTTTAAAATCTGGGCGAATTATGATATTGGAGAGGAAAAGATCGATATGATCAGCCCGAACTATCTGGGAGCAAAAGTTATGCAGCTTGCAGGAGGAGCACTCACCGGATATCAGAAATTTATTCTGGATATGTATGAGGAAGTTCCGGTTTTAACTTACAATGGATATATTGGAGCGGATGGTAAATTATATGATGTGGAGGATGAGACTTCCCCATATTATGACAAGCTGGAAGAATACAGGATCCTGCAGTATAACAATCTGATGGATACGAAAAATACGGTAAAAGATTTCTTTTATTTAGGGGAAGAATAGGAAAAAACAAATAGAAATGATGAATAAATAAAATAAACAGCCTGCATAAAAATACAACAGGGACTTGCGGGAAAAAGTCACTTCATGTAGAATGAAGTGATAAACAACGAGAAAGTGAGGATTTTGATATGGCACAGTTATGGGGAGGACGTTTCACAAAAGCGACAGATCAGCTTGTATATAATTTCAATGCGTCTATCACGTTTGATCAGAAATTTTATAAACAGGATATCGAAGGCAGTATCGCTCATGTCAAAATGCTTGGAAAACAGGGCATTTTGACAGAGCAGGAGATGAACGATATCATCACAACACTGCAGGAGATTAAAGAGGATGTGGAGAGTGGAAAATTACAGATCACATCGGAATATGAGGATATTCACAGTTTTGTGGAGGCAAATCTGATTGACCGTCTGGGAGATACCGGTAAAAAACTGCATACCGGACGCAGCCGTAACGACCAGGTAGCACTTGATATGCGTCTTTATACCAGAGATGAAGTACTTGCAGTGGACGGATTATTAAAAGAACTTCTGACTACGATCTTACACATTATGGAAGAAAATACAGAGACGATCATGCCGGGATTTACCCATTTGCAGAAAGCACAGCCGATTACGCTGGCACATCATATGGGGGCTTATTTTGAGATGTTTAAACGTGACCGCCTGCGTCTGCATGACATTTACGAGCGCATGAATTACTGTCCGCTTGGCTCTGGTGCGCTTGCCGGAACGACTTACCCGTTAGACCGTGAATATACTGCAGAACTGCTCGGCTTTTACGGACCGACTTTAAATAGTATGGACGGTGTTTCAGACCGTGACTACCTGATCGAATTTTTGTCAGCATGTGCAACGATCATGATGCATCTTTCCCGTTTTTCGGAGGAGGTTATCATCTGGAATTCCAATGAATATCAGTTTGTGGAGATCGATGATGCATACAGTACCGGCAGCAGTATCATGCCGCAGAAGAAAAACCCGGATATCGCAGAGTTAGTGCGCGGTAAGACCGGACGTGTCTACGGTGCCCTGATGTCACTGCTTACAACCATGAAGGGAATCCCGCTTGCATACAATAAAGATATGCAGGAGGATAAGGAGCTTTCTTTCGATGCGATGGATACCGTAAAAGGATGTGTCGCCTTATTCAACGGTATGCTTGTCACTATGCGTTTTAATAAGGACAGGATGCGCCAGTCTGCAAATCATGGATTTACAAATGCGACAGATGCGGCTGATTATCTGGTAAATCATGGTGTTCCGTTCCGCGATGCACATGGAATCGTGGGACGTATCGTGCTTTACTGTCTCGATAAAAAAATCCCGATCGATGATATGAGCTTAGAGGAATTAAAAGCGATCAGTCCAGTATTTGAGGAGGATATCTATGATGCCATCTCTATGGAAACATGTGTCAATAAACGTCTGACAGTTGGTGCTCCGGGTAAAGAAGCGATGGAGAAAGTCATTGAAAAAGAGCGTGAATATCTGAGTAAGGAATGGATGTAATACTTTTATACACTGACGTGATATTGTGACAAATGCACAAGTTTTCGCCAAAAACACAGGAAACTTTGACAAAATAAGCATTGCTTTTTTTCTGAAAATAGCATAATATATTCACTATGACAGACACATGTTTGCGACAGACGGACAAACAAAGAATAAGGGACGAGGAGATTAGAGCAAAATGAGCGAAAAGTTAAAAGTTGGTATTCTTGGCGGAACAGGTATGGTAGGACAGAGATTTATCTCTCTTTTAGAGAACCACCCATGGTTTGAGGTAACAACCATTGCAGCAAGTCCGAGAAGTGCCGGAAAAACCTATGAGCAGGCAGTTGGTGACCGCTGGAAGATGGATACTCCAATGCCGGAGGCAGTGAAAAATATTGTTGTCATGAATGTCAATGAGGTAGAAAAAGTAGCTGCAGAGGTTGACTTCGTATTTTCCGCAGTAGATATGACAAAAGAAGAAATCAAAAAGATCGAGGAAGATTACGCAAAGACAGAGACACCGGTTGTTTCTAATAACAGTGCACACCGCTGGACACCGGATGTTCCTATGGTAGTGCCGGAAGTAAATCCGGAACATATGGAAGTTATCAAATACCAGAAAGAGCGTCTTGGCACCAAACGCGGTTTCGTTGCCGTAAAACCAAACTGCTCCATCCAGAGTTATGCGCCGGTACTTACTGCATGGAAAGAGTTCGAGCCGTATGAGGTAGTTGCAACGACATATCAGGCAATTTCCGGTGCAGGTAAGACATTTAAAGACTGGCCTGAGATGGTAGGAAACATCATTCCTTACATCGGTGGCGAGGAAGAAAAATCTGAGAAAGAACCGCTTCGTATCTGGGGACATGTGGATACTGAGAAAAAAGCGATCGTTCCGGCAGAATCACCGGTGATTACCTGCCAGTGTATCCGTGTTCCGGTATTAAACGGACATACAGCAGCAGTATTTGTGAAATTCAAGAAAAACCCGACCAAAGAGCAGCTGATTGAGGCATTGAAGAACTTTAGCGGTGTTCCACAGGAGTTAGGACTTCCGAGTGCACCAAAGCAGTTCATCCAGTACTTAGAGGAAGACAACAGACCACAGGTTTCCTTAGATGTCAACTATGAGAACGGAATGGGTATCTCTGTCGGCAGATTGAGAGAGGACACCGTATACGACTGGAAGTTTGTCGGACTTTCCCACAATACAGTCCGCGGTGCGGCAGGCGGTGCAGTGCTTTGCGCAGAGTTATTAAAAGCACAGGGGTATATTACAAAGAAATAATTTAGACAGATCGTAAGTAATGAATGAGCAGATGTTCGGAAATAGATCCATGTATTCCGGATATTTGCTCATTTGTTTCTTTATAAATCAATACCAAAGCGCCATCGGTTTACGACGTCCGGTGGCGTTTTGTATTGCTTAAAAAGTTAAAAAATGATATAATTTCTCTTATGCGAAATATAAACAGGGGGACAGAAAAATGGTCATAAAAACGGCTGTATTAATTGCCAAAAAAGATATGGATTTTATCAATGCTGTTAAAAATTAAAGGCAAAAAACTGTATCCGGGTTTATGGCGTGATCGGCGGGGTTACCGGTTACATCAATCACTGGAATCCAAAGATGGATTTAAAGACAAATATCTGCGGACAGATCTGTATTTAAAGACGGGATTTTCCAGAGCGAAGATCAGCGTCTATATGAAAAACCTTGCCGCTTCGGATATTATCGAAAAGACAGGAAACATTGATATCATTGCCCAGAATGAAGTGCGGGAAAAATCAGTGCGAATTATAAAAACAGAAACGGAGAAACATTTTAGTGGCGAAATCTTTGATAATAACGGAGAAACCAAGTGTAGCGCAGGAGTTTGCAAGGATTCTTGGCGTGAGCGGGAGAAATGACGGATACATTGAAAATGACAAATATGTTATCACATGGTGTGTCGGACATTTAGTGGAGATGGTCTATCCGGAAGAATATGATGAAAAATACAAAAGATGGCGGTTGGAAGATTTGCCGTTTCTGCCGGAAGAATATAAATATAATGTAATACCTAACGTCAGCAAACAGTATGATACGGTGCACCGGATGCTTTTCAGGGAGGATATAGAAACTGTCTACTGGGCAGGCGATGCCGGAAAAGAAGGACAGACGATCGAGGAAAATATCAGACGCTTTGGTGGAGTCAGGTCGGGGATGAAAGAGCTCCGCGTCTGGATCGATTCACAGACAGAAGAGGAGATCCTGCGTGGTATCCGTGAGGCAAAGCCGATGGCAGAGTATGATAATCTGGCAAAATCCGGTATTATGCGTACAATCGAAGATTATGCAATGGGAATCAATTTTTCCAGGGCAATGTCAGTTAAATATGGGAAATTATTAAATGATGCTGCCGCGACAAAAAGTTATACGGCGATCGCAGTGGGACGTGTGATGACCTGTGTGCTTGGAATGGTCGTGATCCGTGAGCGTGAGATCCGTAATTTTGCGGAGACGCCGTTTTACCGTGTGGTGGGAGAATTTCTGCCGGAAAGTGTAGAAACTGAGGAGACAGTTGCTGCAGAGTGGAAGGCGGTGGATGGCTCTAAATATTTTGAATCCCCTCTTTTGTATAAGGAGAATGGTTTTAAAAAGCGCGAAAGCGCGGAAAATCTGATCGGTGAACTTGACGGGAAACAGGCGGTCGTAAAATCCTTAGAACGCGGCACATCCAGAAAGAAAGCACCGTTATTATTTAACCTTGCAGAGTTACAGGCAGAGTGTTCAAAACGATATAAGATCAGTCCGGATGAGACGTTACAGGTGGCACAGGATTTATATGAGAAAAAACTGACAACTTATCCGAGGACGGATGCGAGAGTGCTCTCGACGGCAGTTGCAAAGGAGATCGGGAAAAACTTAAACCGTTTAAAAACCTATGAGCCGACAAAAACTTATGCGGAGCATATTTTAAAAGAGGGCACTTACCGGAATATTGCACGAACACAGTATACCGATGATTCAAAGATCACAGACCACTATGCGATCATTCCGACCGGACAGCTCACGGAACTTGGTTCGTTAAGCGATTTACAGAGAAGAGTGTATGACCTGATCGTGCGCCGCTTCTTAAGTATCTTTTATCCGGCTGCGGAGTATGAAACGATCAAACTGGTGGTACAGGTGGGGGCAGAACAGCTTTTTGCATCTGCAAAGGCGTTGAAAAATCCGGGATTTCTTGAAATCATGGGGAGACCGGGAAATGAAGACAATAAGGAAGAAGAAAGTGCGGGACTCTTAAAATTGGCAGGGCAGTTAAAAACCGGTGATCCTTTGAAGGTGGACGGTTATGAGATCAAAGAGGGAAAAACCGCACCGCCGAAACGCTATACCTCCGGCTCCATGGTGCTTGCGATGGAAAATGCAGGACAGCTCATTGAGGAGGAAGAATTAAGAGAACAGATCAAAGGCTCTGGAATTGGTACTTCCGCAACGAGAGCCGAGATCATCCGCAAGCTGGTACGCATCGGGTATCTGAACCTGAACAAAAAGACACAGGTGCTAAGTCCGGAAGCAATCGGAGAGATGGTGTTTGAGGTGGTAAGCATGACTGTGCCGGCACTCTTAAATCCGAAAATGACGGCTTCCTGGGAAAAAGGGCTCGACGGCATTACGCGTGGAACGGTTATTATGGAAGATTACCGCAGTAAACTGGAGGAGTTTATCCGCAAAGAAACGGTTTTCATGATCGAACATGATCTGACCGGCAATCTTGCTGCGAAGATCCATCCGTTTGTCAAAAAAGGCGGAAGGGGGCTTGCCGCAAAGAAAAAAATAGAGGCAGTCTGCCCGGTCTGTGGTGGGGAGATGGAGACGACACCATTCGGCTATGGCTGCAGCAATTATAAAAAGGACGGAAGCGGCTGCAAATTTTCCATCGGAACCATTGCGGGCAGAGATTTAGCGGAAGAGGAAGTGGTGGAACTTCTGACGAAAGGACACACGGAAGTGCTCTCCGGTTTTATCTCAAAGTCCAGAAAACGTTTTTCGGCGGCATTGGTACTCGAAAAAGATGAGGAAGGAAAAGCATCCATTAATTTCGATTTTTCCAAAAATGAACCTGAAATATTGGAGGGAGTTAAATGTCCGGTCTGCGGTTCGGACATGGAGATCACGTCCTTTGGCTACAGCTGTGTGAAACATCGAAATGATCCGGAAAGCTGTTACTTCTCCATCGGAAAAATTGCAGGAAAATCCCTCGGTGTGGATGACCTGACAGATCTGCTGCAAAAAGGAGAAACAGAAGTTTTAAAAGGGTTTACCGCAAAAAATAAAAAGAAGTTTTCGGCAGCACTGTGTTTAAAAACAGGGGAGGACGGCAGAAAAACAGTCGAATTTGATTTTTCAAAGAATGAGGCGGAAATATTAGAGGATGTGGTCTGTCCGATGTGCGGTGGACAGATCCAGAAAACATCGTTTGGCTATGGCTGTATGAACTATGAGCAGCAAAATCCACAGAGCTGCCGGTTTGCCATCGGCACACTTGCTGGACGTGATCTGACAGAGGCACAGGTGAAAGCACTTTTAACTGACGGCAGAACGGAGACAATCCGTGGTTTTAAATCAAAGACGGGCAAAAAATTTGATGCCTGTGTGGCATTAGAGACGGATGAGACCGGTCGGAAGTATTTAAAATTTGACTTTGACCATGTGGAGGCAAAAAAGATAAAAGATGTAGTCTGTCCGCTCTGCGGCGGCGATATCGTGCAGACACCGTTCGGTTATGGCTGTGCCAATTATAAAAAAGATGATCCGGAAAGCTGCCGTTTTTCCATTGGAAAGATGGGAGAAAAAACGTTAAATGAGGCACAGGTGAAACAACTTCTGACAGAGGGACGCACCGCAACAATCCGTGGTTTTAAATCAAAAACCGGAAAGAAGTTTGATGCAAGAATCGCTTTGAATAAAGATGAATCCGGTAAGGTCACCGGACTGAAATACGATTTTTCGGATGTGGAAGCACCAAAATTAAAAGATGTGAAATGCCCGGTCTGTGGCGGGGATATGGTAAAAACACCATTTGGCTACGGTTGTGCGAATTACAAAAAAGATGATCCGGAAAGCTGTCGCTTTTCGGTTGGACAGATTGCAGGA
>ERZ1026854.1595-NODE-1595-length-13928-cov-10.071001_pt1 | contig 13928 bp, 14 predicted proteins | sample MGYA00380157_ERZ1026854 | MGnify/ENA primary metagenome ERZ1026854 (study PRJEB33269, sample SAMEA4719793) | human gut metagenome | biome: human-associated habitat; feature: organic feature; material: feces | place: Cameroon | collected 2013-10 ...
ATTATATCATTAGAGTGCTTTTTGTGCAACTTTTTGTTTTCAGACACGTTCTAATCTTTAATCGTTCTATAGACAAAGCCGACAGATGAAATAAGACCAGTCTAGGAAAGCGACTGCAGGCGGGCTTGTCGCCCGGCAAGGGAGCTTGACGAAGAATGGGCTTATTTCAGCCGAGGATTTGTCTATAGGTTGATTGAGGATTAGTATTATATGTTTCGGTTGCTTATTGCTTATTATACCACGTTTTTATAAAATGTTCAATAGGGGACAACGGGTTCGGCGCAGCAGCCATTTTTAAATAACCTGTTGAAATCCTCACCGAAATGTGATATAATAAATATAACTACATTTTTGAAAGGAATGTAATCACTTGAAAGGCTATAGAATAAGTATCCTGCGCCACGGACGAACCGAGGCAAACGAAAAAGGTATATATATAGGCAAGACCGACCTGCCCCTTTCCGAAGCGGGCAAGGCTCAGCTCAAAGAGCTGTATGAGACCCATGAGTACCCCAAGGTACAGAAGGTCTATACCAGCCCCCTTGAAAGAGCAGTTCAGTCGGCGGAGATACTCTTCCCCGACCGTGAGCTTACCGAGGTCGATGACCTGAGAGAAATGGATTTCGGCATCTTTGAGGGCCTAAAAGCCGAGGATCTTGTTAATCTTGACAGCTACAAAAAATGGCTCAAAGGCGGTCTTGACAATCCTCCGCCCAACGGCGAGAGCCTCAGAAATATGATGGTGCGCTGCTATACAGCACTTAACGCCATTATCCTTGATATGATGAACGAGGGCGTTACCCACGCAGGCGTTATGACCCATTCGGGTATCCTTATGAATATGATGTCCTGCTTTGGTCTGCCCAAAATGAAGCCTATGGAATTTGCCTGCCCCGTAGGTCACGGTTATGAGATAATGGTAACGGCTCAGATGTGGCAGCAGAGCTACTGCTTTGAAATTCTTGGAAAGATCCCTGGCTATCAGGCTGTGGGATATAACGACGCCGGGGAGGCTTTGTTCGATTATGGCAGCGATGACGGGGATTCGTGATCTGAAAAAACGTTCGTCCGAGCTTTTCCGCAAGTGCTGGGCGGAGGCAGCGTTCATATCTCTGCTGCAAATGGGGATTTTCCTGCTCCTGTATGCGGTGATAATGCTGCTTGGCATAATAACAGGCGCTTTGCAGACGGGAAGTATCCTGCCGAAGTTCAATTCGTTCCCGCCCAATTTTATCATCGGCTCGGTTATACTCATACTTATATATTACATCAGTACCGCTCCCCTTATGCTGGGAATACGCTGGTATTACTGGCATGCAGCGGAGAAAAATGTGATGCCCGTATCATCGGTGTTTGCGGGCTACCGTTCCACCGAATATGCCCTGAGTCTCATAAAGCTCAAGGTCATAACCGATATGCGCAGGCTCACCCCCGCAATAGTCTCGGCAGCCTGCATGGCGGTAACAATATCGATCACCAAAAAGCTGCTTACATACACACTGTCTGATACGGGCGCTTTTCTTATAAAAGTCGGCTGTGCAGTGGTATGCGGCGGACTTATCCTGTTCTTCCTTATTTCGGGAATGCAGTATGTCCCCGTGGGCTATCTTCTGGCGGATAATCCCGATGCGGGTGTGGACAATATCATAAAACTCAGCAAAAAGATAGTTTCCAAAAAATACGCATATATGATGATGCTTTACGCCTCTTTCATAGGCTGGTATGTCATCTGTATCGCAGGTTTCCCTGTGCTGGCGCTTATCCCATATCTGAATATGACCTCGGCTGTGTTCATAAATGACAGCATTGAGCAGATAAACTCGGAGATAACTCCAGAAAGCATCGAAAACGAGCAGAAGCAAAAGGAGAATATGCCTGTTGGATAAGTTCAGAGAGCTGGAAATTATCTGCGAAAGCGAAAACACACTTGAAGCCCTGCTTAAAAAGCGGGGCTTTTCACGGCGGCTCATTGTCGCAATGAAGCGAACCGAGGGCGGCATTACCCGAAACGGCGAGCTTTGCCGCACTATAGACAAGGTATTTGCAGGGGACAGAGTGCTTCTTAAAATTCCCATGGGCAGCGGGAACGATATTGTGCCCAACCGTGAAATAACCGTGCCCACTGTGTATGAGGACAGCGACCTTATCATTTACAATAAGCCCGCAGGCATGGCAGTCCACCGTTCCCACGGGCATTATGACGATACGCTGGAAAACGTCTTTGCGGCTCAGTTTGATATGCCGTTCCGTGCAGTCAACAGGCTGGATAAGGACACCTCGGGGCTGTGCATCGCCGCCAAAAACAAGCTGGGAGCGGATATGACCGTCACCGAAAAGGTGTATTATGCTGTCTGTGAGGGAATTATCCCAGAACCGCAGAGAATAGACCTGCCCATAGGCCGTGCCGACGGCTCGGTGATAATGCGTGAAGTCCGTCCCGATGGAAAAAATGCGGCCACTGTAATAAAGCCGCTGAAATATATGAATAACTGCACCCTGCTGGAAATACGCCTTGAAACGGGCCGCACCCACCAGATAAGAGTGCATCTTTCCCATATGAACCACCCCCTGGCAGGGGACGATATGTACGGCGGAAGCCGAAAGCTTATAGCCCGTCAGGCGCTTCACTGCGGAAAAATGAGCTTTATACACCCTGTAAGCGGTGAAAATATCACCGTTTCGGCGGATATGCCCGAAGATATGACTGAAATTATACGAAAGGAAATGTTATGAAAGCTAAGGATATCGCTCTACTTTGTACAGCCGCCGCAGGTGCGGGAGCTGCTGCGGGTGCCGCAGGCGCTGCACTCACATCGGCTCAGACTTCAGGCACGCAGAAAAAGGCTCAGCAAAAGGCTCAGACTGCAACAAAAAGCCAAAAAAGCTCCGAAAAGCCTGCAAGCCGTGAGAATGCAACAAAGCCCAGACCAGCGGAAAAGCTCAGGGCTGCGGAAACTGTGCGTGTGGATACAGACAGCTCTCCCAGACTTGTCTGCTCAGATAACGACCGCAGATCTGCCGCCGTTATATTCGGCACTGAAAAGGACTGCCGTGCATATATGCTCTCGGAAGTGACCGATGAAGCGTCACAGAATATACAGGTGCAGGAATTCCGCTGCCCCTCAGGCGTAATAGGTGCCGAGGTGTCGGAAAGCGGAATGTTCTTCATCACCGACAAGGGCGGAGTTATGGTCTATTCCGATAAATCAAAGGAGCCTGTTTTCTGCGGACTTACCGACCCCGAATATATATGCTCAATGAACGGAAAGTTTCACATTTTCTCAGACTGCCTGATGTACGTCTGCGGCAGCTCAGGGGAGATAGAAAAGACCGTCAGCCTGGGAGCGCTTATCGAGATAACAGGCAGCGATATATGCGATGCGGAAAATACAGACGGCGGATTTTCTGCGGCGGAGGTCTCGGTGAAAAAATGCCTGCCACTGGGAAAAGCTTCCTTTGCGGCAGTGATAACAGAGGATCACCGCTCATTCCTTATGCACTCGGAGGACGGGGACTTCTACAGCTTTGAAAAAACATACGAGGATATTTACGACGTGTGCGTTTTCGGCGGATTTGCATATTATCTCTGCGGACTGAAAGATGGATATGGCATAATCAAGACAAAGATAACCGACAAAAAGTGCGAGACCGTGGCAAAATATACGCTCTGCGGAAAGGAAAATCCGCCTGTAAAGCTATATGGGGGACTGTTCGGCATAGGAGTGCTTTATGCGGACGGAACAGTAAAGTTCCTGCTTCCCGAGATAGCCTCCGAGAAGAAAAGGGAAAAATGCCGCAGGGAGCTTAAAATACTCAGTACCGCCTTTGAGAATATCCATGCACAGGATATTTTCACCTTGGGAGAGAGAACAGCGTATCTCAGCAACGGAGAGATATTTGCTGTAAAGTGATCATAGCATAACTATTTTCAAAAGACTGCCATAGCACGGCAGTCTTTTTTAGTTAATACTAAGAACCAATTAAAAACTATACAAAAAATCGAGCATAATCTTGCGTATATGGATTATGCGATGATTTTTTGTCTATAGTTTTATTGGTGATTAGTATAAGGGGCATATTAAAAAAGCCCGTACCATGCAAAGGTATATAAAAATATATATGAGCCATATAATATTTGTAACCATATGCAAAACTATTGACAAGAATGTCTTTATATGTTATCATATGAACAGATGAACATATGATAACATATAAAGGAGAGACAGCAATGAAAACATTCTGGGATAAAATAGCCTGTCTTTATGATCTGGCTGAATTTACAAATAAGTCGGTAAACGACCAGATGGCAAAGGCTGTGGAAAATGAAATACCCCAAGGGGCGCTGGTCCTGGACTGCGCCGCAGGCACGGGAGCGCTTTCAATGGCCGCCGCAAAAAATGCAAAGCACGTCACCTGCACCGATATGTCAAAGGAAATGCTCATCGAATCTATGAAAAAAGCCCGTCGGCTGGGAATATACAATATCAGCTTTGCAAAGCGTGATATAACCGCCCTGAAAGACCCCGACAACAGATATGACGTTGTTATTGCAGGCAATGTGATACATCTCCTCGATGACCCGCAGAAGGCTTTCAGCGAGCTGATACGTGTTACAAAGCCGGGAGGAAAGGTCATAATCCCCACATATCTTCAGGCGGAGGCGGGAGCGTTCAGGCTCCTTATAAAGCTTTACGGGCTTATGGGCTTTGATTACAGCAAGGCGTTCACCGTTGACGAATACCTGAAATTCATCGCCGACAACGCCGAGGCAAACGGCTGTGCAGAGTATTCCACAAGGTATATCCACGGAAATGTTCCGCTGGGCTTTGCCGTGATAAAGAAATAAGGAGGGTCTGCAATGGCAGAACAGAACAGAGAAGAATTTCTCTGCGTCCATGAGGACGTGGTAAACAAGGTAATGGCGCAGATGCCCCCCGAGGAAACTCTTTACGATCTGGCAGAGCTTTACAAGGTATTCGGCGACACAACACGCATAAGAATACTGTATGCTTTGTTTGAATCGGAGCTTTGCGTAAACGACATGGCACAGCTTCTGGGTCTTAGCCAGACGGCGGTGTCACATCAGCTGAGAGTGCTAAAAAACAACAAGCTGGTGACCTTCCGAAAGGAAGGAAAGATAGTGTTCTACTCCCTTTCCGATGACCATGTAAGAAGCATCATCGAAACAGGTATGGAGCATATCGAAGAGCAGTGACGCTCATAAAACTACAGCCAAAATCCGCAAATCATCTGCGGTAAAAATAAAAATTATTTTAAAGGAGATATTATTATGAAAAAGGTATTTAAGCTTGAGGATCTTGACTGCGCAAACTGCGCTAAGAAAATGGAAAACGCTATCAACGAGATAGACGGCGTTGAGTCCGCAACCGTAAGCTTTATTTCTCAGAAGCTCACCATCACAGCAGATGACGCACGCTTCAACGATATCATGAAGGAAGCTGCCGCACGCTGCAAGAAGATCGAGCCTGACTGCACTATCGTAATGTAAGGGTGTGAAGCTATGACCAAAAAGCAGAAGAAAATGCTTATAAGGATAATAATCAGCTTTATTATCCTTGCAGGCGAGATGATATTCTTCCATGTTTCGGGTGTGGATATCGGCATATGGGAGCTTGTGGCATATCTTGTGCCCTATCTCATCATCGGATATGACATTCTGCGCAAGGCGATACTGGGCATAATCCACTTGCAGGTGTTCGATGAATGTTTTCTTATGACCATAGCCACTATCGGCGCATTTGCTACAGGCGAATATTCCGAGGGAACTGCGGTAATGCTTTTCTATCAGGTAGGCGAGCTGTTCCAGTCCTATGCGGTCAATAAATCAAGAAAATCCATTACCGAGCTTATGGATATCCGCCCCGATTATGCCAATATCGAAAACGAGAACGGCGAGCTTGAAAAGGTTGACCCCGAGGAAGTTCAGTGCGGCAGTGTTATCGTAATAAAACCCGGCGAGAAAGTTCCTCTGGACGGCGTTGTTGTATCGGGCACTTCTACTGTTGATACCTCGGCGCTTACAGGCGAATCTATCCCCAGAAACGTAAACGAGGGCAACGAGATAATAAGCGGCTCCGTGAACCTTTCGGGCATTATCCGTGTAAAGGTAACAAAGGCGTTCGGCGAATCCACAGTTTCAAAGATTCTGGAGCTGGTGGAAAACTCCCAGGAAAAGAAGTCCAAGAGCGAGAACTTCATAACAAAGTTCTCCAGATATTATACCCCTGCCGTTGTGATCGGCGCACTGCTTCTGGCGGTCATTCCCTCAATAATCACAGGCGACCCCAGAACATGGATATACCGTGCAATGACATTCCTTGTAATCTCATGCCCATGTGCGCTGGTAATTTCCATACCCCTCAGCTTTTTCAGCGGTATCGGCGGAGCTTCCAAGGCAGGCGTGCTCATCAAGGGCGGCAACTATCTTGAAGCACTTGCAAGCGCAGGTATCGCAGTTTTCGATAAGACAGGAACCCTTACAAAAGGCTCCTTTGAGGTAACAGCAGTTCACCCCGACAGCATCGACGAAACAGCTTTGCTGGAGATCGCCTGTCTGGCTGAGTGCTATTCCGACCACCCAATTTCCCTTTCACTTAAACGTGCATGGGGCAAGGAATGTGATACATCACGCATAAGCGGCGTTACCGAAGTGGCAGGTCAGGGCGTTAAGGCTGTTATCGACGGCAAAAATGTTGCAGTCGGAAACCTGAAGCTCATGAATGCCGTGAATGCCGAGGGCGCACATGACTGCCACAAGACAGGTACGGCAGTACACGTTGCCGTTGACGGCGTTTACAAGGGACACATCATTATCTCCGACTCCCTCAAGGACGGCGCAGCGGAGGCTATCAGAGACCTTAAACAGCTTGGCATCAGAAAGACTGTCATGCTCACAGGCGATGACCGCAGGGTCGGCGCTGACTGCGCAAAGACACTGGGCATCGACGAATATCACGCAGAGCTTCTCCCCGCAGACAAGGTTGACTGCGTTGAAAAGCTTCTCAGCGAGAAGCAGGAAAAGGAAACTCTCGTATTCGTGGGCGACGGAATAAACGACGCTCCCGTTCTCACAAGAGCGGACATCGGCATCGCAATGGGCGCTATGGGTTCGGACGCTGCCATTGAGGCTGCGGACATCGTTCTCATGGACGATAACCCTCATAAGATAGCCACAGCCATGAAGATAGCCCGCAAGACCATTTCCATAGTTCACCAGAACATAGTATTTGCGCTTGGCGTAAAGGCACTGATACTTATTCTCGGCGCACTGGGACTGGCAGATATGTGGGGAGCTGTTTTTGCAGACGTTGGTGTATCCATTATAGCGATTCTCAATGCCATGAGAGCTATGAGAGTTGCCAAGGAAGCAAAGTGATTTTGAGAAATTTGAAGTGGCTGTTGCAATAAAATGCAGCAGCTACTTTTTTATTTACCGATAAAGGAATTTATAAAAATCAGTACAAATGAGCGCAAAGTAAAGGGTTTAGGAAGTCCACTGCGTCAAGGACGACAAGGTGACTCCGTCCCCTTGACCCCTGCCACCTTTGAAAAGGTGGACTAAACTTTTTACCTTTGTGCTTATTTGTACGAATTTTTTTAGTTTGCTTCTCTTCAAAAAAGGTCAGATTTGGGTCTGACCTTTTTATTATTATTTATTCTTATTATCCGCAATTATCTCCAGCAGACAATTCACTATATCCTTTGACTGCTCTTCCGTAAGGGCAGTGTATTCAAGGGAAGTATCCGCCGTATCAGTATCGTCCTGCTCATCTGCATCGCTGAGAGTTATCTTGCTTCCGTTATCCGATACCTGCCAGCTGTAGGTAAGCTTCAGCGCATAGTTATCGTCGTAAAGATAAAGATTATCCTTATCAATGCTCCAGATATAATCGGCAGTATCGGCAGAGCCGTCTGATTTTACGGTTATAAGCTCCAGTGAGACATCTGAAATATGTACCGCTTTTGCCGAGCTGTCATTATAAGCTGACCAATATGAATCCTGAAGCAGCTTTGCGGTCTCACATGCCTCTGCTGTCTGCTTAAAAGCTTCCTGCACCTGATCGGGAGCAATATCCGTCTGGGTCATTACAGCGAAATCGTTGAGGATAAGCACATTTTTCTGGACATCGTATGACAATGGTATCTCCAGGAGCTTTTCGGTATTGGCTTCATCACGGTATATGCGCAGGGTATCTTCATTTACCGCCCAATAGCCCTCCGTAACAGAGGTATCGTTGTCGGCAAAATAAGCACGATTGCCGTTAAATCCCACAGCATAACGGTTTGCTCTGTAGTCAGTTCCCGCCCAAAGGGTGCCGTCAAGAGCCGCCGAAAGGCTCTTTGGGGCAGTGCCCGTATCGGAAGATGCCGCAGAAGTTTTTTCGGTCTCGGAAACGGTTGTGTCCTGAGCAGATGTATCTGATGCAGTATCAGCTGAGCTGCCGTTGCTGTCGCTGCTATCGCTGCTGCCGCAGGCAGTAAACAGCATCATCACTGAAATAACTGCAAGAAATGTTATAAAGGCTTTTTTCATTGTAATATCTCCCTAACAGAGGTTTGATACTAATCTTTGATCGTTCTATAGGCAAAGCCGAAGATTTGTCTGTAGGCTGATTGAAGATCAGAGTATTATGTCACTATACATTATACTTGATTTTTCCGCAAATTCAATCGATTTATAGGAAAAATTACGCCCTCTTAACAAAAATCCCAGTTTGTGCCAAAAATAAGCCATGGCTGACGAAAATATTATTTATTTTGAACAAACCGCCAAAAGGCTGATGAATGATTTTTTTATTTTCCCTCTTGACAAACATAAAAAAGTGTGTTATAACTGTATTAAGATAAATAATACAGTTGACACAGGATAAAGAAAGTGAAAGGAGCATTACAATGACATACGCATTTTATATCACAGGCGAAGCAGTGGGCGGGATATTTGCACTTGCTCTTCTGACAGCAACGCTCGTAATGCTGGCGGTCAGCGGCATTCATGAAAGCCTGAAACTGGAAAGGAGCACCGAGAATGTTCGATATAGACCTTCAAAGCAGAACTCCGATCTATGAGCAGCTCTACCGACGGGTCACAGAGCTGGTGGTAAAGCGTCAGCTGATGCCCGGCGATAAGCTGCCCTCAGTAAGAGAGCTGGCAAAATCACTGGGCGTTAACCCCAATACCGTCTCCAAAGCGTTCCAGAACCTTGAGCGGGACGGCGTTATTTATTCACTCCCGGGACGGGGCAGCTTCATATCCGAAAAAAAGTCGGATACCATTCGTGAGAACGCCATGGAGGATTTCAGAAAGGCTGCCACCGAAGCTGTGCTGTCGGGGCTGGAGGAGGACGTTATGATTTCGGCAGTAAAAGAGATATACAAGAAAGAAAGGGGCGGCAGCAATGATTAAGCTTGCAGGCGTAACAAAAAAATTCGGCGATTTCACCGCTCTCGACAACGTTGACCTTATGATTCCCACAGGAACGTCATTCGGACTTCTCGGCTCCAACGGTGCGGGAAAATCCACTATCCTGCGACTGCTCACGGGAATATACAAGGCAGAGTCGGGAAATGTTACCGTTGACGGTGACGAGGTGTTTGACAATACCGACATCAAGAGCCGTGTGTTTTTCATCAACGATGAAACAGTCCAGTTCGGTACATATACCGTCAAGGAGCTGAAAAACTATTACAAGGGCTTTTATCCCAAATTCTCCGAGGAGGTATATCAGGAACTGCTCAAAACCGTAAAGCTCCCCGAGGATAAGCGAATTGACCGCTTTTCAAAGGGCATGAAGCGCCAGGCAATAGTTATAATCGGCCTTGCCTGCTGCACGGATTATCTTCTCCTTGATGAGGCGTTTGACGGCCTTGACCCCACCATGCGCATAATCGTAAAGCGTATGCTGGTTGACGCAATGCTTGACCGCAAGCTTACCACCGTCATTTCCTCCCACAACCTTAAAGAGATAAACGAGGTCTGCGACAGCGTGGCGCTGCTACATCAGGGCAAGATACTTTTCAACCGTGATCTTGATACCATCAAGGGCAATATCCACAAGGTGCAGGCTGTGTTCAACGAGGAATATTCCCGTGAGGACTTTGAAAAGTACGGTATTCTCCACTATGACCGTTCCCAGAGCGTGCATTACATCATAATGAAAGGCTCGGAAAAGGAGATAAGGGAAAAGTTTGCGGAGAAATCTCCCGTGGTGCTTGACCTTATCCCCCTGACGCTGGAGGAAATATTTATTTATGAAATGGAGGGCTTGGGTTATGACGCAGGACAGCTCGGTTAAGACTGCCGATATCAGCAAGAACACCGCAAAGAAGCCTTTTTTCAGCAAGGCAATGCTTCACAACGGCAGGCAGAACATCATCGCAAACTTCAAGCTGATGGTGGTAATTTTCATTCTTCACATAATGGCAGCGCCCATGCTGATTACGGCTGCAATGATACAGATAAACGAAACAGGACAGCTGGCGGATCTTGATACATACGCAGTTATCGCCGTTTTCACAACAGGATTGGGAGCTGCTGCGGGACTTATCTGCGCCCTCAGTGTGTTCAGCTACCTTTACAAAAAGACGGACGTGGATATGCGTATGGGGCTGCCAATGAGCACCCCTCAGCGCTTTGTGTCCGACTTTGTTTCGGGACTGTTCATTTACATAGTTCCCTTTATCGCAGCCCAGATACTTACATGGATACTTTTGCTTATAGGACACCTTGGATTTGACGGAAAGACCTTTTACATCTATTCCAACGATGACCCCATTGAGGTAACATCTTCATGGACCTGCGACGTTTTCAGCACTGCAGCCCCAATCCTCTGGAGAATAATCATCGGCGGCATACTGCTTATGGTAATGTTCTATACAGTAACCGTCTTTGTAGCTTCCCTGTGCGGAAATATTTTTGAGAGCATAGGCTACAACATTCTCCTGAATGTATTGGTACCCCTTGTTGCATATATGTTAATAAGCGCCGTAATGGACAACGCACCGGGAGTAAGCATTGACAGATATGCTTATAAGACAATCTCCCTCTGCGGGCCCTTCGGCGGCGTAGCCGGACTGGTAATGTCCCTGAACGCTATTTTTTATGAAGATGACATATCCGTCTATTCGGCATATTATACCTATCCTCAGTGGTGCCTGCTTTTCCTGCTCATAATCGTGCTTCTTGTAATAGGTACATACCTTATCTACCGCAAGCGCAAGGCTGAGGATACAGGAAAGCCCGTAGTTTTCGGAGCATTCTATCACGTTATCCTTACCCTGTCAATGTTCTGCATCTGCTACGCATTCCTCGTAGATGACGGTTCAGAGATAGTTCCCATGCTCATAATCACAGCCGTGGTTTACCTTGTGTTCCATGTGGTGCGCAACAGAGGCTTCGGACATATCCTGAAGGGCATCGCAGCATATGTTATCACCATTGTTGTGGCAGCAGGCACGTTCCTGCTTATAGAGAAAACCGAGGGCTTCGGCATCGGCACATATGTTCCCGACCCCGCATCGGTAAAATGCGTGTATATCCCTTACACAGGCTTTAACGAACAGAGCCAGGGCGAGCTTGCATATTTTGATATTTACAGCAAGACCCCCACAAAGCTTACCCAGCCCGAAAATATTCAGACCGTTACCGATATGCACAAGCGTTATATCGAGCTTATGAAAAACGATCAGCTTGATTACGACTTTTCCCAGCAGATAGAAGTTATCTACAAGCTCAAAACAGGCAAAACAGTTTTCAGATTTATTACCCTTGACGAAGAGAGCATAAAAAAGCTTATGGCAATGGATACCACCGATGACCTGCGCACAGCAAGGGCAGACGATATCGAAAATAGACTTGGTGAGTTTGCAAAAACTGCCGATAATTACAGACTTGACAAGGATAAGAACAATGTTGAGGTTTATGAGAGCTATAGCGTTGTGCTTTCACCTCAGTGGAAGTATAACGAAAACGGACAGTCGGCAGACGGTTCGATTTCCGTTTTGTACAGCAGTCTCCCCGCTGACTTTACGGATAATCTTGCAAAGGCTCTCAGAAACGACATCATGAATGAAACGGAAGAAAATTACTACAAGTGCGATCTGCCCGGCTATCAGCTTTCGGTAGGCTATGTGAATATCGACATCATGGGCGATTACACCGCTGCGATCGAATATCTCCGCTCCTGCGGACTTGACGCTTCCAAGCTCAGCACCGTTACCGAGCGTGTGGCAAAGGGCTATATCAACAGCAATATGATGAGCGGTATGTCCGATCTGGGACTGGCAAGCTACGCAAACGGAACAGAGTTCAGGGGCAATACATATTACCTTGGCTCCGGCTCCTACATCAGCGACTATGTGACTTATGGCGATAATATTGCTTACGAGACCCGCAACTTTTCATCGCTCAATGAATATTACGATGATATCGCAAAGCTTCTTGAAGTAAGCCGCAAAAGGTATAAATCCGACGATGTTAGATATAATATCATCGTGGACGGAACTGAAGCCGCAATTCCGGCGGAATATAACGAGCTTGCCGAAAGAGTATTCATTCGCTCAGCAGCCGATTATTTTATCGAATACAGCAGGTCGTACAGCGATTCGAGTTTTATGTCAAATCCGGTAGTATATTCACATTTCCTTACTGAATTTACCGAATATTACGGCAGGGATAAGATAGTTTCTGCTCTGGAGTATTACTTCGGCAAGGACGCAGCTTCCGATATCTACAGCGCAATGAACGACTTTATCACAGCAGTTCAGAACGGCGTACCCGATGATCTTTATGAAGATTATCACGAATACGGCGATTATGAAGTCAGCATAGCATATGATTATGCTTATTGATAAAGCAGTTGATCGCATGATGAACGAAAATGCGGCTTAAAAAAGGGTTTGCGCAGTTCTGTCCACGCTTTTTGCAAAAAGCCAACGGATAAGAAAGGAACAGACCATATGAAGATTAAAAAGCTTGCTGCTCCTATTGCTCTTTGCTGTGCAGCGGTAATGCTTACCGCCTGCGGAGCAAACAACAATAACGGCAGCACCAATGGAACAACAAACGGCACAACAAACGGAACAACACAGAACGGCGTAATGGGCGACTCAGGAAACAACGATCCTCAGAACGGCGACGGAAGTGCTATCGGAGAAAACGGTGCCCGCAACGGGGCAGAAAATGCCCGTAACGGAGCCCGTACCGGAGACATTGACGGCGACGGCTTTATCGAGGACGTAGTTACAGGAGCAGAGGACATCGTTGGTGACGCAGTAACAGGCGCAGAAGATATCCTTGATGATATTCTTCCCGGCGAGCATGACAATAATACCATGACCACTACTCAGACAAGATAACGGTGCATAAAAAAGGGCTGCTGCACGGTGCGATTGCAGGTGCAGCAGCCTTTTTGCGTACAAAAGGATTCGTGCAAATAAGAGCAAGGTAAAAAGTTTAGGAAGTCCACTGAACGCAACAGCTTTTACATAAGCAAAATGTTTGCTGACAGATATCGTTGTAATTAAACCCATGACGTACAATAAAACCAATCCCCACCGCAGAGCTAAGCAAAATGAACAGCAGATACTTGATATGTAAACGCCAGACCGCAAATGAGCGGGGCGGCGGTGAAAGGAACGAAACAATACTTAATACAGGAGACAAACTGAAAAGTCAAGGCACAACGGTAAAAGCGGGCTTGGTGGGGGTGAGAGGGTAGGGAAGAGGAGTGCAGAGGAGAAACCGTAGGGGAGAGGGGGGAATGCCCGCTTTTGTAGGGTTTTACTTTCCCCCCTCTCCCATTAGGTGTCTCCTTTGCATTGGTACGGACTTTATAAAAATGAAAAGTGAATTTGACCGTACCTGCGCCTTACGGCGGAAAGCAGAAATGCTATTTTTTCAAAATAGCTCT
>ERZ1026854.1596-NODE-1596-length-13927-cov-3.889634_pt1 | contig 13927 bp, 12 predicted proteins | sample MGYA00380157_ERZ1026854 | MGnify/ENA primary metagenome ERZ1026854 (study PRJEB33269, sample SAMEA4719793) | human gut metagenome | biome: human-associated habitat; feature: organic feature; material: feces | place: Cameroon | collected 2013-10 ...
AGAGACAGCGCCTACATTGACGGCCAGCTATTTCAATCCACGGCCCCCGTGTGGGGGCCGACAGCAAATGTTGACAAAAATGCGGCTGCATTTTTGTGTATTTGCGCAATTTTTCTTCATTTCTGAAGAAGTTTCTCTTATCCAGCCCCGGCTGAGGCGGATAAGGCATTGGTTTTCGCCCCAAATCCCGGTGCGAAGGTACCGGGGCTTGTGTGGGCGCTTTGGGTTCGCACAGGCGTTACAGGATCAGGGGCTCAGAGGGGTCGTACCCCGGTTTTACGCCGTAGTGGCGGACCTTTTCCGTATAATGGTTTCCAAGGTTATAGAACCGCAGGCTGTCTTTTTCCTGGTCCATTTCGGCAACAAGCTTGGCTTCCAGCGCACGGAGCTGCGCCGCGTCCAGTGAGCATTCAAAGACGCTGTTCTGGACCCTTTGGCCATAGTTCAGACACTGTTTCGCAATCCTTCGCAGTCTGCGCCGTCCCGCGGCATCCTCGGTGTTCACATCATAGCTGATCAGTACAAGCATACTTCACTTCCATAAAAAGGGCGGATATCCGTCCAGATCTCCACGCAGGCATCGCGCCAGAAGCAGTGCCTGGACATAGGGCACCAGGCCCCAGGGAATCTTTTCCTGGAGATATGGATGGGTCAACGTCTCCTGTTTGTTTTCCTGCCATGCCCGCAGGAACTTCCGGCGGGCTTCGTCCGTCAGCAGGACGCTGCCGCTTTCTTCAAATTGGAAGTCCTTCGGATTCAGCTTCCGGTTGTTCACAAGGCTGAGGACAAAACGATCCGCAAGGCAGGGCCGCAGTTCTTCCATCAGGTCCAGCGCCAGAGACGCCCGGCCCGGACGATCCGTGTGCAGAAATCCAACATAGGCATCCAGTCCCACGGATTCCAGCGCCGCGGTACAGTCACTGGCCAGCAGGCTGTAAGCAAAGGACAGCAGCGCATTCATCGGGTCCATAGGCGGACGGCGGCTGCGGCCGTGGAAATAGAAGGTATTCTTGTCTCCCAGAATTCGGTCATCCAAAACGGAGAAATAGGCAGCGGCCGCCACGCCCTCCAGCCCCCGCAGGGTATCGTCATCCGGGGCCTGGGCGATGGATTCCTGACAGGCGCGCATGGTTTCGCATGCGGCTTCCAATTTCTCCCGATCCAGCCGCATGCCGTGATCCCGCAGTGTCCTGTGCACAGCCCAGCGGCCATTATAGACCTTGCCAAGGATCATATTCCGGGCGAACAGCACCCGACGGTCCGGGTCATCGGCCACCCGGTATTGGGTGCGCCGCAGCAGCACATTTCCGTTGGAGGTCCCGCTGACTCTGGCCAGGAAGCGGCCCCTGGGGCTGTGGAACCGCAGGTTGATTCCCCGTTCGCAGCAGGCACCCATCAGGGCCGGACTGGCCCCCGGATAGGCGAAGGTGCAAATGCCCTCCAGCGTATGCAAGGGGAATCGCCCCTTCTCCGTTTCTCCCTGCCGGACGACCACATTTTCCCCGTCCAGTGTCAGATAGCTATCCTCCGTCAGGACAAACAGGGTGTTGAGCATTTTCCTCATGGCAGTGCCTCCATTCGCTTCAGGTATGCCTCCACAGACCCTGCGCGGTTCATTTTGGGCAGGCACAGATCCTTCAGAGAGCAGGCATTGCAGCCCTTCCGGGGCTTGACCCTGGGGGTATAGCCCCGCTTGGCAAGTTCGTGCATTTCCGTCAAAGCTGATGTCACCGTTCCCCGCAGCTCTTCCGAGAAAAGGATCTCCTGCCGGTGCTTCGTCTCCCCATAATACAGGGCGCCCCGGTCAATTTTGCAGCATAGCATTTCCTCCAGACACATGGCCTGGGTGCAGAGCTGGGCCGCATCCGAAAGGTCCTCCTTCGGGCTGCCGTGCTTGTATTCCACCGGGAAGGGCTGCCAGCGCCCTTCCCAGCGATCCAACGTCACCCCGTTGGGATCTTTCAGAAATTCCACCGCGTCACACTGCCCGGACACCCCCAGCACCGCCGACGACACCCGCATGCCCCGGATGATGATCCTGTCTCCGCGTTTTTCGACGCCTCCCTCCTGATGCACATTCTGATGCATCAGCGTACCGTCCACAGTCCGGTAGTTCTCCTGCCACAGATTCTCCACATGGATCAGCGCCCACTGACGGCGACAGAAGAGAAAATGCTGCAGGCCGGAGAGCTGGAGGTAGTCGTCCTCGTTATAGGTCACCCCATGCGCTTCACCGTAACGCCCTTGGGAATTGCGTCTTCCTGCACCGTTACCATATAGTCGCTGTAGCTCCGGGCCACTTCAACCTCTGGCTTACGTTGAACCTTTACAGTTTCAAACAGCTTCCAAGCTGGTGCGTTCCCCAGTTCGGAGTCATGCTTAAAAACAATCAATTCTCGCACTGCCATATTACCTCTGGCAGCAGAACGGTCCAGCTCAAACATATTCAAAATAGCCTGCCACAACAGTTCCAGGTCATCCTCTGAAAAGCCTGTGGTCTTCCGAGCAAGATTGGCGGAAACGTAACCCTCGCAACGGTAAAGGCCATAGGGGATGATGTACTTACGGCCCATTTCCGTATTTTTCTGTACCGCATCCTCTTCCTTGGTGATTGCGACTCTGGTTATGGTCACTTCCTGTGGAATGACTGGCTCTACAGAACGGGAAAATCCCAGCTGTACAGGGCCACGCACCTGACCACAGTTCAGTGATGCCTTTGTGAAGGTGGTCATTACTGCACCAAAGGTCCGAATGTCAAAGAAATTTTCACACATAAAGTCACGAATTTTTACGTCCAGTTCAGGATCTTTTTTCTTTGCATCCTTCACCGTCTTGTCTGTAACTCCCAAATATGTATATGCTTCCGCATCCGATCTGTTCAAAGGCACGTTTTCCTTAATATAGATACGATAACCTGGTTCTCCCTCTTTGATAGTCTCCACATAATTACGAATTTTTCTCTTGAGGCATACATCCGTAACCAATCCCAAACTTGTCTCTGGGTCAATCCGAGGCATATTGCCAGCATCCGGATCCCCATTAGGATTTCCGTTTTCCACATCAAACAAGATTACAAACTCATACCGATTTTTTATAGCGTTTTCAAACATTTTGCTTTTCCTCCTTAGTAATGGCTGTTTTGGTCCTATTTCCGTAATACGCTTGGGTTTCATGATAATAACCGATTTCAAAAATGCCCTGGTCATCCATATTTAAGTGTTTTGGAAATTCCTGATTAATTTTTTTCATGAGTGAAACAAGCTGCGGTCGATCGTAGCCTGCATTCTTTTCATCCATCTTCCGCAGATGCTTTTCCGCCAGTTTTAACAATGTTGGGAATACTACTGACGGTGTTGCACATGCAGATGTAAAATATTTGTCCTTAATTGTCACGTTGATATCAGGATTGACATGCAGTTGGATTCTTTCCAGTACTGCGAACAATCTCCCCAAGATATAGGGCAGATATGTGCAATCTTTGTTCAGCTCCACAGTTAGTGCCTCCTCATACCGGGATTGCCTCCCGTTTTTTAGTAAATACGCCTTGATAATTGCTGCTTTTCCCCGGGTAACTTCATGCTCTGCCTTAATTCGAAGCAGAGTTTGCTGGTACAGTGTTGCTGGATAACGTCCGTTTGTCAGAATCGCACGTAGTGTATCGCCCGCCATTTGCGGGCTGGCTGCTTTGTCCTTAGAATTCTGGTTGGTTGTTTCTCGCATCAGTCGCCACAGCGGCAAGTCCTCATCCTTGTCAAAGGCAGGCCGAACAATTCGCAGCCGCTCAAAATGCTGCTGAAAGTTTCGAGCAAATGCGCCGAAATCATCTTGCAGAAAGAACCGCACAGAAAGCCGGGCTGCGTTTGGAGCAATACCTAGAACATAAAAGTGGTTATCCGGCTTTACCGGAAGTGCATCCCAATTGCAATTTCGTCCCTCTGCAAGGCTTTTTACTACTGCAAACAAATCGTCTTGTGTCAATGTGTTGTTTCCGTCCAGCATACAACTGAAGATGTCCTGATACTGCTTCTGTGCGTTCTCTGCCCAATAAACCATTGTCGTGTCGCCAAAACGGCGGCAATGCGTATTGTCACTGAGCAAGTGATTCAACGCCGTTGTATAGGCAAAAGCCGCATATTGACTGACCGGTGCATTCCAGTTCTGCTCCCGATCGTAAGAACAAAAAGCCGGAGCGTTAAAAGACACCAACGCTGCACCGGATGGCTGCGCACCATACACTCTTTTGATTGACGGATGGATTTTTTCAGGCACTGTCAGTTCCCCAGTAACAAGGCAACGCATCATTTCCCCATCATCGTTTTTGTTTTCCATGCCGTGCTTTTGCCATATATGGTCAAATAATCCATATTTATCCGGAAATTGGTTCTCAAATAGGAATGTTAAATTGCCGCCCGAAGTCACATCCTTCAATTTATCCGCAAGAGCAGAAACCTGCCCAGAATTTTCCGGCACCCAGTTTTGAAAGAATGCACAGATAGCCTTTGCAAACGGATCCTCTTCTTCTCCCAGCAGTGACAGGTGCAGTTTTTTTGCAGCAAGAAAGCAATTTCTCGCCCGTTCCGGTTTATCTTTCTGGTCAATTCCAAGGATATACGCTGAGTTGTCCCACAAAAAGTTGGATGCAATGCCCACTGTCCGTTTCACAGGCGCGGGCATATCAAACATTCTCGGAATAGTTTTTCCTTTCTCGCTTAACGTTTCCAGAGGAAGCACTGCACACAGTTGTCCCTCCTTGTTTAATTCCAGCCCATACTGTATGCGCACTTGGCTGCGTCCAAACTTTGCAATTGCGCCTTTGATTGTCAACGCCTCATACAGTCCTACCAGTGACTGCAAAATCATCTCAGCACCTCCCCGCTATCTGGAGTCGGCACATTGAGAATTCCATTTTCCAACTTTGCACGAAAAAACATAGGCGTTATATGCTCCGGATCACCATAATCCATATCGTAGAGCATCAGCCCCAAGTCCTTTGTCCCTGTATAGGCAGTCGGAATCTCGCCGCCACTCCAAAGTTGAAAATTGGCAGGAAACTCGCGGACCCCGAAACAAGGCTGATGATAACATTGTCCTCTTTCCAGTCTACGTTGAAGAATATCGCAGAACTTTCCGGGATTATCTGTCTCGTTTGCCTTATCCGTCATTTCAAAGCGTGCCTCAATAACATAATGTACATTACGTAATACCGTAGCTGCCCGCTGCTGAATGTCCTCGGACGTACTGATACACAGCTCACCTTGTTTTCCGGTCATAACCTCTTTGACACGTTGCCATGTAATTTTGCTCTTTATCTCATTGCGGCGAACGGATGAAAACTGAATCGGGTTCATTACATAAATTTTCAGGATTTGAAAGCGCAGTCCCGGATGCCAATAAATGCTTTCCAGCAGCCCTCTGGCCGCAGATGGCGTCATCACATCATAGCTCATGCGCTCCACCTTTAATTCCGGTCTGCTAAACAATGCGTAGTCTCCCCAAACTTCTATTTTGAATGCCAAAGTATCTTCACTCCTTTACTCATCAAAAATTCCCAGCCCTCCTATAGGGTTAAGACTTAACCCGCTCTCTTCGCTATAGTAAGCCTTCACATCTTTCAATACCCCTGCATTTTCAGAAATTGGTGTTATGCAGCCCAACTCCATGTAGGCCCGATACGTATCTGGATAAACAGGAACCGCATAACTGCCCATCTTTCGAATTAACGATTTCTCCCGATTGCCGTTGAGAAAGTCATTCGTCAGCTTTCCCCCCTCTCCCCGGGGAACATAAACCGTAAATGCTGCGGAATCAATCAGATGGAACTTGTCCGCAACCGTCCGAAAAGCGAGTTTCTGCATCAGCGGCATAATTTCAGCTGCATCCTTCGCTCTTTCATCCTTCAACTGGTAATAGTACGAATCAAAATATGCCTTTACTGCCTGCGGTGACGCAATATCCTCAAACTGCTCCATAATCCTTCTTGCGGCAGCAATAGCCTGTGCCATTCCCCTTGGAGATGGCCGCTCTGTATCGAATAGGTGGACTGTGCCTCGTCTTGCCCCTGGCTCACCATTTCGATTGCACCTTCCTGCCGCTTGGATCATAGAATCCAAGCCCGCCACAGCCCGGTATACACTGGGAAAATCCACATCCACGCCCGCCTCAATCAGGCTGGTAGATACAACGCGGCAAGTTTCTCCATCATCCAGCAGAGATTGAACCATATTAAGTATTGATCTCCTGTGCTCTGCCGTCATAGCTGTTGAAAGATGAAACCGGTTCTTCTCCGGAAGCATACCGTAAAGTCTTTGTGCTTGATCGCGCCGATTGACAATACAAAGGACTTGTTTTTCCTGGCTCAGTTTTTCCGCTAGAGCTTCATCCGACAGCACACCTTCCTTCTGGTAATCAACACGCCGGAAAAATTCATGATTCCCCACTGCGTCTTCACACAGTTCCCGAGTCCCATCCGGAATCCACTTTTCAATCAGCGGATTCAGCGATGGCTGTGTAGCCGTACATAGGACGCTAGTACAGCCATAGTTGGAAACCAATTGTGAAATTGCCCAGACACATGGTTCCAAATAGTCCGGTGGCAGCATTTGTGCCTCGTCAAAAATCAAAACACTATTTGCGATATTATGTAGTTTTCGGCACCTAGACGAACGATTTCCGAAAAGGGACTCAAAGAACTGGACTGCGGTAGTCAAAATAATCGGGGCATCCCAGTTTTCACTGGCCAGCAAACGTCTTTTGTCTACGTCTGAAATTCTTCCATTCTCATCTTCAGGATAGTCAACATTTGCATAATGCGCAATCACGTTTTCACTGCCAAAAATCCGCTCAAAAACTTCCTGCGTTTGCTCAATAATGCTTGTGTAAGGAATGACATAAATGATTCCGCGCAGGGCGGTATCACCATTGCTATGCGCCAATGCGTGACGCAGTGCAAATCCCATGGAACTGACGGTCTTTCCGCCGCCGGTAGGAACTGTTAGGGTATAAATTCCTCTGGGCCTATCTCCCTCATCCATTAGCTGTTTGAGAATGTGGCTACGGCGCCGGTTTAACTCTGTTGTGGCATCCCACCACTGCGAAACATGCATATCCAGTTTCTGAGATAACACCTCCAAGGATTCCCCCAATTTCCGGGAAACTGCCCCATCTGAAACAAAAGCTTCCGTGTCCAGCCAATCCGCATCCACCAAAGTAGAATACAACATGTGGATAAAGAAAAAGGAATCCAATGGATCACAGACAGCCTTTTTGGGGATCTCCGCATCCGGGAATTTGACCTCTGCGTGGAAAGCGTCATAAAGTTCAATTTCCTTTCCCGGTCTGTATCGCAATCGAGCAGAAAGTGTGGATGCTGCATCAACTTTTGTCCCCATGTCCGGGAGTCCGGCATGGTGTCCAGCAATACAAAAAGCCGCTGGGATATCCCTCAGTCGGAACATTTCTAAGGCACCCGCAGTAGAGTGATCTACCCGTCCAGCTTTACCCCGCAAATGCAACTGTGCCGCATCTGCATATTTTCCGATATCATGCCCCAAAGCACATCGATATGCCTGTGATCCAGCACCAAAGGCCTGCGCAAACTTTTTCGCCAGTTCCGCAGTATCTACCAGATGTTCCAGAAGTGGTTGTGTGCGGTCGCTATCCTCTAATGTATGTGCTAAGTATGTATAAGAAATAAGGGCACCTCCTCTCAATCCTTTCTTGTGTATATAATAACAGTTTTATACTCTCACTGCAACATGCATGATTTATGAAAGATGGTAGACAATTTTGTAAACATTTCACAATTTTCATACTGGAGAGAATTGAATATTACGCCGATTCATGCTACAATGCGCATGTCGTCTTTCTTTGAAAGATGTGGATTGAAATATGAACGATGGCAGCATCCTGCCGCTGGCGGTACACGGATTCCGTGTACCGCCCTCTCTTCTCGTATTTTACGGCTGTATATGTCCAATAAACTTCACATTTATCCCCCCAAAAACCCTTCGCCCCTTTTCCCCCTCTTCTCCCTTGATTCTTCACCGCTCCCGTCTTGCGTCTCCATGAGCCGACAGTATCCTTCCATTCCCGATACAATTTCAAAAGTTTCGATTTTCTTCGCCGCCCTTCTTTTTTCTTGACTTTTCCCGGAAATTTCTTATAATATGCCCATCATTTGGCGAAACCGTCCGGATGCGCTTTTGTCCGGGAGACACAGAGACTGCGGTGCCGTAAGGAGTGGTCTGTGTGCGCTGGAGGCGGGGCTTGCTGGCGGGGTTGGTGCCGGCGGTGTTTCTGGGGGCTGTGATGGTGCAGAATGTGTTCGCCACCACCTATGTAATCAACGACGGCGGACGGACCTTTTCCTATACCCTCTACACCACCTCCGCCCGGGAGGCTCTGAGCGCCGCGGGGGTAGAGCTGACGGAGGCAGACGGCTATACCCTGGAAGCGGACACCATCACCGTCCGGCGGGCTCCCACCGTTACCCTTACATACCACGGAAAAAGTCAGGTCATCGTTTCCCAGGATGAAACGGTCCGGCAGCTGCTGAAACGGCTGGGCATCGTCTTACAGGAAAACGATGTGCTCTCCTATCCCCTTCAGACTGTGCTGCAGCGGGGCATGGAGCTGCGGATCGACCAGGTGGAAAATCTTGAGGAGACCTTTACCCGGGAAATACCCTTCGAAACCAAAATTCTGAACGCTCCGGAGCTGCCGGAGGGCGTCCGGGAAACACTGGCTTCCGGCCGGGCCGGTACCCTGGAATGCAGGGCCCGGATAACTTATGTAAACGGGATCGAAACAGGCCGACAAATTCTGGATACAAAGCAGACCGTCCCGGCCCGTGACGCCCTCATTGCTCTGGGTTCCGGTCCGGCAGTGGAAGCCGGCAGCGGCGAGCTGCGGATCGGCGACGGCGTGATCCTGCTGCCCACCGGAGAAAAGCTGACCTACACCAAGGTGGACTACGTCCGGGCCACAGCCTACACCCATACGGACGAGGGCTGCACCACCACCACCGCCACCGGCACCACCGTGCGCTACGGCACCGTCGCCGTAGATCCCCGGTATATTCCCTACGGCACGAGAATGTTCATCGTGGCCAGCGACGGCAGCTATGTCTACGGTCTGGCCCAGGCCGAGGACTGCGGCGGCGACATCAAAGGGGACCGGATGGATCTGTACATGCCCACCTATAAGCAGTGCATCGCCTTTGGAAGGAGAAGATGCACCGTGTATTTTCTGGGATAGCGGTTGCAAAACGAGCCGGGGATATGTTAGAATAAAAGAAAAGGCTTCTCCTGGGAGAAGCTGGCTCGGCGCAGCCGAGACTGATGTGGGGCGGTACAACGTAAAGTATGGCAGTACTTAAGCATGAAAGATCTATTTCAAGAACATAATTGCGGGGATTTCTCTGCACAGATTCTGCACGCCGCCCCTCATCCGTCAGGGCTTCGCCCTGCCACCTTCCCCCAGGGGAAGGCCAACGATTCCTATAGATCTAAGGAGACTCTATGCTCAACGTTTGTGACATTCAGGTCATGAAGCCGCTGCTGGCGCAGCATGGCTTCCATTTTTCCAAAGCCAAGGGGCAGAATTTTCTCATCGCCCCCTGGGTGCCAGCCTCCATCGCCCAGGAGGCCGGCGTGGATGAAACTGCCGGGGTGCTGGAGATTGGTCCCGGCATTGGGCCATTGACCCAGCAGCTCTGCCTGCGGGCAGGGAAGGTCTGCGCCGTAGAGGTGGACACCCGTCTGGAACCCATTCTGAAGCAGACCGTAGGCGATTTTTCCAACCTGGAGATCCTCTGGGGCGACATTCTGAAGCAGGATATTCCAGCTCTGGTGGCTGAGAAATTTCCCGGTCTGCGGCCCATGGCCTGCGCCAACCTGCCCTACTACATCACCACCCCCATTCTCTCTGCCCTTCTGGAGGCGGACTGCTTCGATACCGTCACCGTCATGGTGCAGAAAGAGGTCGCCCAGCGGATCGCCGCTGCCCCCGGCACGGCAGATTATGGCGCTTTCTCCGTCTTCTGCCAATATTATACGGAGCCGGAGCTGCTCTTTGACGTTCCGCCCAACTGCTTCCTGCCCCAGCCCAAGGTGACCTCCGCAGTCATCACGCTGCGCCGCCGGGCGGCACGCCCCTGGAACGTCACCGATGAAGCGGCCTTCTTCCGCGTCGTCCGTTCCAGCTTTGCCATGCGGCGGAAAAAGCTCTCCAACGGCCTGACCGCCGGGTTCCCGGAGCTGGGAAAGGCCGGGGCCGAGGATGTTTTGAAGGTCTGCGGCTTTCCGGAAAACGTCCGGGGCGAGACTCTGGGCATTCCGGAATTTGCCCGGATCGCCAATGAGATTACTTCCCGGAGGGCTGCGAAATGATAGAATTTCTTTTTCTGGACCTGGACGACACCATTCTGGATTTCCACAAGGCGGAGCGTCTGGCCATAGCAAAAACCTTCCGGGAATTCGGCCTGGAGCCTACGGACGCGGTGCTGAACCGCTACCACGAGATCAATAAACTCCATTGGCAGCGCCTGGAGCGGGGCGAGATCACCCGGGATCAGGTACTTGTGGGCCGCTTCCAAATGCTCTTTGACGAACTGGGCAAGCATGCGGACCCTGAACAGATTGCCCGAAGCTATGAGCACAACCTGAGCATCGGCCACTACTACCTGCCGGGAGCCCGGGAAGCGGTGGACGCGCTGCAAGGCCACTATCGCCTGTTCCTCGCCAGCAACGGCACTGCCTCTGTACAGCACAGCCGCCTGACCAGCGCCGGACTTTACCCCTGCTTCGAGCAGGTCTTCGTCTCCCAGGACCTTGGCTTCAACAAGCCCGCCAAAGAGTTTTTTGACGCCTGCGCCGCCCGGATCCCGGGCTACGACGCCGCCAAAGCCATGATGGTGGGCGACAGCCTGACCTCCGATATACTGGGCGGCATCCGCGCCGGAATGCGGACCTGCTGGGTCAACCCCGCCCACAACCAGGCCCCGGAGAATATCCGGCCGGACTATGAGATTGAAAGTCTTTCCCAGCTTCCCGCTTTGCTGCGGAAACTGTAAAAAAGTCCATAATGTTTTTCAGCCCCGGGCATCGAAATGTCCGGGGCTGAACTGTATGTGTTTGCTTCCGCTTGCAATTCTTCGTCTTCGCTTAATTCATTTTCAGAAAGGATGGACAGGTAGTCCATTCGACCATATTAGGATGCGGTTAATATGCGCTGTCTTGCCAGTTTCAGTCAAACTCCGCAAATTGCAAGTGCAGGTTGCGAATCCATTTTACGCATTCTTTTTCTTCAGCAGCGTTCTGGTCCGCCACTTCCCGGAGCGGTAGTAGGCAACGCAGATGATTGTGGGAATAATCCTGGAGCAGGCTACGCCCCACCACAGGCCCTGATAGCCCATGCGGAAAACGTTCATAAACATCCAGCTCAGGCCGATTTTGCACACTACGCCATCCAGAATGCCAATCAGGAAGCCCAGCTCCACAAAGCCGCAGCCCATGACCATTGCCTGGAACGCACCGATGATCGCAGAGACGATAAAGTGCAGAATAAAAATCTGAAGGAATGTAACACCCAACTCAATCACTGCCGGATCGTTTGTAAACAGGCTAAACACCTGTTTGGGAAGAAAAATACAGATCAGGCAGGTCACAGCCGCGCAGGTAAGGGTGGCACAGAGGGTGCACAGCGTCACCTTCCCTCCAGGTAAATCATCAGCACTGCGATATCCGCGGGGCTGACGCCGGAGATGCGGCCGGCCTGGCCCAGGGAGATGGGGCGAATATCCCGCAGCTTCTGCCGTGCCTCCAGGCGCAGGCCCTGGATGGCGGTATAGTCGATGTCCGGGGGCAGCAGACGGGCCTCTTCCTTCTTGAATTCCGCCACCTGCTTTTCCTGCCGGGCCAGATACCCGGCGTACTTCACCTGAATCTCCACTTCTTCCGTCACGGCGGCGGGAAGAGAGGGACGTTCCGCGTCAAAGGGGGCCAGATCTTCATAGCTGACCTGAGGGCGGCGCAGGAGATCCGCAAGCCGGGCAGAATTGGTCACCGGAGCCGTATCCCGGGCGGAGAGCATTTCGTTCAGAGCCTTGCTTCCGGGAACGCCGCTGGATTCCAGGCGGTTGATCTCCCGGCGGACGGCTTCGTATTTGGCGTTGACCGACTCCAACCGGCTCCGGGGCACCAGGCCAACCGCCGCACCGATGGCCGTCAGACGCTGGTCGGCATTGTCCTGCCGGTGGAGCAGACGGTATTCCGAGCGGCTGGTCATGATCCGGTATGGCTCCTGAGTACCCTTGGTCACCAGGTCGTCAATAAGCGTGCCGATATAGCTGGTGTCCCGGGTCAGGACCATGGGAGGACGGCCCAGAATTTTGAGTGCCGCGTTGATGCCGGCCACCAGACCCTGAGCGGCGGCCTCCTCATAGCCGGAGGTTCCGTTGAACTGGCCCGCGCCGTAGAGACCGGGAACCAGCTTGCATTCCAGCGTGGGCAGCAGCTGGGTGGGGTCCACGCACTCATATTCAATGGCGTAGGCAGGGCGCATCATCTCGGCGTGCTCCAGACCGGGGACGGAATGGAGCATCTCCAGCTGCACATCCTCCGGCATACTGGAGGAAAAGCCCTGAATGTACATTTCCTCGGTGTTCAGTCCGCAGGGCTCAATGAAGAGCTGATGGCGGGTCTTCTCCGGGAAGCGGACGATCTTCGTTTCAATACTGGGGCAGTACCGGGGGCCTACGCCGGAAATGGTGCCGTCATAAATGGGGCTCCGGTCCAGGTTTGCCCGGATAATCTCGTGGGTCCGCTCGCTGGTATAGGTCAGGTAGCACACGGCGGAGTTGTTCACCTTATGGTCCGTCCGGAAGGAGAATGGCTCCACGGTCTCGTCGCCGGGCTGCAATTCCATTTTGGAAAAATCAATGCTGCGCCGGTTCACCCGAGGGGGCGTGCCGGTCTTAAAACGCCGGAGGCTCAGCCCCAGATTCCGCAGGCTGTCCGAAAGGCCGATGCTGGGATGCATACCGTCCGGGCCGGAGGGGATCACGCTCTCCCCGATGATGACGGTGGAGTCCAGATAGGTTCCTGTGGCGATGACCACAGCCTTGGCCCCGTATTCCGCGCCCAGATTGGTGCGGACGCCGGAAACAGCCCCGTTTTCCGTCAGAATTTCCGTAATCTGTGCCTGCTTCAGCTCCAGATGCTCCTGCTTTTCCAGCGTGTGCTTCATGTACTCCTGATACCGCCGCCGGTCCGCCTGGGCACGGAGAGAATGGACCGCGGGGCCCTTGCCCCGGTTCAGCATCCTGTACTGGATGCAGCTGGCATCTGCCGCCAAACCCATTTCGCCGCCCAGAGCATCCAGCTCCCGGACCAGATGGCCCTTGCCGGTGCCGCCGATGGCGGGATTGCAGGGCATATTGCCCACTGCGTCCAGATTGATGGTAAACAGGACGGTGTGCAGGCCCAGCCGGGCGGCGGCCAAAGCGGCCTCAATGCCCGCGTGGCCCGCGCCGATGACCGCCACATCGCAATTTTCTACAAAATAGGCCATATTATGCCTCCTGAGGCTCCGCCTTTTCCTTCTTCTCTTCTTTGGGGAGTACAAAGGGCTTGCAGACCACCTCGCAGCGGTGGATGGGGGTGCCCAGCTCGTGGAACTTCTCCTCGTAGCCGGTCATGATGCCTACAACGCCGTCCTTGTGCAGATCATCGGTGACGTTTTTCGTCTCCAGGCCGCAGGCGGCAAACTCCTCCAGAGAGAAGGCAAAGAGGGGTGCGTTGTCGGTCTTGAAATGGAACTCGCCGCCCTCCTTGACCACCCGGCAGTACTTGTCCAGAAAGCTCCGGTGGGTCAGGCGGCGCTTGGCGTTCTTCTTCCGGGGCCAGGGGTCCGGGAAGTTGATGAACAG
>ERZ1026854.1600-NODE-1600-length-13911-cov-6.010537_pt1 | contig 13911 bp, 10 predicted proteins | sample MGYA00380157_ERZ1026854 | MGnify/ENA primary metagenome ERZ1026854 (study PRJEB33269, sample SAMEA4719793) | human gut metagenome | biome: human-associated habitat; feature: organic feature; material: feces | place: Cameroon | collected 2013-10 ...
ATAAAAACATCGAATTTTTAATCTGTTTTGTATGACGGATTGAAAAGATGTGGAAAGAAAAGAAGAGCAGACATAAAAAAGTTAAAAATTAAAGTGAAACAGATAAAAAACAAAATCACATGAAAATTAATGAAAACTTATAATATCTATAAAGACGAGGTGATAAACATGAGTGAACCAATATTAAAAGTTGAAAACATGAATAAAAGATTCGGAAGTACAGTGGCTTTAAAAGATGTGTCACTTTCTGTATATCCGGGGGAAATTCGGGGATTAATTGGGGAGAATGGATCAGGAAAGTCAACCATTACTTCCATTGTAGCAGGAATGCAGGCATGCGATAGTGGTAAGATGATATTTAAAAATCAGGACTGGAAACCTCTTAGTATGATTGATGCACTTCACAAGGGGATTGGAATGATCGTTCAGGAAAGCGGAACAATACCGGGAATTACAGTTGCGGAAAATATTTTTCTGGCAGAGACAGAGAGGTATAAAAACAGGTTTGGATTGATCAATCGCAGGAAGATGAATGCAGATGCAACTGAAGTCATGAAAAAAATTGGGGTAAATGATATTACTGGCGATATGCTTATGCAACAGCTGGATTTTCAGACAAGAAAGCTTGTAGAGATTGCAAAGGTCGTGATGAAACAGCCTCAGATTTTGGTAATTGATGAGACAAGCACTGCCTTATCTCATGATGGAAGGGAAATTTTATATGATATTATGAATCGTTTCCGCAAAGAAAATAAGTCAGTGATTTTTATTTCACATGATCTGGATGAGATTATGGAGGTGTGTGATACTTTAACGGTTCTTCGAGATGGAAAAATAATCAGAACATTTAATAAAGAAGAGTTTGAAGCGGGTGCAATTCGTTCAAGCATGATCGGACGAGAACTGCAGGGGGATTATTATCGAAGTGATTTTGAAGCAAGCGCACAGCAGGAAGTTGCGTTGAATGTTAAAAATCTTGTTTATACAGATAGACTGAAAGGTGTTTCCTTCCAGGTGCGAAGGGGAGAAATTGTTGGAGTCGGAGGTCTGGCACATTGTGGAATGCATACACTTGGAAAGGTATGTTTTGGTGCAGTAAAGCCAGAAGAAGGAAATGTTTCAGTGGCAGATGGAACGGTAATTGACAGTTCGGCAAAAGCGATGAAGAAACGTATGGGTTATGTGTCTAAGGATAGAGATGTGGAATCATTATGTTTGAATGCAAGTATTGAAGACAACATATCAATTGCAGGAATGAGCAAATTTGCCGTAAAAGATTTTCTTGTTTTAAAAAATCGCGAAAAAAAATATGTAAATCAACAGATTGAGGAATTGTCCATTAAATGTTCTGGAAGAGATCAGGCGGTATCACAACTCTCGGGAGGAAATAAACAGAAAGTCGTATTTGGAAAATGGATTGGCTGCGGAAGTGAAATTCTTATACTGGACTGCCCGACACGAGGCGTGGATATTGGTGTAAAGCAGGCAATGTATCAGCTTATGGTTAAGTTGAAAAATGAAGGAAAATCCATTCTGATGATCAGCGAGGAAATGCCGGAACTCATTGGAATGAGTGATCGGATTTTGATCATGAAGGACGGAGAGATTACGGCAGAATTTGAGAGAAATAAAAATCTTTCTGACTCACAGATTATTGAGTACATGATATAGGAGGCTGGGAAAGATGACAAAAAGTAAAAAAATAATGATAGGTGCATTGCCGTTTGCAGCACTTATCGTATTGTTTGCAGTATTTTGTGGAATTGTAAGCAGTAAGGGATATCGCCTGGATATGTATATCAAGATTATATTTAATGAAGGTATTGTATTATCCATTGTTGCAACAGGTGCAATATTTATTTATACATTAGGTTCGTTTGATATCAGCTTGGGTGCGGCAACGCTTTTTTCAGCAACACTTGGGGTAATGACATATAATGCAACTGAAAATTTTATATTAATGATTGTTGTGATTTTATTGTCTGGAATTGTCTGTTCTTTGTTAAATTCTGTGCTGGCATCCATTTTTCATATTCCGGTGTTTGTTACAACGGTGGCAATGATGTCTGTTTTGTCTGCAATTGCATCACAGATCATTACCACAAAAGGTGGTGCAGTAGGCGGAATCAGCATTCCGAGTGAGGTAGTGAAACATTTGGATACATCCGCATTTAAAATTATAGTTTTGGTAATATGGGTGGTAGTATGTGCGTTCATCTTTGATTACACCAAGTTTGGAAGACGTGAAAAGTTTGTTGGGGGAAATCCAATCTGCGCCCAGCTTTCCGGTATTAAATACAATACATATGCAATACTTGGATTCCTTCTGGCGGGAATCGGCGTTGGAATCGGCGCATTTATGACGCTGGTTTATACCCCATCTGTTACAACAACGACAGCGGGGGATATAGGGATGAACATTATGGTTGCTATCGTGTTTGGAGGTATGCCAATCGCAGGAGGTGCAAGATCGAAAATTTATGCGGCTGTAGTCGGTGGATTTTCCTATATTATTTTAAATAATATTCTGGATCTGCTGATTGATTCAACATCTGGATATGGAATTACACAGATTGTCAGTGCTGTTTTTTTTCTGGTAGTTGTTTATGTTGCAAGTGCAAATTATCGTTCGAAGATGTTGCCGCGATAACAGAAATATGAATTTAACACATAACGTGTTAAAAATAAAATTTTAATAAGAGAAATGGGAGGAATAATTTATGAAACGTACAATGAAGAAAATGGTAAGCCTTGGACTGGTTGCTGCCATATCGTTGACAATGCTGGTTGGTTGTGGAAACAGCAAAGAAACAGCTGACAATACAGCCAGCGACAACACAGCAAATGATACGAGTGATACAAGTGTCAAGGAGGAGACAAAGACAGCAGAGAATGCTAAGATTGGTGTTTTAGTTCAGGATGTTAGTGGCGAGGAAGCATTAGGGTTCCGTACTTATTATGAAGATTATGTTGCGAATCAGTATGGTGTGACATTTACTTATACCGATGAACTTAAAGATGCGGCAAGCGAGAAGTCTGCTATAGAAAAATTCGCTTCACAGGGATATCAGGCAGTCATCTCTCTTTCAAGTAATGATCGTGCATTGCAGATTGAAACCTGTGAGGAAAATCAGATTTATTATGCGGTTGCTGCTGGAACTCTTGATCAGGAGCAGTTTGAAAAATATAAGACAAATGAGTACTTCCTTGGTCAGGTTGGACCAAGCATGGATACAGAGTATGAAGCTGGTGTAGAAATGGGCAGATTCTTTGCGGAAAAAGGCATTAAGACAGCTGCTATCTATGGGGCATTTATTCCAAATCCTATGCATGTATACCGTGTAGCGGGTGTACTTTCCGGTCTGGGACTTTCCTATGATGGTGCTACAGAAGAGGGAGAAGTAGTGGGCAAGATTTTTACTGATCAGAGCGTGGATTTGTCTAAGATTTCTGGGGATATCCAGATTGTTTCTTATCTGCAGGGCTATGGTGATACAACAACAGATGAGATCAATGCAGCAATTCAGGCAAAACCGGAAGCATTTATTTCAGTGGGAATGGCAACAACATTTTTTACACAGCAGTTAAATGCTGCTGGTATTGAGTTCTCAGATATTGATTCCTTTACACAGAGTAATGGAGAGGCTATCACAAATGGAAAACTTGTCTATCTTGCCGGTAAATATTCATCTTCTGTAGGTCCTGCATTTGCATTAGTTTTAAATGCCATCAATGGAAATGTAATCCGTGATGAACAGGGAAATGCAGTCTCACTCAGCCAAAACTATCAGGTTGCAACTGACGAGGCTACATTTGATGAGTTTTATAAGTCAGATAACGGAGATAATCCAATTTACAATAAAGAAACATTAGACCAGATTATTGGTGAGTCTGTTACTTTTGATGAGATCAATGAACTTGTAACATTGAAGTAATTCATTTTTACAGTCAGGTCACGGCTTCATTTAGAAGCCGTGCTCTCTCCAAATAAATGAAAAGTTAAAAATTCATTTATTTGGAGAGGGTATGGAATATCCTGAAAAATGAAAGGAGAGGACAACATGAAAAATAAAAATAGACATTTGGTAAAGAATGTAATTGGTACATTAACAATACCGGTACTGGTGGCTGTATTATTGCAGGGAATCTGCATGTTCAATGGAAAAACAATGATTTCAAACATGACAGGTTTTGATAACTTTGTTGTATATATTGCAATTGTGATGATTACAACAATAGCATTATCCATTAATTTAAATAGTGGTCGTTTTGATTTTTCCTTGGGATCAATGGCAGCACTTTCTTCTGTATTAGGAGCTAAAATTACATATTCCATTTTAGGTGGTGGAAGTAACAGTGCATTGATGATGTTGATATTGACGATCTTATTTGGTATGTTACTTGGACTTGTTTCAGGACTTATGTATGTGGTGCTGCATCTGCCGCCAATCATTACATCTCTTGGAGTGACACTGATCTATGAGGGAATTCTTTTTACAATCACGGAAGGACGTTATGTGATGAAGGAAGTGCAGAATCCATCTATGACAGCTTTTACAGGAAGCTGGATTTATGCAGCAATCATTATTGTGGTTGTGTTAGCTGTCTGTATAGCAATCTTTGATTACACAAAGTTTGGATATGATTATAATGCACTCAAAAATGGTCAGAAGGTTGCGGTAAATACCGGTATAAAAGAGATATCAAATGCCATTGGATGTTATGTGATCTGTGGCGGATTGATGGGAATTGTAGGATTTTTAAATGCGACAAGAAGCACAACAATCAACGGTGGTCAGTTGAACTTTTCCTCTATCAGCATTATGTTTACGGCGTTTCTTCCAATGTTCATAGGCTCCTATATCAGTCGCTTTACAAACGAAAAAATTGGATTCCTTTTAGCTGCTTTATGTATGTCCATGCTTAATTCAACATTTGCTGTATTCTCCAATGAGGTAAATGCATCAATGCAGGCAATCATTAATGCAGTACTGCTTGTAGTCTTTTTGATTTATTTGAGTAATGAACATTTATTGGTAAGTCTTTTTAACGGAAAACGAAAATAGAAAGCAGGAGGGTATGAATATGATCAACTTAACAAAGAATCCATTCTTCCTTTCAGGGGAAGACATTGAATGGGTTGAAAATACAAAAAAGTCAATGACATTAGAAGAAAAAATAGGTCAGTTGTTTGTCCCAATCGGGTATTCCGGAGATCCGCAATATCTGGAACATGTCATGCTCGCACATCACATTGGTGGAATTATGTATCGTTGTGGTGAGGCGAAGGAAATGCAGCGGACACACCGTTATCTGCAGGAACACAGTAAGATCCCACTTCTTATTGGAGCTAATCTTGAGGATGGAGGCTGCGGAATTGCAACAGATGGAACACAGTACGGAAAACAAATGCAGGTTGCGGCAACTGGAGACACGGAGGATGCATATCGGCTCGGAAAAGTAAGCTGTAGTGAAGGTGCAGCGGTTGGTTGTAACTGGGCTTTTGCACCTGTGGTTGATATTGATAGAAATTGGAGAAATCCGATTACAAACGTGCGTACATATGGGGATGATCCGGATCGTGTTCTTGCATGTGGTCTCAATTACATGAGGGCAGCTAAGGAAGAAAATGTTCTTGTTGCAATTAAGCATTTCCCAGGGGATGGCTGCGATGAAGTGGATCAGCACATTCTTACAAGCGTAAATAATCTTTCCTGTGATGAGTGGGATGCGACATATGGAAAAATATATAGCGGCTTGATTCAGGCGGGGGCACAGACAGTGATGGTCGGACATATTGCACAGCCGGCATATCAAAAATCGTATAATACAGATTTTCCAAATAAATTAATACCGGCAACACTTTCATCGGAATTGTTAAAAGGTTTGCTCCGTAAAAAATTGGGATTTAACGGTCTGATTGTAACGGATTCTACCTGCATGGTAGGTTTTAGCTGTGCAATGAACAGAGAAAGGGCAGTTCCTTATGCGATTGAGGCAGGATGTGATATGTTCCTTTTTAATAAGGATCTTGAGGAAGATTATCAGTATATGCTGAATGGATACAAGCAGGGAATCCTTTCGGAACAGCGATTAGATGAAGCAATCACAAGAATTCTTGCAACTAAAGCTTCGCTTGGACTTCACAGAAAAGCAAAGTGTGAAATTGTGCCTTCGGAAAGTGCACTTTGTATTCTGCAGGCTGATGAGCATGTTGCATGGGCTAAAAAGAGCGCAGACAAGGCAGTTACACTTGTAAAGGATATAGATGGAATTTTACCGTTGAATCCGCATAAGACCAAAAAGGTGTTGCTGGAAATCATAGGTGGGTTTCCATCAAATGAGCGTGTTTTGGAAAGCTTTCGTAAGCGATTGGTTGAGGAGGGGTTCGAAGTTAACGTATATGAACAGGAGAACTTTGAAACAGCAAAATTTGATGTTGGCACATTCCGGAAGAATTATGATCTGGTCATTTATATTGGAAATGTAGAAAATGCATCCAATAAAGTGACAAACCGACTTTCATGGTATACATTCTGGGGAAATGGAAATAACGTTCCATGGTTTGCTGCTGAGAGACCGGTTGTGTTTATCAGCCTTGCTAATCCATATCATCTTGTGGATGTACCCATGATAAAAACCTTTATCAATGGCTATTCCAATAGTGAGTATGTAATTGATAGTGTGATGGAAAAACTTATGGGAAGAAGCAATTTTACTGGCAAGAGTCCGGTAGATCCGTTTTGTGGAAAAGAATACTTAAAATGGTAAGAGTGAGAGAAGAACAAATACATGAAAAAAAATTTAGAATTTTTAAGTAAGGCATTAAGTTTATTGCCGGAAGTTAAGGAGACACTGGTTCCTCCAAAAGAGGGACAGTTTTTTTCAAAACCTTTAGGAAAAGGCGATTCGGTAACAATTGATTTTGGGAAACATTTGGTAGGACATCTTCAAGTAAAAATGGGTTATGTCAATTCACATCCAGATGCTCCGGTTTGGATTAGATTTTCCTTTGCAGAGAATTTGAAAGAATTTGAAGAAAATGTGGAGAATTATCAGGGATGGATCTGTTCAGCGTGGGTACAACAGGAACAACTTCATTTTGATCTGATTCCGGGAGAGTATACTTTGCCGAGGCGTTATTCGTTTCGCTATGTGAAAATTGATATACTTGATATCAGTTCAAAATTTAATTTGGTTATTGAAGATGTCATGGCAATCGCATTATCTTCTGCAGATGATAGTAAGTTAAAACCATATCATAATGTGCATAAAGAATTGGAGCAGATTGATCATATTGCGTGCCATACACTGCATGATTGTATGCAGAAAGTTTTTGAAGATGGACCAAAACGTGATCGGCGACTTTGGATGGGAGATCTTCGATTACAGGCATTGGCAAACTATGAGACATATCAGATGAATGATATGGTAAAGGGGTGTTTATATTTATTTGCTGCATTACCGATGCAAAATGGACAGGTGGGTGCATGTGTATTTTTAGAGCCTGAACCGGAAGTAGATGATACCAGTATGTTTGATTACTCTTTATTGTTTGTGGCAGCCCTGTGGGATTATTATGTAGAAACGAAGGATCGTGAGACCCTTGAAGATTTGTGGGAAACAGCAAAAATGCAGATTGTATTGGCACAGAAACAGGTCGGTAATGATGGTGTGGTAAAAGACTGCAATAAACTCGGCTGGTGTTTTCTTGACTGGTCACTGGAATTAAATAAGCAGGCAGGTGCACAGGGTGTTTTGCTGTATGCGATGAAAAGTGCCGTTGCCATTGCAAAAGAAATCGGAAAAGACCATGATGCAGAATGCATAATGAAAACTTATGAACTTTATAGAAAAGCTGCTAAGATGCATTTTTATGATGAAGAAAAAGGACTATTTGTCAGTGGTGATTGCAGGCAGATTTCCTACGCAAGCCAGGTATGGATGATTCTTGGTGATGTTGTAGATGAGCAGAGTGGAATTCGAATTTTACATGATGTTGCGACACAGACAGAGGCAATTGAAATGATTACCCCATATATGTATCACTATTATATAGAAGCATTACTTAAATGTGGTGATAAAACAGAGGCTCTTAGTGTTATGGAGAAATATTGGGGAGGTATGGCACGACTTGGTGCGGATACGTTTTGGGAGTTATATAATCCAAATAATCCGGATGAATCACCTTATGGTGGGACTATTGTTAATAGTTACTGCCATGCCTGGAGTTGTGCGCCTGCTTATGTTCTTCGAAAATATTATTCTGAAAAATAAGAGTGGGGTATTTGTATGAAAAAAATTGGAAATAAAGTTTTTTTAATGATTATTATATTTGTTTTGATATTTGGATTAAATACAGTGTTTTCTATAAGAGCGCAGAATAGTATAAAACAGGCTGGATTGCAGATAACGAAACAGTATATTCCGATTCAGACAGAGATTTTCACTATCCAAAAAAGTATGGAACGAGGTCAGAAATATCTTAACATTATCAGTTTGTATGATGATGCAGAGCTACGTCAACAGTTGGAAAGTTCACTAGCAGAGGAAATTTCGACGATTACGGCAAGTGAGAGTAAGATGGATGAATATCTGAAAAATATCGATAATGTAGAGTTAAAAGATAAAATCCATACATATGAGGATTTTTTAACAGAGGTTATTTCGCAATTTGCCATAATACAAGGGTATGTTGACAAGGGGGATTTTGTGCAGGCTGGTATAGCTCTTGGTGTAGATTTTCAGAATCTGATGGTTGATATGGGAGAAACAACGGAAAAGGAGCTTACAGAGGAGCTTGAGCAGGGAATTTCTGATTTATCGAAGGAATATAATCAAGCTGTTGAGACAAATTTAATAATGACAAAAATTCTATTTTCTTTTTTTGCTTTGGTATCAGTAGTTGTCTTTTTGGTTATAAGTAAGACTGTAAGTAAACCGGCAAGTGAAGCCAGCCGGCAGCTAAATGATATTATTGATGGTATCAATAAGAAACAGGGAAATCTTACGCAGCGTATTACTGTTAGTTCGCGGGATGAAATTGGTCAGTTATCGGATGGAATTAACAATTTTATCATTCAGTTACAGAATGCTATGCAAAAAATACGAAAGCAGTCAGAAATAATGCAAAGTTCACTTGGATTAATGAATGAAGAAGTAAACAATTCAAATGAAAATGCAGATAATATTGCGTCTACCATGGAAGAAATTACTGCGAGTATGGAAGAAATATCATCTTCTATAGAGGGAATTACCGGGAACACCAATGATATAGTGAGTTCAATTAACGATGTTGGAAATCAAGTTAATGAAGGTGTTGTAATTGCCTCTGATATTAAAGCATTAGCGGTTGGTGTTAAAGAGGAGACAGAGAAGAAGAAAACAGACATTTCTGATATTATTAACGAAAAGAGTCAGGCATTATCTTTATCCATTGAAGAAAGTCGGCAAATCAGCAGTATTAATAATTTAACTAACGATATACTTGAGATCGCAAGTCAGACGAATTTGCTTGCATTAAATGCTTCTATCGAAGCTGCAAGAGCGGGGGAAGTTGGCAAGGGATTTGCTGTTGTCGCAGAGGAAATTCGTCAATTGGCAGAAAACAGTAAGAATACGGCAAATGACATTCAGGGTATCAGTGTTTGTGTTATTGCGGCAGTCAATCAATTGATGACAAATGCACAAGATCTCATGAATTTCATACAAAATCAGATAATGAATGATTATGTTGAATTTGAGGCTGCAACAGATATGTATTATGAAAAGGCAGATCATATGGATACTATTACAGGTCTTTTCAATAAAAATATTATGTCTCTTCGTAATATTATGGCAGAGATGAATGATGGCATTACAAATATATCAGCTGTAGTAGAGGAAAATGTGCGTGGAGTAAGCAATGCAACAGAAAATGTGACCAAACTTGCAAATTCAATTTTAAATATTCACGAGCAAGTGATAAAAAATGTTGACTCTTCGAAATATCTGTTGGAAGAGTTGAATAGTTTTCAGCAAATTTAAAGACAAAATAAAAGAAAGACGAAAAGTATTACGAAGAGAAAATAAGGACAGTTTTTTAGTCGAATGAGAGTCTAAAAAACTGTCCTTATTTTTGATATCTTAAATTCAGCAAAAGAGAAGGAAAGGAGTAAGGGATGAATACAAAATATTATCTGGCTGTGGATATCGGTGCTTCAAGCGGACGGCATATGCTTTCACACCTGGAGAACGGCAAAATTGTTTTGGAAGAGATATATCGTTTTCCAAATGGCATGATTGAAAAAAATGGTCACAAAGTATGGGATGTGGACCAGTTATTTCAAGAGATTCTGACTGGGATGAAAAAATGTGCCATGGTAGGAAAAATCCCATATAGTATGGGTATTGATACATGGGCAGTCGATTTTGTTCTGCTGGATGAAAATGATGAACGTATCGGGGATGCAGTGGCGTACCGGGACAGACGGACGGAAGGTATGGACAGGAAAGTATATGAGTTTATACCGGAAGACGATTTATACGGAAGAACTGGAATACAGAAACAGATTTTCAATACGATCTATCAGCTGATGGCAGTCAAAGAGCAGCAGCCGGGGCAGCTTGAGTGGGCAAAAAGTATGTTAATGATACCGGATTATTTTCATTTTCTATTAACTGGGAAAAAGGTACAGGAATATACAAATGCGACAACGACCCAGCTTGTGAATCCTGTGACAAAAGATTGGGATATTGAATTGATAGATATGCTTGGATATCCTCGAAGAATTTTCCATAAAATTCAAAATCCGGGATATGAATTAGGCAGACTGACGGAAGATATTCAAAACAGGGTTGGATTTGATTGTAAAGTAGTTCTTCCGCCAACGCACGATACTGCTTCTGCGGTGATGGCAGTTCCAACGCAGGAGGAGCATGCACTTTATATCAGTTCCGGCACATGGTCACTGATGGGAACAGAGTTAAAAGAGGCAGATTGCAGCAAAGTCAGTATGCAGCATAACATGACAAATGAAGGCGGTTATGATTACAGATTCCGCTATCTGAAAAATATCATGGGATTATGGATGATACAGTCAGTGAAAAAAGAAAGCGCACCGGATATGGGATTTGGAGAAATTTGTGCACTTGCATCAAAAGAAACGATCAGATCCTTTGTAGATGTCAATGATGCGAGATTTCTTGCACCGGGAAATATGACAGCGGAAGTAAAATCGGCATGCGAAGAAGCAGGGGAACAGATTCCGCAGACAATTGGTGAATTAGCCGCGGTCATTTATCACAGCCTTGCAAAGTGTTATGCAAAAACGGCAGAGGAAATAGAAAAACTGACAGGTATTGATTATTCCAGAATACAGATTGTCGGCGGCGGGGCAAACGCACATTATTTAAATGAACTGACGGCAGAGTATGCAGGGAAAAACGTATATGCGGGGCCGACAGAGGCAACAGCAGTCGGAAACTTTGCTGCACAGATGATCGCGGCGGGAGAACTAAAAGACCTAAAGGCAGCAAGGGCATGTATTGCAGAGTCGTTTGAAATAAATATTTTTACAAGTAATCAGGATACAGAATAGAAAGGAAAAGTAAAATATGACAGGTTACGAAGCAGCAAAAGCAAAATATGCAGCATTAGGTGTGGATACAGATCAGGCAATTGAGATATTGAAAAAGGTTCCGGTATCACTGCACTGCTGGCAGCTTGATGATGTGATCGGGTTTGACAATGATGGAGGTCTGACCGGAGGAATCCAGACAACCGGAAATTATATGGGACGTGCAAAAACGCCGGAGCAGCTTATGGCAGATATGGAAGAGGCTATGAAACTGATGCCGGGAACTGCAAAGTTAAATCTTCATGCGTCTTATGCCATTTTTGAACCGGGAGAATTTGCCGATCGTGATGCATTGGAGCCAAAGCATTTTAAAAAATGGGTAGAATTTGCAAAAAAACACAATATGGGTATTGATTTTAACCCGACATTTTTCTCGCATGAAAAAGTAAAGGATGGGCTTACTTTATCAAGTCCGGATGAGGAAACAAGAAAGTTCTGGATCAATCATGGGAAAGCGTGTATCCGTATTTCTGAATATTTTGCAAAAGAGACAGGTATGCCATGTGTGATGAATATCTGGACAGGAGATGGATTTAAGGATGTCCCGGCAGACCGTATGGGACCGCGCCTCCGCTATAAAGATTCAATTGAACAGATTTTATCAGAGCCATATGACAAAAATCTTGTGAAACCATGTGTGGAATCAAAAGTGTTTGGAATCGGTGTGGAGTCTTACACCGTAGGCTCAGCAGAATTTACATTAAGCTTTGCGGCACTGCATGATGGCTGTATGCCATTAATGGATAATGGACATTATCATCCGCTAGAGTATGTATCTGATAAGATCCCTGCAATGCTCTGTTTTTATCCGGAATTTGCACTTCATATTACAAGAGGTGTGCGCTGGGATTCCGATCATGTGTTGATCTTGGATGATGAGACAAAAGAAATGGCAAAAGAGATCGTGAGAAATCATGCATTAGACCGTGTTTATATGGCATTGGATTATTTTGATGCGAGCATTAACCGTGTCTCGGCACTTGCAACCGGTTTTCGAAGCTGGCAGAAGGCACTTTTGATGGCACTTTGTACCCCGAATGAAATGTTAAAAGAACTTCAGGATACCAATCAGATGAGTAAGCTTATGGTAATGAATGAAGCTGTAAAAATGCTTCCAATCGGAGAAATCTGGGAGGAGTACTGCCGTAGGGAAAATGTGTGTGATGATTTTCATTTTTATGATGAGATTGAAAAATATGAGAGTGAGGTGCTGGCAGACAGAGCATAGCACAAAATATAATATGAAATAAAAGAAAGCAGACAGGGATGATTGAATACCTGAAAATTGTAGATGAGAGGAAGATAAACATGAAATTTTTAGATGCAGAATTTGTAAAGGGATTTATCCGTATGGCGAATGATGGATGGGAACAGGGATGGCATGAAAGGAATGGCGGAAATCTGTCCTATCGTGTAAAACCGGAAGAGGTGGAATCTGTAAAAGAAAACTTTGCTGCAAAAGAGTGGCAGCCGATCGGAATTTCTGTTCCAAAACTGGCAGGAGAATATTTTCTTGTGACAGGAAGTGGAAAATATTTCCGTAACGTCATCATTAAACCGGAAGATTCTTTCTGTATGATCGAACTGGATGAGAAGGGAGAAAATTACCGTATCGTCTGGGGACTGGTAAACGGTGGAAGACCAACATCAGAACTTCCAAGTCATCTGATGAATCTGGAAGTGAAGAAGTTGCAGAACCCGAAATACCGTGTTGTATACCATGCACACACCACAAACATTATTGCTTTAACATTTGTTCTTCCACTGGAAGATAAAGTCTTTACAAGAGAACTCTGGGAGATGGCAACGGAATGTCCGGTCGTATTTCCAGCAGGCATTGGTGTGGTTCCCTGGATGGTGCCGGGCGGCAGGGAGATTGCTGTTGCAACCAGTGAACTGATGAAAAAATATGATCTTGCGATCTGGGCACATCATGGTATGTTTGCGGCAGGGGAAGATTTTGACCTGACCTTTGGTCTGATGCATACCGCGGAAAAATCCGCTGAAATTTTGGTAAAAATGCTTGCCATGAGACCGGATAAGCTTCAGACAATCACACCGGATAACTTCCGTCATCTTGCAAAAGATTTTAATGTAACGCTGCCGGAAGAGTTCTTATATGAAAAGTAAATAGGTAGAGTAAATATATTGTATAAACGTAGGGGCTGTCACTTTTTCGAATTGAACTTCGTGAAGTGTTAGCTCCATTTTGTTTTTTATATTGAGTTCTAGTTGAGTTAAAAAACATAGAGTATTCTGCTGACCTTGACATAGCAATGGTAGATAGTTATAA
>ERZ1026854.1602-NODE-1602-length-13908-cov-13.285714_pt1 | contig 13908 bp, 22 predicted proteins | sample MGYA00380157_ERZ1026854 | MGnify/ENA primary metagenome ERZ1026854 (study PRJEB33269, sample SAMEA4719793) | human gut metagenome | biome: human-associated habitat; feature: organic feature; material: feces | place: Cameroon | collected 2013-10 ...
ATTTATACAATAATATATTAAAATTTTGAAAAATTAAAATAAAATAGGACATTTTAGAAATTAATGGTAAAAGAGATATGCTCTAGCCAACTGAGCTACGGGATCAATAATAATAGCGTATATTAGTTATTTTGATTGACCAAAACAGCCAACCTATAAGAATACACCATCCAATTTCTTTCATATAGTCATAACTTAGTTGAGGAAGTATTTCTATATGTTTGTAGTTTTTAGCTACGGTAAACAATAGTTTGCAGTATAATTTCATAATTTAATATTTTTAGTAGTCTATAGCGGATTCGAACCGCTGTTTATAGATCGAAAATCTATTGTCCTAACCTCTAGACGAATAGACTAAAATGGTGGAGATTGACAGTTCATGACTGCCTGAAGCCACGTACTCCACCTCCAGTACGGTACTGGACGCCTGTTCGAGATTGTTGCCATATCCAACAGGTTTCCCCCTTCTACGTTGGGCAACTCAGGGGAACGGGGAGGCTCCACTCAGATTCGAACTGAGGTTTCAGGATTACAAATCCCGTAGTCTAACCAACTAACTTATGGAGCCTTATTTAAAGAAGAAAACTTATAGAGATTTTATAGTAAATTTTTTTAGCGACCGAGTAATTTGACTATATTATGAGTAATTTTCAATATTAACCGAAGTATCTCTATAATGACTATCTTTAAAAGCGGTCTATGAGGGAATCAAACTCTCCTCTTGGCATAGACAGTGCCACATCCTAATCGCTGAACGAATAGACCTTAAAAGGAAGTAAGTATACAGGGATTTTAAAAAACATTATCCTAATAATTCGAAGTATCCCTATAATGACTATCCTTGGAGAATGACTCACTTGCAGTTCTTGTGGTATGCAAGTAAGTTCTGTTTGTAAGAGAAAATGAACAGAGATATGCTGAAAAATATTTCAGTGGTTTATGATGAAGTTTTCCTTCTCCGCTAGACCAGCTAGCTTCTAAAACTACAAATATTAAAATAATAATGTACACGAAGTATCTCTAATTCTAACTACTTACTATATTATTTATAATTCTTTTACATTTTCTCTAAAAATGTCAGCAATTACAAACAAGTTCATTTCAATTTGATCGAATGCATCGACTTTAATCGAAGAGTTAATAATTTTCTTACAATCTTCGAGAGTGTCTGTTTTACCAGGTGGCCAACCAATCATAAGCCATTCATACTGACATCTTGACCAGAATTGATATTTACATACTCTTTTTACAAAGAGAGTAAATTCTTCTCTAGTAAGAGGACACCTGTTTGCATCATCAAACATCCACCAATGCTCTTTTTCTTGACAATCTTTATAGACATCAACTAAGTAAGGCATGATGTTGTATTTTTCCACTTCATTACTATTAGAGTCATGAAGCATTACATAAAAATCTTTCATTATTTAATTAGGTTTTATGACTTTAAGAACTCTGTATTTGAAGTATACTTTTTTAATAACCCAAAAGAAATCTTTATAATCTTTATAAAATTTTGTAAATGTAGTATTTTCTATTGGATAGTATCTGTCTTGTTGAGATCTTAAGTACGTGTTTGCAATTTTTCTTCCTAAGATTGTAATAACTTTATTTCTCTTAAGGATTCTCATAGCTATTCTACATTAATGCCATACCTTCGTAAGATAGCTTTAGCATGTAGAATTTTTCGTTGATCATTTCTAGTGTATTCTCTGCAATCATTCATAAAGTCAGTTACTTCATTAATAGAAGTTTCTTTACTTTTAAAACGATAGATGAATTTAGGACCAAGTTTTGTTACAATAAAAAATCTACTAAGCCCACTAGCCCACATAGTAGAATTGAAATAGATTCCATAGTGAGAGGCAATAATCCCCAATTCGCGACGCTCAAGAGACTTTCCAAGATTTTTGAGGCGCATTTGTTCAAAAGCTTCATGAAATTTTTGTATATTCATAGTGTTTATTTTTTAGAATAATCTAATGCTGACTTTAAAGAAATTATGACTAATTTTGATAATTTTTTGGTGCCTCTAAAATAAGCACTTTCCTCAGAATCTTTAGATAAAGTTCTCCTGATATATGATAGTCTTTGTTTCTCTAAAGTTTCTATAATTCTTTTAATATTTTCAGAAAGGTCGCAGGTTTTCATGTCTGCGACCATTTCTTCTATGTGTTTGTTATCCATGTTTAAAAATGAAATTTATTAGTGGATAATAATCCACTGAACTCCATTCTCCACCAAGAGTATATAATTTCTTGAGAAGTTTACAGTTATATCTCTTCTTAAAGAGTAGTTCAAAAATAGCTCTAATAGTATAAATAAATAAATATACTATTGCTGAGAATATTTTAACAATTACATCAATTATTGTTGCAATCAAAATACATAATCCAATAATAAGTGTAAGGATAATGTACTCAAAATAAAATAAAATATTTTTCATAATTCTTGATATAATACTCCGTTATGTTTAATAATTATATTAAAATTTACATTTCCCCAGACTTCCCTGAAGAATCCATTAATAGTGTCGATTGATTTAATCTTGTTAAATCTTCTACGTTTCATCATTTTTAAGAATTTTTCTTTGTCCATTACTGGATTTTCTGCAGAATTCTTCTCAAATAAATCTGCAATTTTTTTGTAATCTACCATAGTTATTTAATTTTAAAAGGATTATCTAAAGAAAACACAATGAGGTAAATTTCTCATTGGGATCCCGCAAGTGTCTTAACTGTTTGCTTACTTCACACAGCCTATCGAACAACCGGAGCTCTCGAAGTCTCTATCCCTACTGTGTACCGTTCGGCATCACGCTGTTCCGCGCTTCATTTACCAGACCTATGACTTACCATTGTGTTTTATTAGTGCGGGAGGCAGGATTCGAACCTGCAGTCATCAGGTTATTAGCCTTATAAACTACCTCTACTCTACTGAGCAGTATAGCATAGCTGGCAGGACTTGAACCTACAACCTGTGGTTTTGGAGACCACTGCTCTACCAATTGAGCTACAACTACATATTTAGTGGAGCTACCGAGATTCGAACTCGGGATACTAGAATGCAAATCTAGCGTGTTACCAACTATACCATAACCCCAAATTTAGTCCTAAATGGACTAAATTAAAAATATGACATCGGGAGATAATGCCTAAAAATCCCACATCCCCGCCAGTATGCTGCCTGTTTATTATGTTTTGGCGGAAACACTTTTATCAGGTCTTTATAAAATAAAGCTTTAACACTGTATAGAAAAGCCGTCCTCGGACGGCCATATCCATTCAAGAAAGAATGGCGGAGCTTTAATAATGGTGCTCTCGCCTAGACTCGAACTAGGAATAAATGATTATGAGTCATTCAGTATAACCTTTTACTTACAAGAGCTTTTCTTACATTATTCTATGTAAGAAATTACAGAAAATTATGATTAATTATAATAATGGACTTGCTTTTATTAGCAAATCATTAAAACATTCTTTAAACTTTTTCGCCATTTGTTCAGTTGGGAAAGCAAGTGGATAATTTGTACCCAAAGACCTCCCGACTTTTATTGGTGTTGGTTCAAATCTTGCAGTATATACAATAAATGAATCTCCATCACTTTTCCAATTATTAGTCCAATAATCTCTGAGTTGAATTAACTTGCCTAGAGCAACATACTGCTCTACCCTTTCCTCAGTTGAAAATTCATTATAAACTCCTGAGAATGATGATGTTTTAAGAAAGCAAAGGTCATGGAAATCATTCCAATAGTGAGATAATTCTCCTTTGACACAATTACAATACTCTTTCCAAGTTTTAGGTAACTTAGAAAGAGGATTTACCTTTTTAAACACAATTTCTTCAAAAGTAGACTTTTCTTTATCAACTTCATATCCTTCTGGAATATTGATTTTCAATTTTTTTATATCCATATTAAAATGTCCGAATAATTTCAAAATCTTTTAAATCCCCATATTTGGCTTCAGCAATAAGTACGCCAAAGTACAAACTAAAATGTTTAGCAATTTCTTCATTAGCACACCCTAAAAATCCACAGTTAGCGAATGCATAACATACACCATTAGAAGAATTAAGATTACTAAGCCCTGTGTGAGCACTACTATAAGCAGAATTACCAAGAAGATAATATTCTTCACCATCATTATTAAGTTTTCCTATTATTCTCATTTCATATGCTCTAAGTTCTTTTTTATAGCAAGTAGAACTTTTAGTTACAAATGGGTTATAAGGATAATAAACAAAAGAATCTTTTGGATCTTTTGCAAAATTTAAATTATGACCTAAGTTAAGTGCTTTTTTAACAATGTTTAATTTAAATACAGATGCAGAAGCTTTACTATATAATTCTATACAGTCTGCTTTTTTAACAACATCTTTATAATCTAAATTAAGAGCATTACAAGCATCTTCTAAAGTTTTAATGTCTCTAAAATTAAACTTTAATTCTTCCTCATTAAAAGCCTGAAGTGCAATTTCTTTAAGAGATTTATTATCACTATTATACCATTCTTGAGCCTTTTCAATAGTGATAGATATATTTCTTCTTATCATTTTTTAATTTTTATAATAATTAGTAATAATTTCAAAATTCTCTAAATTACTATACCTGGCTTCTATAATAGTCATGCCAAAATACTTACTAAAATGTTTAGCAATTTCTTTAGAGGCACAACCTACTAATTCTTCATAAGTACTATGGAAACCTAAGTTAGCATAGCAACAAGTAGTGCCACCTCCAAGGATATTACATTCAGTTCTTCCAACCTTAATTTTACCTATTATTTCCATTTTACCTGAATTAAGTTGGCCCATATAAAGAGTAGAGTTCTCATTTACACACGGAATATAAGGATAATAAATACAAGGATTTTTAGAATTTTTGGTAAAAGGCAAATCTTGTCCTAAATTAAGAGCTCTTCTGATAACACTCAATTTAAACATTGCTGCAGCAGACTTGCTGTTACTAAGTTTAATTATATCTTCAATAACAGAATTTACATCATTATAATTGATGCCAAGAATTTCACAAGCTTTTTTAAAAGTTTTAATGTTTTTAAAAGATTCATTTCCGCTACTGTGTAGCATATTATTAGATGTAATAGTTATATCTCTTTCCATATTCTTTAATTATTTATTTGCGTTCCAGGCTGGACTCGAACCAACAATCTACAGATTAACAATCTGTTGCATTAACCAATTATGCTACTGAAACTATTATGGCAGGACAACCTCTTAACCTGCCGTGGTGCGATAAGTTTTTTATTAGTTGCAGGGTCGCACTTTCAACTTAAACCCCGAAAAGGTAATTTTAACTATGGTATGTGGAACGGGTTGGTTACGCTCCAACTCCTATGGATTTTCAGTCCATCGCTTCTACTAAGTTAGCTTCCATTCCAACATGAGTAACTTATTTCTTTACCCAAACAGATTTACATGAATATTCTGTTAATAGGTGTGAAATCATATCGAATACGTATGTAAGCAACATTATGTCGGACATTGATACATTTTCTCTATTTCTATAGAGTTTTAGTCCAAAATGAGATTTATCATCTCGAAGTTCTATAAATACACAGTCTTGTTGTTCAATCCAACCGAAACTTCTAATTGTATAAATAGTATTATTCCTATTGATTTTTTTTGAACGAAGTTGTTGTATCTTTATATCATAAATAAATGGACGATCGTACAAATAAATTATTGAAGGATTTTTTAATTCATTCCACAGATATGAAATGCATTTAATATACTCTTCATAAAGGATTTTTGTGGATTTATCAATATTATCAATTTCACTTAATAAATTCTTGGACATTCTATTTATAATTGAATGAGTACTTATTTCATCATAAAAGTCTTCAATATAATGAAGTACTTTATAGAGTTCTTCAGCTGAAGCTACTTCTGGAAATGCTCCAGATAAAGGTCCTTTTATCCTACGAGCTCTAACAAATTGTTCAGGATCTGTAATGCCACATTTAGTAAAAAATATGCTATTACCAGAATCATCATTTTGATTAAGATATTTAATAAAGAAAATATTAAAAACTTCAACCACTTCTCCATTAATTGGACATTCATTAGGAAGTTGTAATGTAATTTTACTTCCAGATTTTAATTCATTAAATTTGAAATATTTCATAATGTTTTTAAATTAATCCCACCATGTGTTCATTCGGTGGTCTCTGATTGTGTAATAAAGGTTTTTACATTTCGACTCATATATTTCCTGTTTGAACCATTCTGTTTCTCTCCAGTATTTTAACTCAACATTAGGGTTCAAGTAGATAAATCTGTCAGTGTTTTTGAAATTGACATATCTTGTGAACCTGTAAAGAGAAGGACGTTTTGATGCCGCCTCCTCCATATAGTCAATCTCTCCAGAGAGTACCTTTAGGAGATATTCACAAATACGCAAATCACGTAATACATTCTTCTCACTTGTCACATTATTGCCGCTACTCCACCATCGTATCATTTTTTGAACCTTTCTAAGTTCAAGACGGTAAAAGAACTCGTAATCCCATTGCCTGTCATTCCATATCACATTGAAATAATAGAGCAGGTTTCCAAGTCCTTGGATGAACTTTCTATAATACCGTACCATCATCATTGTTGTTGTGTTTTAGTTTGAATATAATCATTTACGTTAAAGTTATTGAGTATATCTGAAGGCATCATTTTACTCAAGACTACATACATCTCTTTCAAACCAGCGATATAACCTTCATTATAGGCACCCTGAAAATTCCTAACCCATCTTGGTTTTTTATACTTTGCCATGTAATTTTTTCTCTAATTGTTTATAAAAATTGTTGTTGTTATTTAAGTCGTTAGTGCATAAAACAATTTCTATAATAATAGAATAGCACTCAGCTTCTACTGACATTACCAATATATCCAGAATCCTTTACTACAAAGCATTCATGGTTAATGTAATGAGCGCAAGCAGCTTTACCATCCTTGTGTGATGAGTCAATTGAAATTGTTATAGTTAATTTATTATTCATAGAGGTATATAATTGAATCATCCATTAACTTAATTAAATTTTATTTAGTACTTCAAGTAAGAGTCGAACTAATTAGTCAAAGTAATTCTATATTACAATAGTAATCACTAAGATCGATTGTTAATATTCCAGTATGAAAGTTCCTAATCCTAGTATATATAACCAATTGAATATTTGCTTCAGTTTTGATGACCTTTTCCAAATTACACCTGATGATTGATTCATTCTTATATGGTCTTAATTCAAAATAGATTATCTTAGCATCCTTAGTATCTACATCAATAATTCCTTGAAAATCAGTAGGGTATTGAGATAATAACTCCTTAATATATAATCCCAGTGTCATAAATTTTATTATTTATTAGTTGATCCAGTGGGACTCGAACCCACAACCTATGATTAACTGTCATAAGCTCTAGCCAGTTGAGACTTATGGATCAGATCAAACCAATTTATTGCAATCATTGATTGATCTTTCAGATATGAATATTAGAGGGGGTGAATCAGTCAAATATTACCTAGGATAGATTCACACTTGCAATTAATCCTTTTAAATCATATATATCTAAGATCTAAGATCTACTCTAATATGATTTACTCTAATACCACACCACTGAATATTTTTATTAGTTGAAATGACATAACTCGAATATGCAACATATTGCTCCTAAAACTTGCAATCTACCTACTGAGTTATATCACGATAAGGTGGAATAAATTATACCATCAAATCACTATTATTTTCTCAGATAAATATTCTTGTCAGTACGATTACCAAAGTACCACTTATATTCAGAATTAAAATCCCATATATTAGATACTTCACGAAGTAAAGGTAAAAATTTTCTACCTGATTTTATAGCTATTTTAACTTTTCTGCGTAAGTTTCGATTAGCCATCATTTTGCATCGTTTGTTTGACGCTACTCATTTTAAGGGATGTTTACGATACGATCTAGACATAAATTTATTTAATTAATTCGGATTGTGAGTTTGCAAGTACATTGCTTCATCAGGATGATATTTATGTTGATATCTACAAAATTCATACTGCATTTCTATAGTAGTGGCTTTATCATACTCATCAAGACCCAATTTTACTAAATCTTGATAAAGTTCTTCAGTCATACCTTCATAAATAAATCTATAATAATAATCTAAACTGTTTATTGTTATTTAAATTAATTAGTACAGGAAGTGGGACTCGAACTCGTGCCTCTCTGATTGCCCCATATAGCAGATTCGAACTGCTGTCTTTCCACGTTTCGTTACAAAGTTATCCTTCGATTATTAAATAATCCTACTATGCAGACCTCTAAACCACTGAGGTAATATGGGGTTTGATTTTTTTATAATTTACTTTGTTATAAAAAATCAGATATTTTAATCCATATGTTTTAATGAATATTAGATTTATTTGTAGCGCAGAAGGGACTTGAACCCTCAATCCCATAAAGGGCAACGCATTTTAAGTGCGTTTTGTATACCAATTCCAACACTGCGCTGTTATTTGGAGTCGTGTATGGGAATCGAACCCACGAATCAACATTGATTATCTAATTCGTGTATCAATTCTAGTACAATTAGTATTTCTGGATCCAAAATTTTCAGTTAAAGAGTGGCAATTTGGACAAAGTAATTGAAGATTTTCTTCAGAATTATTTGTACAATCGCCATCAATATGATGAATTTGTAAAGGTATTTTTCCTGTATATTTGTTTATAGTGTTCCACCCACAAATCTAACAGGAGTTATTGTATTTATTAAATAAATAATGTTTTACAAAAGCAGCAATATCATTATTTGAACCTATAAGGCCATCTAATTCTCCAGATTTCCATCTTTCTATTTTTTCTTGCTCTGCATACTTAAACCTACATGTATTAGAGCAATATCTTCTTCCTTTTTTGATTTCTTTACCACAAAAAATACATTTATCTTTTTTATCTTCACATTTACCCTAAATAAAATGAGAAACATCTATATTGTTTTCTTCTACTATTTTCTTAATAGTTTGTTGATTGCCGCCATTTTTAATACATCCTATTATTAGTTTAGAATAAGAATTTACTTGACTAGCTAACTATTTTATTTCTTCTATAGGAATTTGCGTTAAAGTCCTTTTATTCATTTTATTCATTTTTTATTCGTTTTAATAAATTTGAGCAAATAACGGGACTTGAACCCGCAGCCCTTGGAATGGAAATCCAATGCTCTACCAATTGAGCTATATTTGCATTTAATGTTAGTAAAGTGTTACCACTAAACTAACACGCCTTCTAATTAGTAGAAGGTTTTAAAGTTCTATATATATTATACTTCATTTAAGGGGGTGATCTCATAAATTCCTCCATTTTTAATAGTTAATACAATGTTATATATCTCTTTAAAAAAATCCAAGTAGGATTATGTTAAAAAATCAAAAATAAACAATTTTACTATTGAAAATTGAGAAAAGTCAACCTAAGGCTCACTACACCTTTGGAATTCCCGTTCTATTGTGCTGCGCAACGGTATCCACCAGCCCATCACCTGTCATACATTTCGTATGTCGACTACTTTGGATTTGTCGGATGTCGGTTTAGCTAGTGTATATATTCAGCTTTAGAATTTTAAAAGTTAACTGAAATATACACTTAAAAATATTGTAATTTTATTAAATTCTTAGTAATTAAGTGAGTGTTATACACCCCGTAATTATTAGAAGAATTTAATAAATCGAGGTAAGTTAAAAAAGGTGAGGTAGGGGTCCTCAGCCTCTTAACTTACCTCTAGAGCGTATCTACTACTGGCATATTTTAATGCCAATAGCAAATATTTAGACTAAATCATAGTTATAAACGTGAGTATTCACAATTGCGTTGTCTCCAAAGCGCAAAGTCTGATAAACATCATCCTTAGTGACTTTGATTTGCTTGCCCTTAAGAGCTTCCATTGCTTCGTCAATAGTAGCATGTGAAGTATATTCCTTGGTCGCAGAGCCAGTAGTCTTCACCTTTGGCAAACGCTTACCATCTGCGTCAACTGGGAATGCAACTTTTGCCAACTGATTTGGGAAGAAACGCATGTTACGTTCTGCACCAGTGTCTTCATTCTTCACCTCAACCATGATAAACAATGCCATGGTAGGAGTCTTTGCATCTGGTGTAAGATTCACTTGCAATACTTTGAATTCAGTAGGAATAGTGATAACATCACCAACGCTCAATGGATCACCTGCATCCATATTACGAACAGCTTTGTTAAACTTGTTACCTTCAACTACAGTTACTGTACCTTTACTGTTGTTAATCTCGTCAAGAATTGATTGTGCTAATTCAACTTTCATTTTTTTTTTGTTTTTATAAAATTAATAATGCTGTCTAACATTCCAGCTGCCAAGAGTTAATACCTCCACTCGCGGTAATTTTTTTACTTAGTTTATTCTAAGACGGTTAACCTATACACCGTAAGGTTGAGTTTAATATCTTAATATTAACAAAGATATCTAAATCCAGAGTTTCTTTTACTATATAGTAAATTTAATTCCGGATGTTTGCACCACATCTCAAATGTATGAGTGTCCATTATTACAAGTTCCTTTGATTCAAGGCGTAATAACATCCCTTTATCACTGAATTCTACTAATTCTGCACCAAGGTATTCACCATCAATTAAAATTGTTGTTCTAAAAATATTCTTCATTTTATACACTGTGTTTAGTAAAGTTATACATCTGCGGGCATCCGCTAAAGTCCGATTACCCTTATACACCTGGCTAGATTATAAAGCGAGGTGAATCGAGGTACGAGAGAGGAGCGGCGCCTGAGCTCCTATTACCCATATGAATTAGGATAGATTAACTTGGCCAGGCGGTCGGCCTTGAGATGGGTGGGTGTCGGGGAGTGGGCGACGTCCAGAGAGAAGGTCTCTGGTCGGATCCAACAGAATGTTGGTCGCCCAAAAGAAAAAGCCCTACCAGAGCGTACTCCAGTAGGGCTAAAAAATTAGGCAAATCCCACCTTTCGATGGGATTCACCTGTTGTGCACCGTGATTACTCACCGAATGCTTTGTCTGCGTCTTCTTTAGAGTCGAAGATGTTCAGTTCGGGCACGAAGCCGTAGCCGCCGTTGTAGCGGGTGTCAGCGCTCCTGTACTCGAACCAACGCAAAGTCACGAACTTGCCGACAAGGCCGTTGGCAGCATCGTTGAACTTCTCGCAGGCGTCGAAGTAGGTTTCGCCGAGCACCAGTGGCCAGAGCTTGTCGAAGAAGGTGCCGCTTGCTTTAACAGCGTAGATGCCGTTAGAGCCGTCGTCCTTGATGGCTGGCTTCAGGCGGTTGAGGCCGTTGAGAACGAGGGACAGCTCCCCAGTCTCGTCGAAGCAAACTGCGAGGGCTTCAAAGTTGTGGGACTTTTTGTCCTTGCGTGTGGTGAAGCTTACGTTGAACGCAGCGAGTTTCTTGATTGGGTAAACACCTTCGGCGATTCTGTTGCTGCCAAAAATTGTGGTTTTGCTTACTTCGGTTAAGATTTCTTTTTTCATTTTAGTGAGATTTTAAAAGTTGGGCAATATTGCCTATTATCCCAATAATCATATTAACTTGAATAGATTAAAAGGAATCCAAGGGAACCATTGGTCGACACGCTAGTGTCGAAACAAAGAGCTCAAGCGTCGCTACGCTTGTCACTACGCCAGTAGCGAAACACCGAGCGTGATCAAACGGCAAGACGTTTGTCGACACTTTAGTGTCGAAACATCCGTAGTGTAATAGGAGGAAAATAATCTACCGAATCCCTTCGGTAGATTATTTAGTCAGCGATGCGTTATCTCATCATTATAATAAAGGGTAAGATTGTTGTTTAATTTCACAGCGTATCTTCCGTGAAATTCCACAATGTCTTTGACATAGAGATGCTTTTGCAAAAATTGATGAAGTTGGATAATAGCCTCATTGGTGGTTGAATTTTGCAAAGCTTCGCCAAGCGAACTAAGGTCTTCTAATAACTTTTCCATTTCAATTAAAAGTTTAAAGTGAATAAAAAAATGTGGCTGATTGTCCTTTGGCTTCGCCACAAAGCCAGCGTGTACTAACCGAGGTTCTCGCGCTCCTCAGCGAGAAGCTGTTGGAGTTCCTCCAACGTACTACGGTACACGATGCCATTGATAACTACTGTGTATAGCATAGCGATATCTTTTTGGGTAAGTGAAACAATTGGTGAATTAACTCTGCAGTCCAAGTACTCATATATTAATAATTAGATTATTCTCGAAACAGTTTTTCGGACTTGTGCGAAAAAATGATTCGGGAATAATATAATTTTTGGATAGATTAAAAAACGAAAACCCAACTCGGTTTTCGTTTTCATTTTTCCTGGCGAGAGGCCGGGGGTCTCGAGATATATGTGTAGTCACGTGCTCATAACTAACCCTGTATACATAATTAATATATTTATATACATACTCATTACACTTAGGACTCACACACGCATAACTCATACATATATACACATTTTCTATTGAAATATACACGTATAACTTACTCATATATGCATAAGATATAAAAAGCGTATACAGTTTACTTGTATATAGCGTATATTTACTCATAATTTACACATAGTATATATCAATTATTTTTACACTAAAATTACTAAAAAATAAAACATCATATTATTTAAATCTACTTCATTTTTTAAAGAGTCATTAATCTAAATCCTACTAATCCATAAATTATTTATTGAATTAATTTTTATAAATTCAATTTAACTTCTAAAATCCGGTCTTAAAATAAACACCTCGGGGGATTAAATACAGGAGGGGGTATTTTTTAGAGCAACTGTGTATGACTTATTTTAAGCCTTTCTGAGGCTCTAAAAAATCTGAAAGGTATAGTTACTCACCGAAGCACCCAAAAGTTGCTGAGCGACCTCTCACATGCCCTCCTGGGCATATTAAGTATAAGTTCTATAAGTATAGAAATAAGTATATGTTTGTCGGTAAATTTGACGCAACATCTAGGTAAATTTGACGCAACCTAAAAGTCATTTTGACGCGAACATCTGTAAATTTGACGCAACCTAATTTGGATTTTTTATAAAAAATATGTACTATTGGTAAGTATATGAAAAATAAAAAACATATCCAATTACCTAATGGACTTATAAAAACTGATTCTATAGTTCCTAAAGACCTTCTTGTGTATTTAGCGATCAAGCGGTTTGAAGACTGGGAAACACATACAGCATATCCTTCTTTAAAAGAAATTGCTAAAGTATGCGGATGTACAGAAAAAACTGTAGCAGAATCTATAAAAAGATTAGTTGCAACTGATTACCTTGGAGTAGAGAAATATAAAAAAGGTAAAAAATATTTCTTTAAAAAATATAAAGGATTTGAAGCATTTGCATTAGAATTTTTAGATAGAGATGATTTATCTTTCACAGAAAAACAATACTTAGCAGCACAACAACAATTTTTAATTTTAGAAAATAATATAGGAAAAACAACATACAGTAGTTACGAAATGAGTAATAAAATAAATATGTCACCTTCGACTATTCAAAGATGTGACAGATCTTTAATAGCTAAAGAGTACTTAACAATAATACCAACAAAAGTAAGAGATGAAGAAACTGGACTTCTTAAAAATGAAAAGGTTTTTAACTTAGAAAAATTTGGGCAGGCAGTAGTATTTGTTTTAAAAAATCATGAAAAATCTATTCAAGAACTAAAAGAAGAAAATGAATCATTAAAAAAGAATCAAGATATTATGCTTAGAGAAATTAATAAATTAAAAGTTGCAAGAGGAGAGTCAGAACTTATATTATAACAATGAAAAATCTTATATTATTTTTATGCTTAATTGTATTATCCTGTTCTAAAAGTAATCCTTCATTAAGAACTATTACATATTAT
>ERZ1026854.1608-NODE-1608-length-13880-cov-4.651429_pt1 | contig 13880 bp, 14 predicted proteins | sample MGYA00380157_ERZ1026854 | MGnify/ENA primary metagenome ERZ1026854 (study PRJEB33269, sample SAMEA4719793) | human gut metagenome | biome: human-associated habitat; feature: organic feature; material: feces | place: Cameroon | collected 2013-10 ...
CCTGCCGATTTTCACCGCCCTTCCGATAAAGCACAGGCTCATAATCACCGCGCCTCTTCTTGAAAAAATAGATATTTCGGAATACCTTGATTTCGGTATCGACGAGGTTTCCGCCGGAGGCGAATCCGGAGCGCGTGCACGTCCGTGCAGGCTTGAATGGATACTTGACCTTCGACAGCAGTGTATACGGAAAAACGTGACGTTCCGCTTTCATCAGACCGGCGCAAATTTCATAAAGGACGGAAGAACATACAGAGTTCCGCGAAGATTTCAGATTTCGCAGGCGGAGAAAGCGGGACTGAACTATTTCCCGTCCGCCAACGCCCAAAGCGAGACAAACGGCTAATCACAAATAAAAAAGCAAAGACACGGGAAATCGTGTCTTTGCTTTATTTTTGTTTTTCGGGTTATTTCCTGTACGCCAGCGGAGGCTCGTCGCTGTATCCGTTATCAAGGAGGTTTGTCATACTGCGGAGGCTTATCCCCGGAGTCGACATATTGTGAAGAAGCGCCGAAAGCGTCGGCTGGATGATACCCGCAACGCCGAGAACAATCAATCCGAAATTGAACCCGACGATAAATCTGTAATTTCTTTCAATGCGCAACATAAGCACCTCCGCCAGCCTGCGCACGGTATTCCTCGTGATTACTCATACCGTAAATACAGAGATGAGCCCTGATCCGCCCGCACGACTCATATAAAATAATACATTTCATAAAGAATTTGCCTCTGAAAAAGATGCGGAGCCGTTTTTTATGCGACTCCGCCGACAAACAGTCCGATCTTTTCCCAATTGAATTTCATGATATTCTACATCCGCGAAATAAAATTCTTTACGAAATCTCATACGCTGTTTTTTGATATTTTTTGTATCGCTCTGCCGATCACCGCACTTTCTCGGTTAAAAAAGCGGTAAACACCGAAAATGCGCGCCCGACAGCGCGCATTTTCTTTTTATATTTTATCTTCCGCCCGGTCTTCCGCCGCCACCGGGGAAGCCTCCGCCGGGATTTCCGCCGGGGAAGCCGCCTCCGCCCATTCCGGAGGAGCCGCCGTAGATAAGGCTCGTCAGAGTTATCTCAGTCGTCTGTCCGCAAGCGGTTACGGTATATTTTCCGCCTTTTTCAAGCGACGGACAGCTTATGACAACGCTGTTATAGCTCTTTTCGGGCGTAAAGCTCAGAATGATGTTGCCCGATGAGTCTTTGAGAACAACCTCTGAAGTCGACGATGACTGATAATTGAGAAGTATACTTCCCTGCGTTGAATTTGTTCCGAAGTTCTGCGCCATGCCGGACGAGCCGACGGCAACGAAAATTCCTCCCGTTATGGTTGCCGTGCCGTCATAATCAAGCGCGCCGTCGCCGCTTGAGGTCGGACCGCAGACATAAACTTCACCACCGGAAACCGTAAGACTGCCGTTTGAGTCTATCCCGTCGCCCGATGAATTTATCGTTATCCTTCCGCCGGAAATGTTTATATAAGAGTCGGAAGAGCCGCCGAAGGTATCCGGTCTGCCGAAAAAGCCGCTTCCGTCCCTTCCGCCCGCAGCGTTCATACCGTCATCGCTTGCGACAATGCTTATAACACCGCCCGAAATATCTATCGTTTCACCTTCAACGCCTTCATAGCTCTTGCTTATAACAATCTCTCCGCCCGTTATGCTGACGTTTTCATCCGCATGAATTCCATCGTCACCCGTCTTTATCGCGAACGTTCCTCCGCTGACCGTAACGTTTCCGTTTGAATGGATTGCGTCGTCGCACGAGTCGATGTTATATGCTCCGCTTATCAATACGACGGATTTACCCGCTTTCAGTCCCTTTGCGCTCGTGTCGGAGCTTACGCTTCCGTTGCTTCCGCCGCCGGATTTTATTGTGGCTGTCCCGCCGCTTACAGTCAGCACGGTTTCCGCCTGAATTCCGTCCTCGCCGCTCGTAATGTCAAGGACGGATTTTTCAATTGCAACATAGCCGAGGGCTTCGTCGCTGTCGTTTGTGGAGCGGAGGGCATCGCCCCCGCTTGTGACGGTTATATCCGCGTCCTTTACAATGAGATAATCTTTTCCGTTTATTCCGTGATTTTTCGCCGTGACGCTGACGGTCGCTCCCTCAATTTTAAGCGTATCCTTGCTTGTGATACCGTTATTGTTGTTTGCATTGACGATGAGCGTCCCCGCTCCGGCAATTATCATATCCGCCTTGGAATAAAGGCAGGCGTTCGGCTCCTCGTTTCCGGCGGAGGAATATTCGTCCGCATAGGTATATGTGCTTCCGTCCGTGAGAGTGTTTACGGTTCCTTCTTTGAGGTATATCGTAACCGTCGCCGCCTTGTAAACATATATCGGACTTCCGTATGAGCAGGTGATATCCGCTCCGGCAAGAACAAGCGTCACGTCCTGCTTCGGAGCGTTGACAATGATTCTGCCTTCTTTCACGGTCTCATCAAAGATGTATGTCCCGCCGCTTGTTATCGTCGTCACGCCGCTGTCCGCCGGCTCGACGGTCGTTGCGCTGTCAATATCGGGAGAGGTTACGGTGCTGTCGATTGCGGACTGAATATCATCTCTCACGGTCTCCGTCGCACCTGTCGATATTGTCGACGATGTCGATGCGCTCCCGTCGCCTTCGTTTATATTCACGCACGAGCACAGCACGCACGCGAGCATAAGTACGCCGAGAAGCAATGTAATTATTCGTTTTCTGTTTTTCATTATTCAAATCCTCCCTTTCGGATTGTTCGGTTGCATTGTAAACCTCAAAGCTAAAAGTTACCTAAAGGAAAAAAGTTTTTTTCTTTAAGTTTTCTTTAAGTTGGCGTTGTACCATTGATGCGTGAAAAGGAGGCGACGTTATGTCAGACAAGGTAAAATACAGCTTCAGACGGTACGAAGTGAAATATTTTCTTTCGGCGGGACAGTATTCCGCGCTGCTGTGTGAAATAAAAAAGCATATGCGTCCGGATGAATACGGAAAAACGGCAATCTGCAATATTTATTACGATACCGACGACTGGGACCTGATACGTCAGTCGACGGAAAAGCCCGTATATAAAGAAAAACTGCGTGTCCGCAGTTACGGAGTGCCGGAGGAAAACGGCAGGGTTTTCATAGAGATAAAGAAAAAATTTTCGGGCGTCGTGTATAAAAGGAGGATATCATCCGTTGCGGAATCGGCTGAAAAATTTCTGCAAAGTCCCATATCGGCGGACTCCGCATCTCAGATTGAAAAGGAAATCAAATGGTTTCAGTTTTACCACCGGACAAAGCCCGAAGGTCTTTATCGGCTACGACAGAATCGCATATGTCGGTCTTGATGACCCGGATCTTCGTATAACCTTCGATACGAATATGCGCTGGCGTGACTATGACCTCGACCTCCGCTCCGGCGACTACGGAAGTCCGCTTATCGACGAGGATAAAATTCTTATGGAAATCAAGGTTTTCGGAGCGTGTCCGCTGTGGCTTTCGCGTCTTCTCTCTGAGATCGGTGCTTTTCCGACGTCATTTTCAAAATACGGCGCGTGCTACGCAAATCATCTAATAAAAAAAGAAATTTCAGAAAAAGAAAAGGAGGCGCTTTACAGTGCTTAATTCAATAATCGGTTCGGAAATAACGGTTTCCGCATTTTTCATATGCACGGCGGTTTCGCTCGTGCTCGGTATCGGCACGGCGCTCGTCGGAATGTTCAGGGCAAAATCATCGCAGAGCTTTGCGATAGCCGTCGCAATTCTTCCAGCCGTCGTGCAAACGATAATAATGCTCGTAAACGGTAATATCGGCGCGGGAGTTGCTGTTGCGGGAGCGTTCGGACTCGTCCGTTTCCGCTCTGCGCCGGGTACGGCAAAGGAAATATGCGCCATATTCCTCGCCATGGCGATCGGGCTTGCAACCGGAATGGGCTATGTCGGACTTGCGGCTCTGCTGTTTGTCATCGTCGCCGCGGCGATGATTGTTCTCACGAAATTTGATTTCGGCGCAAAGAAAACATCGGAGCGGACGCTTAAAATCACCATCCCCGAAAATCTTGATTACGACGGTCTTTTCGACGATATTTTTGAAAAATACGCAAAGGAATTTTCGCTTGAAAAGGTCAAGACTTCAAACATGGGCACACTTTATGACCTTACGTACCGCGTAGTTTTCAAAACGACGCAGGTTCCGAAATCGTTCCTTGACGAACTCCGTTGCCGCAACGGTAACCTGAATATCGTCTGCGGAAAAGAGGTTTCGTCCGAGACACTGTGAAAAAGATGTGTTGAAATTTTCCTTTTTGCAGTGTATAATACAGTCAAAGGGGTGAGATTATGCGCTTACTTATAGCGGAAGACGAGCTTGACCTTGCGGAAGCTCTGACCGTATTTTTTGAGAAGAATCAGTTCTCCGTGGACACCGTCGGAGACGGATTTTCAGCCTATGAATATGCTTCCTCGGGAGAATATGACGCGATAATTCTCGATGTCATGATGCCGAAGATGAACGGCGTCGACGTGCTTAAAAAGCTCCGCGAGGAAGGAACAAAAACTCCCGTCATGATGCTGACGGCAAAAGCGCAGAAGGATGACAGAATAACCGGCTTCGACGCAGGCGCAGATGACTATCTTCCAAAGCCGTTTGAGCCGGACGAGCTTATATGCCGCGTTCGCGCGATGTTGCGTCGCGGCGGAGAATACAAACCGTCAACACTTTCGTTCGGAGACCTTTCACTCAATTCCGCAACGGGTATATTGCAATGCGGGGAGAGATCCGCAAAGCTGAGCGGAAAGGAATTTCAGGTTATGGAAATGCTTATGCGCTCTCCGAAGGTCGTTTTCTCCGCGGACAGACTCATGGAAAAAATATGGGGCTGGGACAGCGACGCCGAAATAAACGTCGTCTGGGTACACATATCAAATCTGCGCAAAAAGCTGAAATCAATCGGTTCCTCCGTTTCGATATGCGCAAGCAGGGGACTGGGGTATATGCTGGAGGCTGAAAAATGATAAAGCGTCTGCGGAAAAAATTCATAATGATAACAATGCTTTCCGTCGCCGCGGTGATGTTGCTTCTCAGCCTTACGGTCAACATAGCAAATTATGTCTCCGTCGACCGCGAGCTTACTCAGATGCTGCGGATGATAAGCAATAACCAAGGCAGGGTTCCGTCATTTCCGCACGGAGAAAAGCCCGTCGGCACGCCGGAGCGCCCGTCCGATATAGAGGCTCCGTATTCCACAAGATATTTTGTTCTCCGCTATTCCGGCGATGGCGAGTTTATCGCGGCAGATCTGAAAAACATCGCCGCCGTAACAGAGGATGATACGGACAAATATCTTGCGATAGCCGTAAAGCACGGAGAGGGCCTCGGATATACAAAAGGTTACAGGTATTACGTTGTCTGCAATGACGAGGACAAATATATGGCAATCTTCCTTGACTGCGGAAGCAAGCTACGCTCCGTTGCGACGTTTGCCGCCTATTCCGCCGTCGCAATGGTCGCCTGCACGGCTCTCGTTTACGTTCTCGTCCTGCTTATGTCGCGCAGAGCGATAGAGCCTGTTGTCAGGGCGTCTGAAAAGCAGAAGCAATTCATAACCGACGCAAGTCACGAGCTGAAAACTCCGATAACCGTCATTGCGACGAGTCTCAAAGTGCTCGAGATGGACGTCGGCAAGCAGAAATGGATAGACAAAGCCCGCGCACAGACGGAAAAGCTGGCGGAACTCGTCAATTCTCTTGTCACTCTTTCCAAAATGGACGAGGAAACGTCCCCTCTGATTTTTTCCGAGTTCAACATAAGCGACGCGCTGAGGGAAACGGCGGAATCGTTTACCGATTTCGCGCTCTCAAAAGATCATGAGCTTAAAATCGCAATCGACGAAGGAATCGTCTATCGCGGCGACGAATATGCAATCCGCCAGCTCGCGTCAATCCTCATAGACAATGCCGTTAAATACGCAAGCGACGGCTCGGATATTGAATTTTCGCTTGAAAAAGCCAAGAAAGGCGTCATAATAAAAACGGCAAACAAGTGTGACGGCATTGAAAAAGGCGACTGCTCAAAGCTGTTCGACCGCTTTTACAGGCAGGACGAATCGCGCAGTGCCGGAACAGGGGGCTTCGGTATCGGACTTTCCATCGCCCGCAGCATTGCCGAAGGACACCGCGGAACAGCTGTCGCCAAGAGCGACGACGGTCAGAGCATTGAGTTTATATTCCATCTTAAATAATCTTCGATAATGAAAACGGGAGCCGCATTTGCGGTTCCCGTTTTTTATGTCATTTTGAATTTTCATTTTCGGAGTTTCTGTAATTTTCAAGCTCGCCCGCAAGCCCCTCCGTCGATTTGAAGGGCAAAAGGAAATTATGCTTTCTTTTAAGTGCTCTTGCCCTGCTCTGTATCGCCGATTTGAGGTTTTCATAGCGGACGTCGAATTTCTGCTCAGCCGCCCATTTCTTTATCTTGCTGACTATATTGAACGAATAGAAAAGGTCGACCGTCAGCACGCCCATATAAGCGCCGAGAAGATATACGCATATCTGCGACGACACCATTTTCAAAACAAGCGTTTCTATGTGCGGTTCGAGGAGGAAGCAATATGCCGTGCCTATCGCGCCCCACGCAAGGGAGAACAGCGGGCAGACGATCCCGCCGATGTTTCCCCATTGCTTTGAATAATCCCATAGCTTGACATGAAACTTTTTCACAAAAATCAGCCCGGTTATATATTCAATCCCCGTCAGGAGCAGGGTCAGAATGATTATTCTGACGGCAGTCGCCAGCGCCTTTGAGTCTATGAATGAAAAGTCGATCATGCAGAAAAGATACAGAAGCACATGCCCAAAGCCGTAGAGCGGGAGACATGGACCCGTCATAAACCCGGGATTTATCCATTTCCCATGTACCGTTCTTCGGAAAAGCAATTCAAGCACCCAGCCGAAGCTCGCGCCTATTACAAAAACCGAAAACAGCGTGAAAAACATGTTCATACTTTATTTCGCCTTTACGGAGTCCGTGCGATAAATGAACTTGACGCTGCTCTCCATTCCTTCCGCCGCACCTGCAAATGACGTATATTCCTTTGAAACGTCAGCCAGAGCCTTTATACGGACCGAAAGCTCCTCCGTGCTGACTCCGCACTCTTCAAGTTTTTCCGTTACCTTGCCCGAGAACTGCGCAAGTCCGTCACGGAGTTGCATTGCACCGTCCTTGAGCTCGCCGATACCGTCTATGAGTGCAGGAGCGCTTTCCTTCATTGTGAGAAGTCCGGAAAGAAGTTGTTTTGCACCCGCGTCAAGACTTACTGCGCCGCTTTCAAGACTTATTGCTCCGCTTTTCAGCTTGCCCGTCCCGACGTATGCTTCGCTTACGCCTTCCGTGTACTCGCCGAGCCCTTTGTAGAATTTATTGTAACTGTCAAGCTGAGAAATAAGTGACTTTATGCTTGCCGCGCCGGCAGCAGCCTTTGCGACCGCAGCGTCCGCCTGCGCTTTTGTTTCCGGAGAATTAAGGTTCGTTTCTATAAGCTCTTCAACCTTCTTTTCCGTCTGTGCCGCGATAAGCGCCTGAATGTCTTCGCTTTCCATCTGCGCGTCAACTATTCCGGATATCGCGCCGAGCGTTGCCTCGTCCTGCATTTTTTCGCCGACCGCCGCATTGACAGCCGCCTGCATTTCTTCTGTAACCGTTCCGCTTGCAATTCCTGCTTTGTAGGTTTCCTCTGTCATACCCATGGACGCAAGAACCTGCGTCATGATTATTTTCTGCTCTATCTGCTGTCTGACAGCCGCCGTAACGCCCGCTTCTATGACGTCGCGCTTTGCGTTTACGCTTGCTTTGACGGTCTCCTCAACCTTCGCTCTGACGCTTTCTTCTGAAAGCGAAGGAAGAATTGCGGTGAGTGTGGCATTGTAATTTTCAATTGTAAGCTCGGGAACATCCGTTATCCCCGCTGACGCAAGCTGTGCGGACGCCGTCGAAAGAAGCGTATCGAATATCTGCTTTGCGCCCGCATTCAGCTCAGAATTCTTTGAATTCAGCTTTCCGAGTCCCGAATAGAGCTGATTTGCTCCTATGACAAGATCCGATGAGCCGGATCTGAGCTGCGCTGTTCCCTGTTTGAGTGCAGCCGCGCCCTCATACAGCTTGTTTATACCGTCGACAAGCTCCGTCGACTTGTCAAGCAACGTGCAGACGCCGTCATAAAGATCGGACGAGCCGTCCGTCAATTTGCCGACAGCGTCCGTAAGCGCCGATATCTTTCCGCCGAGGTCATCCGTGCTTTCGGAATCAAGTCCGCCGAAGATCTCGTTTGTGGCGACGGTGACGGTGTTTTTAAGGCTGAAATTCTTTGCATCCGCCGTTATCTCAACGTACGACGGAATGTCGAGCTTACCGGAATCCGCTCCGAGGCTTTCCGCAAGTCCCGGAAGCGCAATTCCGATGACCGCAATGCGGTCGCCGTCATTTATGATTTTTCCGTTCGACACTTCAACGGAAGAAAACGTGTCGGTATCGAGGAGAATTCCCGTAAGCATTGCGAAAGGAACGTAAATCTTCTCGTCCTTGCCGTCGATATTCACGGTTCTGACTTCGTTGTTTATATAATCAAAGCGGATTTTCACCTTGCCGCTCTTCCCTGCGATTTCATCCGCGCTGACAACCTTTCCGTCCAGCTCGTATGTAATCTTTATGCTGACGGGAAGCTCTTTTTCTATATTGCCCTGATAATATATATCGTTTCCGTTTGCGTTCCAGACATATGTGTTTTCCCCGCCCATGACGTATTCCTCGTCACCCTTGACGTTGACAATGTCCGTAGCCCCCGTGACATCTGTCAGAGTGTCGCTCTTTCCGTCATTCTTTATCCAGTCGCTGACTATCAGCTTTTTTACACTGCCGTCCGCTCCCGCGATGACGTAGACCGTCTCTTTTTTGGTAGCGGATGTGTTGCCCGCAATGGGCGCAGAGCTTACTGTTTCTCCTGTCGTATCGCCGCTTTTCTTACCGTTATTTGCGGCGACCGCATATATTCCCGTCAATGCCGCTCCGCACATAATCGCGGCACAAAGCACAACGGAAACCGTTTTGATTATTTTGTTTTTCATGATTTACTCCTCCCTTGCAGGCTGTGTTTTCTTTTTGCTCATTCCGAGCGTCGTTGCGCAAATCAGCTTATCAAAAAGCATGAGCAACGCCGGAAGAATGAATATAACGCAAAGCATACTTATAACCGCGCCTCTTGCCATCAGCATACACATTGAGCTTATGATATCTATATCCGAATAGATTGCAACTCCGAACGTTGCGGCAAAAAGTCCCATGCCGGAAACTATTATCGAAGGTATCGACGTCGCAAGCGCCGTTGTTACGGAAGTGCGTTTGTCTTTTCCGGATATGCGCTCCGCTTTGTATCTTGTTGTCATAAGAATTGCATAGTCGACCGTGGCGCCGAGCTGTATCGTGCTGATACATATGGGCGCGATGAACGGAAGCGACTGTCCGGCATAATGCGGTATGCCAAGATTTATGAATATCGCAAGCTCAATGACGCTTATAAGAATAAACGGCAGGCTTATGCTCTTTTCAACCACCGCGATTATAATGAATATCGCTATTATGGAAACAGCGTTAACAATCTGGAAGTCTCTGTCTGTCGTCTCGATCATATCCTTCATGCAGGGTGCCTCGCCTATGAGCATTGCCGAAGGGTCATATTTTTTGATTATCCTGTTCAGCTCCGTTATCTGCCCGTTCACGGCGTCGCTTGCAACCTTGTATTCAGAGTTTATAAGAAGAAGCTCCCATTTGTCGCTTTTGAGTATACTCAGTATGCTTTCGGGAAGGATTTCCTCCGGAACAGCAGAGCCGACAACCGTTTCAAGTCCGAGCACATACTTGACTCCGTCCACCTTTTCCATTTCCTTTATCATCGAACGGACGCTCCTGCCGGGCAGGCTTGAATCGACAAGCACCATGTGCGTCGACGCTATGTTGAAATCCTCCGAGAGTTTTGAGTTTGCAATTACGTATTCCATATCCTCCGGCAGGCACTGACCCATGTCATAATAGACCTCGCTGTTTGCCTTTTTATAGCCGTAAAACGCGGGAGCAATAAGCAGAGCAAACACGCAGAGGAATATCGGGAATTTCTTTGTCACGCCCGACGCAACTTTCTTCATGTCGGGAATGATTGACTTGTGTTTCGTTTTTTGCAGAGGCTTGTCAAGAAGAAGGATCATTGCGGGAAGAACCGTAACGCATCCGAGAACGCCCAGAACAACGCCCTTCGCCATTACTATGCCAAGGTCTCTGCCGAGCGTGAAGCTCATAAAGCAAAGGGCGGCAAAGCCCGCAACAGTCGTCACGGAGCTGCCGATAACGCTTGTCAGCGTTTCGTTTATGGCGTATGCCATCGCCTCTTTGTTATCGTCAAAACGCTCTCTCTGCTCGTTATAGCTGTGCCAGAGGAATATTGAATAGTCCATCGTTACAGCAAGCTGGAGCACGGCGGAAAGCGCCTTTGTTATGTATGAAATTTCGCCAAGAAAATAGTTTGTGCCGAGGTTGATGACAACCATCATTCCGATTGACGCAAGGAATACAAACGGAACGAGCCATCCGTCAAGGAAAAGCATCATCGCAAGAAGCGCAAGCACAACCGCGATACCGACATATATCGGCTCTTCCTTTTCGCAAAGGTCTTTCAGGTCAGTGACGAGCGCTGACATTCCCGAAACAAAGCATTGCTTGCCCGCAATGGAACGTATCTCTCTTATCGCATCCATTGTGACGTCAGCCGACGTGGCACTGTCAAAGAATACAGCCATCATAGTTGAGTTTCCGCGGTTGAATTCGCTGTAAATTTCCTCCGGAATAATCTCCATCGGTATGGACATATCGGCTATGGAATTATACCAGAGCACGGTTTCGACATGGTCGACCGCCTTGATCTTCTCCGTCAACTTTGCGACGTCCTTTTCGGGCATGTCTTCAACTATTATAAGCGAAAACGCACCCTTGCCGAACTCTTCCAGAAGTTCGTTCTGCCCGATTACCGTATCCATATCGGACGGCAGATAGTCGAGCATATCATAATTTATTCTCACGTTTATCATGCCTATAACCGAGGGCACAAGCAGAAGAACGGCGAGAATGAGTATCAGCACGCGGTATTTTACAACCGCTCTTGAAAAACGCATGAAATATCAGTCCTTCCTTTCTGTATAGTCAACTTCGATTATATCCGGTCTCTGATTGCGGATTATCTTCACCGCCGTTATCACCGTGCATATATTGAGCAGTCCTTCAAACAGAAGCGCAAGCCCGAGCATGACGGACATCACGCTCCAGTTTCCGAGCGAGCTGAATATAACAATCCCTCCGAAAACAATCGCAAGCACAGCGGCGGAAAGTATCATCCACCATTTTCTTATTCCAAAGCGCTTTGCGTCGAACGCTATCTGAATTTTGAAAAGTCCGTCCGCAAGAACGAGAATTCCGAATACCGTGCAGAAAAATGCGATCACATGCTCAGGATATATCAGAAGCACCGTTCCGAGCACGAGAAGAAGAAATCCTGTTGCAAGGTCATACTGAAACGCAAGGCGGAACAGATCACGGGAAAAATACCCGACGAGTTTTACAATTCCGAATATCATCGTCATTATTCCGAGCGTTATTCCCAGAACGGAAGCCGATATATCCGGCATTGCGATGAGCACAATTCCAAGTGCGCACCAAAGTACGGAAACCGTTATATAACCGAATTTTGCAATTTTCATAGGTGTCACAGACCTCATGATTTTTGCCCTCCTGTAAAAAATTTTTGTCCTTACAACAGAAAGTATATCCCGTTGCGCACGCTTTGAAAACAGACAGTAACCCGTGCGTGACGGAAAATCGGTCACCGCACGTTTTTTGAACAAAATACAGACAAATCCTCCCGTCTGCACAAAAAACGACCGCCGAAGCGGTCATTTTTTCAGTCTCTCGGTTTTCCCTTGAACACAAGCGTTATAAGATATCCGAAAACTATCGCGGCACCGATACCCGCGGAGGTACCCGTAAGTCCTCCCGTCAGTACACCTATAAGTCCGCTTTTGTCGACAGCCTTGCGAACACCGTCCGCAAGCGAATATCCGAAGCCAAACAGGGGCGTCGTCGCTCCGCAACCCGCAAAGTCGACAATCGGCTTGTATATGCCGACAGCCGTCAGCACAACTCCGAGCGTGACGTATAAAACAAGTATCCTCGCAGGAGTGAGCTTTGTTGTATCTATCAATATCTGCGCAACGGAGCAAAAAGCCCCGCCGATTATAAATGCCCATAAAAATTCCATAGCTTTTACCTCCCCTCCGTCTCAATTCTGACAAGGTGAGCTATTCCGGGAATTGAAAGTCCCTGCTTTGACGTCGACGGGCTCATAAGCGCCCCTGTTGCGATATAAAGCACGTTTTTCAGCTCGCCTTTTTCAAACCTTTTCATTATGTGTCCGCATATAACCGAGGCACTGCACCCGCACCCCGACCCGCCCGCATGCATATCCTGACGGTTTATATCATATATCATGAGCCCGCAGTCGTTATAATTTTCTCTTATGTCAATCCCATAGCGGAGGAGATATTCAAGCACTATTGCATGCCCCTCGGCGCCGAGATCCCCCGTCAGGATAAGGTCAAAATCCTTCGGCGAATGTCCGGTTTCGTTGAAATAATCGCGTATCGTATCGATTGCCGCAGGCGCCATTGCCGCGCCCATGTTGTTTGCATCCTTTATACCTTTGTTTACTATGCGTCCAGGCATGACCTCCGTTATGCGCGGAAAATTTCCGTTCGCCGAGCTTACTATCGCAGCACCGGCACCCGTCACGGTTCGCTGAGCCGTCGGTGTACGTTGTCCGCCGTATTCAAGCGGAAAACGGTACTGACGTTCCGCCGCGCAGAAATGAGATGACGTAACCGCCGCGCATGTGCTGAATTTTCCGCTGTCGACAAGCATTGCGGAAAGCATCAGAGCTTCCGCAAAGGTTGAACACGCGCTGTAAAGTCCGAAATACGGAACGCCGAAATCGGCAAGTCCGAAAACCGAGCTGACACATTGATTCTGCAAATCGCCGGCAAACACCGCTTCAACCGACCCCGCCCCCAGTTTTGCCTTTGCAAGTGCAGTATTGAGCGCAATCCTCTGCATTTCGCTTTCCGCCTTCTCCCATGTGTTCATGCCGAAATGCTCGCCCTTATCGTGGATGTCAAAATCGTCCGAAAGCGGACCTTCGCTTTCTCTTTTCCCGGCAACCGAGCCACAGCCGACAAGTGACGGCTTTTCATTTAATTCCTTAACCCTCATGACAGCACCCCGCAAAGCCAATATATAACTCCGTAAACAGCGGAGGAAACGACCCCGTAAACAATGACGGGTCCTGCGACCGTAAACATTTTCGCGCCGACTCCCATAATAAGACCCTCGCTTTTGTCGTCCATAGCAGGCGAGACAACAGCATTTGCAAAACCCGTTATCGGGACGAGCGTTCCTGCACCGGCAAACTTCGCAAAATCGTCAAAAACACCGAGTCCGGTTGCAAGAGCGGCAAGAAAAACAAGCGTGACGGGGACAAGCATTTTGACGGTTTCTTCCGGAAGCGATGTCATCCCGTACAGCATTTTGAGTACCTCTGCAAAAGCACATATCGCCCCGCCGCAGACAAAAGCTGCAAACGTATTCTTGAAAACCGGCGACTTTTTTGCCTTTCCGGCACAATACTTTTTATATTCTTTTTCGTTTATATCCAAAATAATTTCCTTTCCGAAAATATAGCTTTGAGATTATTTTTTCCGGAAGCGGAATATTTATTAAAAGAATTATTTACCTTATTTTTATATACAAAAACGCCGCGGCAATAT
>ERZ1026854.1610-NODE-1610-length-13869-cov-6.529825_pt1 | contig 13869 bp, 10 predicted proteins | sample MGYA00380157_ERZ1026854 | MGnify/ENA primary metagenome ERZ1026854 (study PRJEB33269, sample SAMEA4719793) | human gut metagenome | biome: human-associated habitat; feature: organic feature; material: feces | place: Cameroon | collected 2013-10 ...
TGTGTATTTGGAATTTCTCATTTTGGCTTGTACTATTTATATTCTAGCACCAGACATCTTATAATTGTGCTGCACCAGTACATCATTTTTCTAAATAGCAACAGGTCACTGCACTAGAAAAAAGTCTCAACGCAGGCATAGCTTTCTACGTTGAGACTTTAAATCTACTCTCCAATCACAACTTTACAGTCCTTTTTATAGCCTAACAGAACGTCATACTCATCTATGATAATAATAACCTTTTTGATCTACAAACCAGTAGTATCCAACTCTACGATCATCTGACCGAGTTTCTGCTCTTTTAACAGATAACACATATAGATTGGAAGATATGTCACAGTTCCTTCTGTTTCTACATTTCCAACGGAAAAAACATAGGCTTTCTCAAGATGATAATCCGGTATGTTCATAAAATTATCCAAAGCTTTGTGTGATTTATATGCCTTACCAGACTTAACTTCAATCGGAACAACTTTTCCATTCATTTCTATCACAAAATCCATTTCACCAATATTTTTCTTTTTACAGAAATATGGTGTAAAACCATTCGCCGTTAATTGCTGTGCGACAGCATTTTCAAAGTGTGCTCCGTTGTTCACTTCTCCGTTTTTATTAATTAATTCCATTTTTGTTTCTGCCGGATATGCACTTGTCAACAATCCAATGTCGCTCGAAAAAAGTCTGAATATATTACTGCTCTTGCTTGCTAAAAGTGGAATAACTGGTGCCTCAATATTATAAACCGGCAACGCCACACCTGCATCTTTTAACCACAAAAAACTATTTTCGTATCTGTCAAATTTCAGTTCTTTATCCAACATCGTAAATACAAACTTTTTATTCTGCTTATTTAGTTCAGCAGGAATAATGTCATATATGGACTTTAACTTAAGCTTTCTGTCCTCAATCTCATATTGGGAAAAATCCTCTTTATAAAGCGTTGTTATATCACGTTGTACTTTGTCAACCTCTCGAATATCTTTTGTTTCTATATAAGTTTTTACAGCATCTGGCATTCCTCCAACAATAAGATAAACAAAAAACATAGACAAAAGCTTCTGATGTACAAATTCGTCCACAGGACTGGCGTTTTTAAATTTTTCATTTAGCATATCTAATGTAGTTACTGAGACATTATTCGCCATCATAAATTCTTCGAAATCCATAGGGTACATCTTTAAAACAGTCAGGTATCCAACCGGAGCCGAAGCGATACCTTTCAGTTCTACCCCTAATAAGGATCCGCTCATTACATACTTAAAACTTCCCTCATCTACAAGAAATTTTATTTTAGTTACTATTTCCGGGCATTTCTGAATCTCATCAAAAAAAACAACTGTTTCATGCGATTTGCAATCTTCTGGCATGATCATTTTTAATTTAATCAAAAAATCTTCCGCACTCATCTCTGCATTTAAGTAGGAAACCATATCCGGCTGATCAATAAAATTCACTTCAAACTTAGTATATCCGCTCTTTTCAATTTCATCTCTTATGAGCCATGTTTTTCCTATCTGTCTTGCTCCTGTCACTAATAATGCCTTATTTGAATTTTTAATCCATTCGCCAATTGCAATTGAATCTTTTCTGTACATAAATTCATACCTCCAATTACACAATACACTATCTGCCCCGTTTTTTCAATCATTATCATTACAATTTGCCCCGTTTTTAAATTTAATATAATTATATTTTGCCCCGTTTTTAACATTGCTATTCACCAAGTCTGCCCCGTTCATCAAAAAATCCGCAGGTGTGCTCTCACATCCTGCGGATTTTTCATCTCAAAATAATTATTTTACAGTAGAAACGATCAGACTCATCTTCCCCTGCATCTCAACTTTTCCATACCCATTCGGCAGGATAAAATGATCCCCCTTCTTCACCGGGCTGCTTCCAACGATTCCGTCTCCCTCTAAAACAGATACTAACAGGAACGGATACTTCTGCTCAAATTCCATCTTTCCATTTACGTCTGCCTTAAAGATCGTATAATATTTGCAGGAATACAGTTCATTCAACTGATTTTCCGGAAGATTCAATGCGGATTTTACGCTGTCATCCACGGATTTTGCCGGAACTGTGATAACATCAATACTCTTTTCTACATGCAATTCTCTCGGCTTGCCATTTGAAAGACGGTCATAGTCGTAAACACGATAAGTAATATCACTGTTCTGCTGTGTCTCTAAGATTAAAAGTCCACCCTTGATCGCATGAACTGTTCCCGGATCGATCTGGATAAAATCACCTTTTTTCACCGGAATCTCACGGATAAATTCTTTCCATCTTCCCTGATGGATCATATCAGCAAGTTCTTCTTTCGTCTTAGCATTATGTCCGATGACAAGCGTTGCTCCCTCCGGCGCATCCATGATATACCAGCATTCTGTCTTTCCGAAAGAACCGTTTTCATTCACTTTTGCATAATCATCATTTGGATGTACCTGGATACTTAAATCGTCTCTTGCATCAATGATCTTCGTGAGAAGCGGGAAACGGTCACAATCATAATTTCCAAATACTTCCGGGTGTTCTTTCCATACAGCAGACAGTTTCATGCCTGCAAATACACCGCTGCGAACGGTTCCATCTCCGTTTGGATGTGCGGAAATGCCCCAGCACTCACCGATATCATCGCCCTCTACCGGATAACCGAATTCCTCTCTTAACTTTGTACCGCCCCAGATATTGTGTGTACATACCGGGTCTAAAAATAAAATCTCTTTATTTGCCTGATTCATGCTAAGTATTCCTCCATTCGTCTCTATTACTTTCTGATACCAGAAAGCGGAATCTTTAACAATACGCTGCTGTGTGGTAAAATCCACGTAAATAATACCAAAACGCTGTTTGTATCCATCGGACCACTCGAAATTATCAAGAAATGTCCATAAAAAATACCCTCTCACATCCGCGCCCTCATCGCTTGCACGCTGCATGGCACCGATATAAGAATCTAAAAATGTGATACGGTTTGGATCATGCACTCTGCCATCCGCACTGACATTGTCATGACAGGACATTCCATTTTCTGTGATGTAAAGCGGCAGTGGATAACGCTCTGTCAGAAATTTTATACCATAATAAAAAGCTTCCGGCGTTACCGGCCAGTCTGATCCTGTCTTAGGAAATCCCGGTGCACGGTCTACAAATTCCGGCTCACCGTCTTTTCCTGCACGGATATAATAGCCATTGTATATATTCTGTCCCATAAAATCAAGTGGCTGATGTATCAGCTCCATATCTTCTTCTGTGATTTCTGGCAGATATTCTGCAAATTTTTCCAGTCCTTCTTTCGGGTAATGTCCTAAAAATACAGGATCGGAAAACCATGCCACATTCCAGGTCCAGTTATCCATCGGATTATAAAAACCAAAATAAACTTTCTTTGCAGCCTCGATATCTTCCGGTTTATCGGTATATGGATAAGCAACTCCTCCGGTCGGTGCATATCCGACTTTGATATCACGGACTGCATATTTTCGAAGATTGATGACCGCCTGACCATGCGCTTTCATGAGGTTGTGCGCGATCTGGAATGTATCTTTTGCCGACAGCTTTAATCCCGGTGCATGCACACCGCTTAAATGTCCCAGTCCTACCACACACTGCGGCTCATTGATCGTAATGAAATACTCACAGATATCGGAAAAGTTCTCTGCAACGACTTTGGCATATTCCCCGAACCAGTCTATCACCTCTGGATTTAACCAGCCTCCTCTTTCATAAAGAGCCTGCGGAAACTCCCAGTGAAACATGGTAATATATGGCGTAATCCCATTTTCTTTCATACATGTGATCATATCACGGTACATCTGGATCGCTTTTTTATTGACACGTCCGGTTCCCTCCGGCAGAATACGTGCCCAGTTTAATGAAAAACGGTATGCTTTGATGCCAAGATTTTTCATCAGCGCATAATCTTCCTTATAATGATGCATATGATCACAGGTCGTATAAGCATTCTGATTTTCAAAAATCCTGCCTGCTTCCGTAAATTCGTCCCAGACATTTTTTCCTCTTCCATCGTTTGCATCGGTTCCCTCTACCTGATAGGAACTGCTCGCAACACCCCAAACAAAATCATCCCGAAACATTTTTTTCCCTTTCCAAATGAACTATTTTTCAGAGGAACCAATAACAGATACCAGATAAAATGGCACCGCATCATCCTCATGTGTCTCTACCAGACGGACTTCTACCTTATGTACTTTATTTTCACCGTGTTCTAAGATAGTGTCAAGTTCTAATTTATCGCCCCAGGTCTCATCAAAGTTCGCATCCAGACGGACTGCATGTTCTGCATCGCCGTCCACAATGATCTCTGCGACCGGTGCCGGAAGTTTTACAGATTTTCTGTACTGTACTGAGATATTGCAGCCCTCAACATCAAGTGTGATGGAATCATCTTTCTTTGAAGCTGTCCATCCGTGTTTGAAGCAGTCGGTAATGTCTCTCTGTGCGGACGTATCTGCGGCAAATCCATGGCAGACTATGTTTTCGCCGCTGTTCTGATAACGGATGGATTTCTCATAAGTATTTTTTGTGAGAGGTGCCGGATAATCCGGTTCGCTCTGTTCCGCTGCATCTTCTGTTTTTACTTTATCTAAAAAGTATGTAATCACCGATGCGACAAGTGCATGTCCGGCATCATTCGGATGCAGGTCATCCGGTGTGATCTCACGGTTTTCGATGCGCCCGGCGACAACTTCCGGGTAGATCGTACTCTGCATGCTGACAGCCGGAAGATCATAATGTCTTGCAATGCGTCCGTGCATCAGCTGCGCATTGGCACCGTTATTGTAAAATACGTTGTGCACTAAAAGAACTGCCGGTTTTGTCTTGCTGGTATATACCTTTCGCACCAGCCCCTCATAGGTCTCCATAAAGTGTTCCGTGCTGTCATCATTGACAGAAAATTCGATAATGACAAAGTCCGGCTCTTTGGAAAGCAGGTCATCCTCCGCACGCGCCACACCAAACTGTGAAGTAGTTCCGCCGATTCCCGCATTGATGTAGGTAAAATCAGCCTGTGGAAATGTTTTTTTCCACCACTCATAAACATGGTATGCATAACAGAGTTCCGGTTTGGAAGAAAGACTTCCCTGAGTGATCGAGCCGCCTAAAAATGCAATATTTAAGGCTTCTCCTGCCTTGGCGCGATCCATGACTTTTTTTAAGCGGTATAAGTTGCCGCGGTTGGCAATGCCGTTTTCGTATTTAATTTGATATTCCATTTGATGTTCTCCTTTTTGGATATTTTGGGGGCGAAACTTGTTTTAGATTCATGAACGTTTCGAGCTGGGGAACAATTTAATGAAGGCACGCTCTCGCTGCGTGTCGCTCGTAGCGGTACTAAACGGCTAAAATACACCCGCTAAGTACCGACGGCTCCCCAGCACCTTCTTATAAATTGCCCCCCAGCTCGAAACTGCCTTCAGTCTTTTGACAAGTTTCGCATTGGCTATATATTCAATAAATGTATATTATGACATTTGGGCAAATAACATACTCTGCTGTATATCTTATAATTCCCAGATTTCATCTCCGAGTGATGTAATATATGCTGCAAGTTCGTCCGACATCTGCTCTGCCTCCGGGATACGGATATGTCCAGGTGTGCCGGAGCCATTTTTCGTGTAGAGGAAGTGATGAACTCTGCTGCTTCCAATACGGGTACAGACTTCGTCGATGGAACGATCCCAGTTTTTATCGTGGCAGAGGATCGTGGTTGCTAAAATGATCTGTGCCTTTGGATAAAGTTCCATCAGTTTTTCAATAAATGCCTGATAATGTTTTCTCCAGTTTTTGGATTTTTCACTGTCATAATCTTCTGCCATATAGTCTACCGGATGATTGTCGTTTTGTCCGATCGCAACAACGACTACATGTGGGATATATCGTGAAAAATCCCATGGTTTGGTCGGTCCAAGATCCGGGTGGTACTCGATCTTGTCATAGCAGGACTCGACACCTTTATAGTGTGGTGCTGCAAACCAGCCGGTATCATCTAAAAGTGAAATTCCACCCTGTGACGTGTCGTGGATCTGCGCATTTAATTTGCGTGCCGTCATCCACGCATAAGAATACCAGCTGTTCGAATATTCCCCATCATGCTCCGGATCCGGTTTTCCAACATACTCCACAGCTTCCGAAACTTCTCCACAGGAAACACTGTCACCAAAAAATTCCATTTTTCGTTTTGGTTTTTCCGGCAGTGGCAGAACTTTGGCCCCGTCATCAATCTCAAATCCATAGAACGTAAACGTATGACAGGAATCCATACGCTTGAATAACAGCAGTTCATGTGTTCCCTCTGAAAGTCCCTCCGCCAAAGTATAAGTCTTTTTCTCTTCATCAGACGACAAGGTAAAACGCTTCTGTTCCCCGTCTATAAAATATCCCAGTTCATTCGTCCAGCAGGAACGATGGTTTGCGATCACTGCCTTTAAGGATGTTCCGGTAAATTTCATTCCAATTGAGCTGCACGCATAGACAAGAACCGGTGCAAGCCTGTCATCAAAATCAATTCTTCCGCTGTAAGACAACATCTCATTATCTGGTTTAATTATCATGTTCTGAGTTCTCCTCCATAAATTAAATATGTAAGCAGACTGCCCGCTCCGCGGACATTCCATTATGATAAAATGCACGTTCTGCGGGCACTCCATCACACGTTTCATGAATTGCGCAACAAGGCTGCCGCAATTTTCATTGCATCTGGCAGCCTGTGTTACGAATCAATTTTATGCTATTAAGGATGAATAGCAGCAATATTAACGTCTTCCAATCTCGGTATCTTCCGGTGTTACGACACTGTTTTCCTTGATGTAATCAATGATATCATCAATTTCTGTAAATGCAAGACCAACATAGCTGTCTGCAGCGCCGTAATAAATGGCAATTTTTCCGGATTCGGAATCATGGATTGTTGCACATGGGAAGCATACGTTCGGAACAAATCCGCGCTCCTCATACCATTCTTCCGGTGTGAGTAAGAATGTCTCACAACGATATTTTACGATAGATGGATTGTCAATGTCTAAGATTGCTCCACCGATGGAATATACATATCCGTTACAGGTTCCGCTTACACCATGGTAGAATAACAGCCATCCTTCGGATGTCTCGATTGGAGCAGCACCTCCACCGATCTTTAAGGACTCCCACCACTCAGAGCCTTTGCCCATAACGTGTCTGTGTTTGCCCCAGAAAGTAAGATCCGGGCTCTCGCTTACGAAAATATCACCAAATGGTGTATGTCCGCTGTCGGACGGACGGGATAATAACATGAAGTTTCCGTTGATCTTTCTTGGGAACAGCACTGCATTTCTATTGAAAGGAAGGAACGGATTCTCAATTCTTGTGAATGTCTTGAAATCTGTTGTCTTTGCCATACCGATCGCAGCACCGTAGAAATCCTGACACCAGATGATGTAGTAAGTATCTTCTACCTTTACAAGACGCGGATCGTATGCGTAACGCGGCATAAACGGTTTGCCTTCCTCGTCTACGAAATTGATCTTGTTTTCATCAAAATTCCAGTGGATCGCATCTTTGCTTCTTCCAAGGTAAATGTAAGGAATACCGTTGGTCTGCTCTCCACGGAATACACCGATGAATCCATCTTCATACGGCATAACGGCACTGTTGAAAATTCTTGCAACTCCTTTTACCGGGTTACGTCCGATAATCGGGTTCTCATTGTATCTCCATACCGGTGCTCCTGTTAAGTTTTCCGGTCTCTCCTGCCATGGTACATTTGGTACCGGCTGGCTGATCATTTTATATTTGCTCATCTTATTCCTCCATTTCTGCGTTTCTTTCGTCCACGCATCTATCATTTACTTTTCGATCTTCATTTTCTGCACCTATGTAAAACTTTGTATGCAGTCATCTGATTTTCTGCATTTATTTCTTATTTGTTTTCTTTTGCAAGAAACTCTAAATTCTTCTCGATCAGTCCGCATCTCTGTGCCACGCACTCAACGCTTCTGCCCGGATCCTGTGGGGTGTTAAATACATAATCTACCAGTTTATCCACAGTAGTTGTAGCAACATGCATTCTTGTATCAGAAGATGCATAGTAGATAAACACTTCGTTGTTCTCATTTACGATCGCACCGTTTGTAAATACAACGTTACTTACATCTCCGACACGTTCCTCGCCTCTCGGTCCGATCAAAAGTCCGGACGGCTCTGCGATCACTTTTGACGGATCGTTTAAATCTGTTGCAAATGCATAGATGACATAACGAAGTCCTGCTGCAGTGTTGCGGACACCATGTGCAATGTGGATCCAGCCTTTGTCTGTCTTGATCGGAGTTGCACCGGCACCGTTCTTTGCCTCTGTGATTGTGTGGTATTTACGAAGACTTGTCATTTTCTCTTCGTCGATCACTGCATGTGTGATATCTTCGCAAAGTCCAAATCCGATTCCTCCGCCTGATCCGGTTTCAATAAAGTCATCCATCGGTCTTGTGTAGAATGCATATTTTCCATCTACAAATTCCGGATGGAGTACCACATTTCTCTGCTGCGGAGAATTTAAAGTAACAAGGTTTGGCAGTCTCTCCCAGTTCTTTAAATCTTTGGTACGGACGATACCGGCTGCTGCTACGGCTGCGGAAAGATCGTTTACGGTTGTGTCTTTTGATTCAGAACAGAACACACCATAGATGTAACCATCCTCATGTTTGGTCAAACGCATATCATAGACATTTGTCTCTTCCGGACAGGTATCCGGTAAAAGGATTGGATAATCCCAGAAACGGAAACCATCGATTCCGTTATCACTTTCCGCTACGCCAAAGAAAGATTTTCTGTCGTTTCCTTCGATTCTTGCAACCAGATAATATTTTCCGTTCAGCTCAATCGCACCGGAATTCATCACTGCATTGATGCCAAGGCGCTCCATAAAATATGGATTTGTCTCCGGATTTAAGTCATATCTCCATGTAAGCGGGATGTGCTCTCTTGTCAGTACCGGATATTCGTAACGGTCATATACACCATTGTAAAAATCCGATTTTACATTTTTGCGGGAAAGCAGTTTTTCCTGCTTTTCTTTTTCTACATAATATCTCTCATGTAACATTCGTCGAATCTCCATTCTTTTTCTAAAAATAAATGAATCTGTTTTATGCTCCGATTCTGTGGATGACTTCTATACACATTCTTCCATTATGATACGGACATTTCCACGGCTCTACGATCGGTCTGTCTAATATCGGACTTCCATCCTCATTTACCTCCCAGAACCACTCTGAACCATTTCTCTTATCGACCACATAGGTTTTGATGAACTCCCACTCTGCCAGTGCCGCATCCCGGTACTCAGAATGTTCTGTGTTTCTTTCATAACCGTTTAAGAAACCAACAACGGTCTCTGCCTGCACCCACCAGACGCGGTGTGCATTGACCACTCCGCGGTCACATTCATTTGCAAGGGAATGACCATCAAATGCTGCCTGATAAATTCTTGATGTCAGTGTCTTTGTGATCGCTGTCATTTTCTCGCGGTAATGTTCATCGTTTAATACGTCAACACCACGATCCATCAGCCATGCCGTTTCGATATCATGACCGTAGGAATGAAGGTCTAAGATTGTGTTATAGTCTGCATCAAAAAACACTTCCTGACGCTGTTTTACCGGATTGTATACCTTATCTGCAAAGGTATCCATGATCCACATCAGTCTCTTTCCAACCTTTTCATTTTTTGTCACACGGTACAATTCTGTATACGCTTCAAAAACATGAAGCAATGTGTTCATTGTCTTATCTGCAAGTACACCGTTCTCGGAAAGCTTTTCGTTTGATTCCGGTTTGAAATCTCTTGTAAAAGCTTCTAAGTAACCGATCTCATCCGTGCAACGCTCCTCAATGATATCAAACAGGGAAAAAGCAAGATCTAACGCTTCCTTATCCCCGGCTGCATCATAGTAAGATGACAACGCATAAATACAGAATGCCTGATTGTAAGTATGCTTGGTTGTATCAAGTGGTGTTCCGTCATAATTTAATGACCAGAAGATTCCTCCGTATTCTTTGTCGATACAATGTTCCCTTAAAAATTCATAACCATGTTTTGCCTCGGCAAGCAGGTCTTCTCCCTTAAAACCTGCTGCCTCGCATTCCTCTTCCGAAATGCCGCCTTCTTTATAAAGTAAATACGCATTTGCAAAAAACCAGGTAATACGGCTGTTTAAAATACATCCTTTTTCTGCTTTTTCATCCAGTGCAAGATCATAGGAAAGATAACCGTAATATCCACCGAACTTATCATCCCGCATACCTCTCCAGAATGGAATGATATGTGTGAGCAGTTCGTGTTTTGCTTCTGCTGCAAGTTCTTTTAACTCACTCATAACCGTTTCCTCTTTCTCTCTTTAGCCTTTTACTGCACCTGCAGCAATTCCACTGTAAATCTGTTTCTGACAGAGGATAAATACGATCAATGCCGGAAGCAGGGAAATGATAACACCTGCACAGATCAGGTTGTACTGACTTCCCATCGGGCCAACAAATGTATAAAGTGATGTCGCGATTGTATGTAACTTTTTATCCATCAGATAAAGGTTTGCCATATAGTACTCGTTATAAACACCAACCCCCTTTAAAATACAGGATGTCACGATTGCCGGTTTTAATAATGGGAGCATAATTTTCCAGTAAATTGTCCAATAGGATGCGCCATCAATGATTGCCGATTCATCCAGAGATATTGGTATATTTTCCATAAACTGAATGAAAATGTAAATTGAGATAACATCCGTTCCGCACATCAGAATAATATATCCATATAAATGATTGACAAAGTGAAGTGCTGTCATGATATTATATACAGTTACCTGCATTGCAACTGCAGGAAGCAGTGAAGCAAACAAAAACAGGTTTCGGATCAGTCCGTTTCCCGGGAATTTAAAACGGTTTAATACATAAGCAAGCTGTGTTCCGATTACAATGGAAACAACCAGGACAGATACCATAACGATCACGGAATTTAAGAAAGCTCTTCCCATATCCGCTGTCTGAAATGCTTTAATAAAATTATCAAAATTCAGCCAGTTTTTCGGCAGTGTCATAACATTGGTCGTCTGATATTCTTCCTGTGTCTTAAACGCTGTAATCACACAGGAGATAACCGGAATAACTGCACAAAGTCCAAAGAAGATCAACGATACATATTCTATGATCAGCCAGAGAATCGAACCAACGGTATAATGTTTTTTTCTTTTCTGCACATTTATATTATGTTTTCTCATCTTCCTATGCCACTCCCTTTCCGGCTTTCTTTGCCTGTTTTTCTGCTTTTAATCTTGCACGTTTTGCTTTATAGGATTCGTCCTCGCTCTCAGCATCACGGAAGATATATTTAAAGAATAATTTCTGTAAAATCGTACATGCAAAAATGATAAGGAGAAGTACGACTGCCATTGCTGATGCAAGACCTACTTTCTGGCTTACATGAGCGATCTCATTCATAATTACAAAATATGTTCCGGTTCCATTTGCACCATCTGTGATAACGTAAGGCTGCTCAAATGCACTTAAGGAACCTGTGATAGAAAGAATTACATTTAATGTAATAATTGTTTTGATACTCGGCAGAATAATATGTTTAAACTGCTGAAATTTATTTGCACCATCTAACTCTGCTGCTTCGTAAAGATCTGCATCCACAGACATGATTGCACCAATAAACAATACCATGTTCTGTCCAAAATAGCGCCACACCGAAGTAGCTACCAAAGACCAGTTGTTAATTGACTGATCTTTCAGCCAGTATGGAAGATTGTCAAGTTTAAATCCACACCATTGTAAGATCGTATCAAATACAAATCCTCTGGTGTAGAAAAATTTAAAAATAAATCCGATCGCAATACCACTGATCAGATATGGGAAAAACATTAACCCTTTAAAGAAGTTTCCTCCCTTTACTTTAAAACTTAAAATAGTTGCCAGATAAAGTGCAAGCACAAGCTGAATGATTGCACCTGCCATATAATAAAGGCTGAGCTTTAATGCTCCAAAGCAGTCATCCCTGCGAAATACGTCAATATAATTTTTGAATCCGACAAATTTTCTCTGATCTACCGGAGTTAAATATTTCATCTTATAAAAACTGAATTTTACCATCTCGGCAAAAGGCAGATAAGTAAATACAAACAGCAACAGCAGCGGAATTGTCATAAATGCCACGCAGATAATTACCTGCTGTCCTTTTCTGCTTTTTGCCCATTTTTTTAAACTGAATGGTTTTTTCCCTTCCATATCCACAATTCCTCCATCCATTGTCTTTTTTATCCGGGAAGGGGATATTCCCCTTCCCTTTGTGGAACTATATTATTCTGTTACTTCAATTCCATTTGAATCCTGTGCATCGGACCATGCTGTATTCCATTCGTCCATAATCTCATCAAATGTCTCATCGCCATTAGATGCATGCTCAATAATTGCCTGGATTTTACTGTTTCCACCTGCGTTAATATTTAACTCAGACTCTGCATTCATCTCATTTAAGAAATCTTCTTCTCCCTCTAATGCCGGTTCATCCTCTAAGAATGTTACACCATCAAAAGAAAGCTTTGTATCTGTACTGCCAGCTACGATTGGAAGTCCGTCTTCGTTATATGAGAAACCGGATTTTTCTGTCATCCATTTTACAAATACCATAGCTGCGGCTTTTTCATCATCTGTAGCATTCACATTAATACCATAAGAATAATCAGCACCTGCGGATGCATACTGCTCACCATTTACAGTGATTGGGAATGGCATATAACCGATATCTGCACCATTTTCACCTGCTGCCTCCATCTGAGGATAAGCCCATGAGCCAAGTACCATACAACCGATCTCACCATTGTTGATCATACCTTTACAGCCCTCCCAGTCAGTTGTTGCAAAGTCATCTTCGATCAATCCGTCTGCAACTGCATCATAGAGGATCTTGTAAACTGCATAAGCATGTGTATCATCGCCATAATTCTGGAATGGATCTTTTGTATGAACTAATTTCTGGTTCATATATGTATTATCACCGGTTGCAGTACTTCCCATGTAAGCATCCCACGCTCCCATTGTCCAGCCTGCTGCATAGTTTGTATAAAGCGGGATGGCATCTGTATTATCTTTGATTTTCTGTAATGCATCGATAAATTCTTCCGGAGTCTTTGGAAGTTCTGTAACTCCTGCTTCTTCAAATACTTTTTTATTGTATACGATACCTTGTGTAGTTGCTGTAGAAGGAACACCGTAAACCTGTCCGCCATACTCCCATGTAGTTGCATAATTGATCTGGGTCTTCATGGTATCAAGATCACCATATGAAATAAAGTAGTTGCTTAAGTCTGCCTTATCAACCGCCGGGATCATCATGACTGTCTCATAGTCACCGGACTGTAAATGCATCAGAGCATCATCTGCATAGTTGGTATCGGTTGTAAGTTCAACTGTAATATTTGGATACATTTCATTGAATGCTGCTAAATATTCTTTCCATGTTGTTCCGTTATAATCGTCAGATTCAAGATCTGTTCTGTGGTTGAATAACGAAATTGTTGCTGTCAGATCTGTATAATCCTCACCAAGTTTGATGTCTGCATAGGATAAAGATCCGTCTGTGGATGCTGCTGCATCACTGCTCTCGGTAGCTGCTGCATCATTTGTTGCTTCTGCACTGTTATCAGAAGCTGCTCCGTTTGTTGCTCCCCCATTGTCTGCTGCATTGTTTGAACCGCCGCATGCTGCCATGCTCATTGTCATAACTGCTACTAATGCAACTGATAAAACCTTTTTTAATTTCATAGAATTTTCCTCCTTATGATGCTGTCTCTTATACACATCTGACGCTGCCGACGA
>ERZ1026854.1611-NODE-1611-length-13858-cov-3.732812_pt1 | contig 13858 bp, 10 predicted proteins | sample MGYA00380157_ERZ1026854 | MGnify/ENA primary metagenome ERZ1026854 (study PRJEB33269, sample SAMEA4719793) | human gut metagenome | biome: human-associated habitat; feature: organic feature; material: feces | place: Cameroon | collected 2013-10 ...
ATAAAACACCGATCCCGTATGCAAACAGGCTCAGCACAACTCCGGCAAACATGGACTCTTCAAAAAAACTATTCATGGTCTTTTTCATCCTTTCCTTTTCTGATGACCGTCTGCGAAATCCGCCCTGCTGCCACCATGACAGTAACAAGCGTGATCGTTGTGATCAGAAAAACCGGGACAAGCATGGATTTTAAAACGCCCCAGCTCGTGATCAGACCAACTCCGGCAGGAATAAACATAACCGGCATGATCTCGATCATAAACTTTCCTGTCTCGCGTACATCCTCAAGACGGATCACGCCCGTCATCAGACAGACAAATAAAATTACCATTCCATAAATACTTGCCGGAATCGCAAGTGGAATGATGTATTTTAATAATTCACCAATCAATGTGATCAACAGGATCAAAATAATTTGCTTTAAGTACTTCATCTGTATTTATCTCTTTTCATAAAAAATTGGTAGCACCAATAGGCGCCACCAACTATTATAGATTTCCTGTGGTTTTTGTCAAGACAGGATTTGCCGGATATTGTTTTTTCGGCTATTGATTAAAACAATGAACCAACCGTATATACTATAAATCCGGCAATCCACGCAACGGTGCACTGTAATGCAATAACAGCCAGCGCCCATTTTGTACCAAGCTCTCTTTTGATAGAGGCAACCGCTGCAACACAGGGTGTATACAAAAGGCAGAATACCAACAGTGCTGCAGCCGCAGCCGGACTGATCAGGGCAAGCAGCGCATCTGTTGATTTAAACAGGACGGACAACGTGGAAACCACACTTTCTTTTGCTATAAATCCGCTGATCAGGGCTGTGGATATCCGCCAGTCGCCAAATCCGAGCGGCTTGAAAACCGGAGCAATCCATCCGGCGACCACTGCCAGTATACTTTCTCTTGAATCGACCACGACACTTAGGTTGGGACTAAAGGTCTGTAAAAACCAGATCACAATCGTTGCCAGGAAAATAACGGTAAAGGCCTCCATCAAAAAGTCCTTGGCCTTTTCCCACAAAAGCTGGGCCACATTTTTTACACCGGGCATACGGTAATTGGGAAGCTCCATAACAAACGGAACCGCTTCTCCCTTAAATGCCGTATGCTTTAAGATCGTTGCCATCAGAATACCGGTTATAATACCGGTAAAATACAAGATAACCATGACAAGTCCTGCCTGTCCCGGGAAAAAGGCACTGGCAAAAAAGCCATAGATTGGAAGCTTTGCCGTACAGCTCATAAACGGAACCATCATGATCGTCATTTTGCGGTCCCTTTCAGACGGAAGAGTACGACTTGCCATAACGCCCGGAACAGAACAGCCGAATCCGATCAGCATCGGTACGATACTCCTGCCGGAAAGCCCGATCCTCCTTAAAAGCTTATCCATAACAAATGCGACACGCGCCATGTATCCGGTATCTTCCAGCAAAGACAGAAACAAGAATAAGGTCACAATAATCGGCAGAAAGCTGACAACACTTCCCACACCGTTAAAAATACCATCCAGAATCAGAGACTGTATCACTGCATTGACATTTACCGCTTCCATTCCCTGTGCGACATATACTGTAAGCCTGTCAATCAGCATGGCAAGCAGATCCTGAAGTCCCTTTCCGATCACATGAAAGGTCAGATAAAAAATAAGTGCCATGATGCCGACAAAAGCGGGAATTGCCGTATACTTCCCGGTCAGAAACCGGTCAATTCTGCGGCTCCTTTCGCGTTCTTTACTCTCATGAGGCTTTACTACACAGGCGCCGACCAGCTTTTTGATAAAAGCAAAACGCATGTCGGCAATTGCCGCTGCCCGGTCCATGCCTCTCTCTTCCTCCATCTGACAGATAATATGCTCTATCATTTCTTTTTCATTTTGAGAAAGCGCCAGTCTGTCCAACACCCGTCTGTCACCCTCAACGAGCTTGGTTGCAGCAAACCGGACCGGAATCCGGGCTGCCTGTGCATGATCCTCGATCAGATGCATAATACCGTGCAGGCATCGGTGAACAGCACCGTTATAATCCTTTTCATCACAAAAATCCATTCTGCCGGGATGCTCCTGATATTTGGCAACATGAAGCGCATGGTTGACCAACTCATCAATACCTTCATTTTTGGCAGCAGAAATCGGCACAACCGGAATACCAAGCAGCGATTCCATTTCATTGATATCCACAGTACCGCCGTTTCCGCGTACCTCATCCATCATATTGAGAGCTAACACCATCGGAACATTCAATTCCATCAGCTGCATCGTCAGATACAGATTTCTTTCAATATTGGTTGCATCGACAATGTTGATGATTCCTTCCGGATGTTCATCCAATATATACTGTCTTGATACAATCTCTTCACTTGTATATGGAGAAAGCGAATAAATACCAGGCAGGTCGACAACCTCCGTCAATTCATTCCCCCTGATACATCCACTCTTCCTGTCAACCGTAACACCCGGGAAATTTCCAACGTGCTGATTGGAACCGGTCAGCTGATTAAACAAGGTGGTTTTTCCGCAATTCTGGTTGCCGGCAAGAGCAAAATGCATTTTGGTCCCTTCTTCAAGCGGGTGCTCATCTGCCTTGACATGATATCTGCCGCCCTCACCAAGACCAGGGTGTTCTTTTGCGGATTTTCCTCTGGATCCTCCGGCTCTGCCATCGCAGTCACCCTCCTGTGCGGCAGCTTCCCTCACTTCAATCTCCTTTGCCTCATCCAGACGCAGGGTCAGTTCATATCCGTGAATCCGCACTTCCATGGGATCACCCATCGGCGCATATTTTTCAATTCTGATCTCAGCACCCGGCAGCACACCCATATCCAGGAAATGCTGTCTCAAAGCTCCTTCTCCACCAACCTTTGTGATAACCGCGGGCTGTCCGATCTTCAATTCTTTCAGTGTCATAAAACATCAACCTCTTCTATGTATAACCTACAGGATTTTTCTTTAACTGATAAAAAATATCATTTTATCTCCCATATCATATCACATAGTTTTTTAAAAAACACCAAAAAAAGAAAACCCATATAAAATATATGAGTTTTCAGCTTGTAGTTGTTGTCTGATATACGATTTACCAGTCACTGTCCCAGTCACCGCCGCCGCTGTCCCAGCTGTCCCCGGAATCCCAGGTACTGTCGCTGTCCCAGTCACTGTCATCGTCCTGATTGCTTTCCCAGGTCTGGTAGTATGAGGTATCCTCAAAATCAGATGTACCATAGTCTATGTTGTAGGAATCGGATTCATAATAATCGCTGCTGTTTGACTCAAGCTCATCATCAACAGTGGTCTCATTCCAGTCATAATCATATGAATCAAATACATACCAATCGCCGCCAAGATAATAATATTGGTCATCCTGGTAAGAATAATAACCATTGGATGGTCCCAGTACACCGGAAACGACATAGATAATGATTGCAAGAAAAATACCGCCACAGATCAGAAACGGCCACGGATCGATTGAAGAATCATCCGAAGAACCGGACTTTTTGCTTTTGTGATTGTTGCTCTTCTGCTCTGCGATACGCTCCTTGAGCTTCTGATACAGCTCGTGGACTGCATAAGCCTCATCCTTGCCTTCATAACGCACGGCACGGCTGCCATCCGCTTTGTTTTTGTAGACAATAAAGAGGTCGCCCTCCTGATAAATACCAAAGGCTTTCGGCTCTTTTGTATTGACACCGATAAAGAATCTCGTTACACTCTGCGGTGGTAGATTATGATCCTCATACCATTTTTTTAATTCCTCGATGGTCTGGGGAGTATTGTTGCTCTGCCGTTTGAAATGCGGATTTTTGGCACCACAGTGCGGGCAGTTTTCGTCGGTATCCGACATATACTCCTGACAAAATTCACATGTAATTTTCATTAAATTCCCCTTTCATATAAACTTACACAACAAAAAGCCCTTATAATAAAGATTATAAGGCAATCCAGCACTTTCTTTCAACCCGCGAATCAAAAAGATATCAGAGAAAATGCCGGATGCTTACTCTCCCTTTAAAACTTATGCATTCCTTCCCAGTTCAAATGCTTTTTTGTTTAATTCCAAAAACCTGGGCGGTACATTGGCAGCGATTGCTTCCTGCCATTTTTCATCGCTGATCTCCGGAAAATATACGGACAAGCGACCCATAAGAGCAATATTAACAGCCTTGGAGGAACCCGCTTCATTGGCCAGTGCAAGGAAATCCCTGGCATCGACATCGGCACCGGCAGCCTGCATTTTTTCAACCAGATTGTCCGGATAAACCTTTGCTCCGATAATAACCGGCATGGGTTCCATTTTCTGTGTATTAACAATCATTTTTCCGCCCGGCTTTAAGTACTCCAGCCATCTGGCTGCCTCCAGCTTTTCAAAGGACAAAATAACATCTGCCTCTCCCTTGTCAATGACCGGAGAGTATACCTTTTCTCCATAACGCACATAGGTCACAACACTTCCGCCTCGCTGGCTCATGCCATGTACCTCAGATACCTTTACATCATATCCCTGATTTAACAAAACATAACCAAGCATTTTGCTTGCAAGCAGGGTGCCCTGTCCACCGACACCGACGATCATGATATTTTTTGTACTCATTATGCTTCCTCCCCGTCATACTGTGGCAATGCCTTGAATTTGCACATCTGTGAGCAGACCTTGCAGCCGATACAAAGCGTTGCATCGATCTGTACCTTGCCGTTTTGTACTGAAATAGCAGGACAGCCAATCTTCATGCAGGCCTTGCAGCCAACACATTTGTCCTTGTTGACCTCAATCGGCGGCTTGTGTACCGTACCCTTGATCATAACGCAGGGACGACGGCTGATGATGATAGAAGGCTCCTCAGCCTCAAGCTCTTCCAGTAAAGCAGTTTCTACTTCCGCCATATTATAAGGATCTACCACACGGATCCGGCGATAGCCAAGTGCCTTGCAAAGTGCCTCTAAATCCACCTTTCCTGCCGGCTCACCACGAAGGTTTTTACCTGTTGTGGGGTTTTGCTGATGACCTGTCATACCGGTAATGGAATTATCCAGAATGATCACTGTGGAATTGGTCATATTGTAAGAAATATCGGTAATGCCGGTAATACCGGAATGAATAAAGGTCGAGTCACCGATCACGCCGACACTCTTCTTTTCACCTTCCTTGCCCATGGCCTTGTTGAAGCCATGAAGTCCGGAGCAGGATGCGCCCATGCAGACATTCAGGTCCATGGAATTGAGTGGCGCGATCGCTCCAAGTGTATAACATCCGATATCACCATATACCATGATATTATGTTTCTTTAAGACATAAAAGACACCTCTGTGCGGGCAGCCGGCACACATAACCGGAGGTCTTAACGGAATTTCATCCTCTAATTTGACACTTGGTACAGTTTCCATACCAAGACAGCTGCGGATCAAATTCTGTGAAAATTCTCCGCAGATCGGGAAGGTATCTTTTCCGACAACGGAAAGTCCCAGCTTGCGGCAGTGATTCTCGATAAACGGATCCAGCTCTTCCAGGACGATCAGCTTATCAACCTTTTCTGCAAAATCAAGGATCAGCTTTTCGGGAAGGGGATAGATCATACCCAGCTTCAAAATGCTGGCTTTCTCCCCGAAAATTTCCTTTGCATACTGATATGATGTGGAAGATGTGATAATACCGACAGAGGTATCACCCATCTCGACACGGTTGAAGTCACAGTCCTCTGCCAGCGCGATCAAATCTTTGGTACGTTTCTCCACACGGACATGCGCATTGCGGGAATTGGCAGTCATCATGACCTTTGTAGGATCCTTGACATAAGGAACCTGTGCGGGCACTACGCGCTCACCGGTCTCAACAACACTCTGGGAATGGGCAACGCGGGTGCAGGTCTTGATCAATACCGGAGTATTGTATTTTTCTGACAGTTCAAATGCTTTTTTTGTAAATAAAATACACTCTTCCGAATCGGAAGGCTCTAACATCGGTACCTTGGCAGCCTCCGCGTAGTGTCTGGAATCCTGCTCATTCTGTGATGAATGCATTCCGGGATCATCTGCAACACAGATAACCAGACCTGCATTCAGGCCCTGATATGAAATCGTAAATAAGGGGTCTGCGGCAACATTTAAGCCAACGTGCTTCATGGCACTTGCACTTCTCACACCACCGAGAGTCGCCCCGTGTGCTGCTTCCAGCGCAACCTTTTCGTTGGGAGCCCATTCACAGTAAATCTCATCGTATTTTGCGGCTTCCTCTGTAATTTCCGTACTCGGTGTACCCGGATAGCTGGATATTACCTTGCATCCGGCCTCATACAGACCTCTGGCAATCGCTTTATTGCCAAGCATCAGTTCTTTCATTGATTTTCCTCCAAATATATCTGTAAATTATGCCATATTTTCTTTTGCGACCAGCTTGTCCGCTCCATAACGCTTGCGCAGTGCCGGCTTTTCGATCTTTCCGGTTGCATTTCTCGGAATGTCCGCAAAAATAATCTCTTTAGGACGTTTGTATCTCGGCAGTGCCATGCAGTACTCATCCATTTCTTCTTTGGTCGCCTGCATTCCATCCTTGATCTCAATGATCGCCGCGGTCTTTTCACCCAGACGCGGATCAGCCAGACCGATAACGGCTACATCCTTGATCTTTTCATGCTTGCGCAGGAAATCTTCGATCTGGACCGGATAGATATTCTCACCGCCGCTGACGATAACATCCTTTTTGCGGTCTACCAGAAAATAAAAACCGTCCTCATCCTGCATTGCCATGTCTCCGGTGTACAGCCAGCCATCCTTTAAGCACTCAGCGGTGGCTTCCGGATTGTTGTAATAACAGGTCATGACACCGGGTCCCTTTACACAAAGCTCCCCGACGTCACCTCTTTTTACTTCATTTCCGTTTTCATCAACGATCTTGCATTCCCAACGATAACCGGGAACACCGATCGCACCGACCTTGTGGATATTTTCCATACCCAGATGTACACAGCCGGGGCCGGTCGATTCGGAAAGACCATAATTGGTATCATACGCGTGATCAGGGAAGTATTCCTTCCATCTTTTGATCAGTGACGGCGGTACGGGCTGTGCGCCGATATGCATCAGTCTCCACTGATCCAGCTTGTAATCGGAAAGCTTCAGATCTCCGCGATCGAGCGCATCCAGAATATCCTGTGCCCACGGAACAAGCAGCCAGACGATCGTACATTTTTCGGAAGAAACCGCTGATAAGATAGTCTCTGGCTTCGTTCCCTTTAAAAGTACTGCCTTGCTTCCCGCGACGAGACTTCCCATCCAGTGGAATTTTGCACCGGTATGATAAAGCGGCGGAATGCATAAGAAGGTATCCTCTCTTCCGGTAGCGTGATGCTTCTGCTCCATTTCGGCAGCCTGTGTCAGACTGCGGTGTTTATGTAAAATGGCTTTCGGAAAACCGGTTGTACCGGATGAAAAATAAATCGCTCCAAAATCATCATCGGAAATCGCGATCCTCGGAGCCTTGGAAGAGCAGTCCGCAACCAGCTCGTGATAGCTTTCCGCAAAATTGGGACAGTTATCTCCCAAATAGATCAACAGTCTTCCTTTGGAAAGTCTGTCTGCATTGACTTCAATACGTCCGATGAACTGAGGTCCGAAAACAATGACATCAACCTCAGCGAGCTCTGCACAATATAAAATCTCATCCGCATCATAGCGGAAATTGAAAGGTACCGCAATAGCTCCTGTTTTTAAGATGCCAAAATAAATAGGCAGCCATTCCAGACAGTTGTACATAATAATGGCAACCTTATCTCCTTTTTTGATGCCACGGCCAAGTAACATATTGGCAAAACGGTTGGCCTTTTCATCAAATACCTGCCATGTGATCTCTCTCCGGTACGGCTCAAATCTGGTAGGCTCGATCAGCTCCGATTCCTTCCAGGTCGTCCTGCGTGTCTCCTTCTCCTCCGGATTTAACTCCACAAGCGCAACCTCATCCGGATATAGTGTTGCATTTCTCTCCAAATAATCAATTACTGGCATTTTATATCCCCAATCATTTTATAATTTTTCGATTTAAACGATTAAACTTTAACGCGTTAAACCATATAGATATAAGGTATCACATGACCCGTAAAAAAGCAATGACAGCAGCCCCTTTGAACAAGTCTTTCCGAATATGGTAGAATTACAAAGTCATTGGAAAAGCAACATTTTTATGCTGAAATGTAGAAAATCTCATCAAAATCAGATATACTGTTGGATGAAGTTGGGGATTTCCAAAAAGGATTATCTCCGGATGCAAAGGAGATTTTATAATGTCTGATCAAAAAATTGCAATCGTGACCGATTCAAATAGTGGTATATCACAGTCTAAGGCTGAAAAATACGGTGTATTCGTGCTTCCTATGCGTTTCAATATCGATGGCGAGGAATTTATCGAAGGTATTTCGATAAGCCACAATGAATTTTACGATAAGCAGGTAAACGGATCCCATATTTTTACATCACAGCCATCCCCCGCTGATGTCATGGACATCTGGGATAAAGCACTGGAAAATTATGACGCCGTCATCCATATTCCCATGGCCTCCGGGCTTAGCAGCTCTTATTCAACGGCTGCCATGCTGGCCGGCGACTATGATGGAAAGGTTGTTGTCATCGACAACCAGAGAGTTTCTATTTCCTTAAAACAGGCTGTTTTGGATGCCAAAGCCCTGGTCGATGCCGGAAAGGATCTGATCGAGGTCCGCAACACCCTGACCATGACAAAGGATGATGCTTCTATTTATATGATGGTGGATGACCTGAAATACCTGAAAGCCGGCGGACGCATCAGCCCCACAACCGCCGCAGTCGGTTCCATGCTTCACATCAAGCCGATCCTGTCCGTAAACGGCGGATCCATTGAAGCTTATGATAAAGTCCGTGGAACTAAGGCTGCCAAAAAGGCGATTTTGAAGGCACTGGAAAATGATATGGTCAATAAATTCCACAGCGAGGATATCAATGATTATCATCTTTATACCGCTGCTGCCTTAAGAAGAGATGAAGCGATTGCCTGGAATGAGGAAGTACAGGAGCACTTCGGAAAACGCAGCCATATCGAAGCGATCCCCTTAAGCATCGCAACCCATGTCGGCATCGGAACCTTTGGCGCCTGCCTTGCTAAGCGGATTAAATTGTAAAAATGAAAATGGCCGGTTGATTTTTCAACCGACCACCTGTATAATCTGATTAAAGGTAATCGGATGCGAATCCGATCTGCCCTCAGTGATAATAATGCAAAAAAGATTAGCACTTACACTTTGGTCGGGTGGGTGCTATTTCTTTTTATCTAAATGATTATCTATGTATGATAACAATGAAATTACAACTAATTTGCGCTACGTCAATGCGTGGTTTTTATAATAAAATCAAATACCTCTTGATATGTCATATGATGTTTCTTACAAAGTCTCACAACACTTTCGTATTCCGGGTAAATTTTTTTCTTCTGCCCTATCTGACAGATTTTTACTTCTGCCTCTCCTAACGGTGTCATAACCTTCTGAATCTGTCGGTCCAGTACGGATCTTTCTACCGGGATTCTGCGGATTCCGATCGTGGTCGTTTCCTCAAAGATAATCTGTTCCAGCTCTGCGATTTTTGTCTCGTCACAGATCACATTTAACTGCCAGCCGGGACGGTTTTTCTTCATGAAAACAGGCATATAATGTACATCTCTGGCACCTGCTGCAAACAGCCTTTCCATGGTATAGCCAAGGATTTCTCCGCTGCAGTCATCAATATTGGTTTCCAGCTTGCAGATGGCATCTCTTTCCGTATCATTTTCTGTATCATCCGTCACATCACAGGCTTCGATCAACATAGCACGCAGAATACTTGGTCTTTGATAGGTCCTCTTGCCTGCACCAAGTCCGATTTTTTTGATGCAAAACTGTCCGGGAAGGCGGGTATCCGTCTTTAATGCTGCTACAATCGCTGCTCCGGTAGGTGTCACAAATTCGCCCTGTACATGCATGATCTCAATAGGAAGCTGATATGCTTCCATGATATTGGCCGTTGCCGGAACCGGGATTGACAATATACCATGCTGGCAGCGAACCGTTCCCATTCCTTCACAAAGCTTCGGCACGTAAACTCTGTCAATTCCAAGATTGTCGATGCAGACCGCAACTGCGATAATATCCACGATGGAATCGATCGCACCGACCTCGTGAAAATGAACATGGTCAATATCCGTAGCATGAGCCTTGGCTTCCGCTTTTGCTAAAATCTCAAAAATCTTTAAAGCGAGACTGCGGGCATTTTCTGTCATCTGTGTGTGGTTCATGATCTCGCGGATTTCGGGCAGGCCACGGTGCTCATGATGATGGTGATGATCATGGCTGTGCTCTGTGTGGCCATAATCTGAATGGTCGTTGCTGTGATCTACGTGGTCATAGTCCGAATGATCATGGTCTGAATAATCGTGATCGTGCTCTGTGTGACCATGGTCCAAATGGCTATGACTATGTTCTGTGTGATCTTGTCCACTTAATTCAGCATACACAGTCCCATCTCCATGCAGATATGCCATATCATGATCGTGATTTTCATGCTCCTTATCCAACACGACATTAAAATCACAGCAGTCGACACCGGCCTTTTTCACCCTTGATATCGCAATCGAAAATCCATCTGCCGGAACGCTGTCAAGCACATCCCGCAATACCTTTTCATCCGCGCCCAGATCCAGGAGCGCAGCAACTGTCATATCGCCGCTGATACCGGCATTACATTCTAAATATAATGAATTCATTTTTTCACCGTCTTTTTTATTCTTCTGATTATCGTTTTAATGATCTGCAGAGGTCTTTTTCTGCAAGGTTTCATTCATACTTCCGGTCCGGTAACCATTCAGATCCAGGGATACATAGGTAAATCCATATTCCCTGAATTTGGATGTAATCTTTGTCCGGACTTTTTCTTCTATTATTTTATCAAATTCTTCCGGCAAAATCTCGATCCGCGCCATTTTCCCGTGCAGACGTACTCTGAACTGACGGAATCCCAGATCCAGCAAAAGCTGCTCGGCACGATCCACCATCGACAATTTTTCCGTTGTTATGTTTTCGCCATATACAAAGCGGGAAGCCAGACACGCATAAGAGGGTTTGTCCCATGTCGAAAGCTTTAATTTTTCCGATAAGAACCGGATCTCGCTTTTGGACAGGTTGGTCTCCTGTAAAGGACTCAGGATACCCAGCTCTTTTATCGCCTTTATTCCCGGCCGGTAATCATGACAGTCATCCGCATTGGAACCCTCCACCAGCACAAAGTCTCCTCTTTCAACCGCAATTTCCTTCATTTTGGTAAACAACGCCCTTTTGCAGATATAACAACGGTCAGGCGGATTGCTTGTAAATGCCGGCTCCTTCATCTGCTCGCCGGTACAGATTTCCTGATGGATATCTTCTTTTTCACAAAACTGCTTTGACTCTGCCAGCTCCCTGTCCGGCACAAATTCTGCCGTAGCCGTAATGGCAATCGCATTGTCCTTCAATACATCATGGGCAACCTTCAATAAAAAGGTAGAATCCACACCACCGGAAAAAGCCACGGCTATTCTTCCCTTTTCAAGCAGATATTTTTTTAAATTCTCCAGCTTTTCAAGCGCGATCTCTTCAAATTCGGTTGTTTCATATTCTGTTTCTTCCAATTTTATCTCTTCCAATCCTGTTTTTGCGATTTCATTTTTATCATTGATGATTTCTTTCTGCCAGCCGGTTGATCTGCGTTGCCATATATCCGGCGCCATAGCCGTTATCTATGTTGACTACAGCGACACCGTTTGCACAGGAATTGATCATGGTAAGCAGCGCAGACAAGCCATGCATGCTCGCACCATATCCGACAGAGGTCGGAACCGCGATCACCGGATTGCTCACAAGACCGCCTATGACGCTTGCAAGTGCACCTTCCATGCCTGCTATTGCAATCACACAGTTTGCAGACTGAATTTCTTCCGCCTTGGACAGCAGTCTGTGAATCCCACTGACCCCGACATCATAAAACCGCTGTACACGGGATCCAAAAAATTCGGCTGTCTGGGCCGCTTCTTCCGCTACGGGAATATCCGCTGTCCCGGCTGTACACACAGCAATACTGCCAATCCGCTTTTTGTCCGGCTTTTCATATTTTAAAATATGGGAAATCTCATCATAGGTAATTTCCGGAATTTTTTCCCGGACCAGTTCATATTGATGTCGGTCAGCCCTTGTTCCAAAAACCTCTCCATGCAGATCATACATTTTACAATATATGTCCGAAAGACAGGCATCCGGCTTGCCCGCGCAGAAGATCACCTCCGGAAAACCGGAGCGGATCTCCCTATGGGAATCGAGCTTGGCAAATCCAAGCTCTTCATAAGGCTGCTTTTTAAAAAAACGGGCCGCGTCCTCAACTGACATTTCATTATTTTTTACTTTGTTTAAAATCTCAACTGCATCCATGAAATCACCTATTTCTGTTTTTAGGATTGCGGGGGTGCATAGCACATGGCAATCTTTATTTTATTCGGCGTCTAACTCCAAATCTTCATCCTTTACAACCTTATATTCTTCCTTATTAAACAGATCGTACAGACACGGTACTACAAACAGAGTCATCAAAGTCGCATATAAAAGTCCACCGATGCAGACAATCGCTACCGGCTGCATCATTTCACTACCCATATCTCTTGCTAAAGCCATATCAAACAGACCGAGGATCGTGGTCAGTGTTGTCATAAGAATAGGTCTCATACGGGTCATACCGGCCTCTACGATCGCCTCTCTCTTTTTTATTCCCTCGGCACGCAGCTGATTGATAAAGTCAACCAGAACAATACCGTTATTTACAATGATACCGGTCAGCATGACAAATCCTATCATGGAAATAACGCTGATATCCATTCCACAGATTAAAAGCGAAAGGAATCCGCCGGTAAATGCAAGAGGAATCGTAAACAGGATAATGAATGGTGATTTCAGCGACTGGAACTGCGCAACCATAACCAGATATACTAAAACAATACCCAGTAAGATCATCAGTACAAGCTGCCTCATGGCATCCATAATCTGCTCATTCTGTCCGTTAAACTCAATGGACATTCCTGCAGGCAGTTCATATTTGTCCAGTGCATTTTTTACATCCGAAGTAATTTTTGTCACATTATAACCGTCCTCAATGCCACAGCTGATCGTCAGATACCGCTTCTGGTTTTCACGGTTGATCGTCTGTAAAGACTGTGTCTCTGTGATCGTTGCAATATCGGAAAGGCGGATTTTCTTGCTTTCGCCGTCCTGTGTTGTCGTATCAAATGTATATTTTTTCAGATCGGCTAAAGAAAGCTTTTTCTCCTCATCCTTTTCAACCACAACATCATAGCTGTCTGTATTCATTGTAATCGAGGTCGCTGTAGCTTCTGACTGGATTGCACCGGCAAGCTTTTGATAAACCTGTGCCACGGTCAGACCTTCCTTCATGGCAGCCTCTTTATCAACCGTCACCTTGATCGCAGGTGTTGCATCATCCAGGCCGTCTGATACATCCGTCGTTCCTTTGACACCTTCCACAACCTTGGCAACATCCTTTGCCGTCTCCTGCAAAGCATCCATATCATCACCATACAGATACAGGGTCACACCGCTTCCGCCAAGCATGGACATCATACTGGACATACCGCCGTCTGCCTGTGTCTCAACCGTGCACTGATAGGTTTCACCAAGTGCATCGATCCGGGAAGCAAGCGCATGTGTATCGATCGAACCATCCTCTTCCAGCATAATATACAAGGTCGTGCTTGGTCCATCTGAGGAGCCGCCGCCCATCATGGACAGGGTGCTTCCCTCACTTTGTGCCATGGCACCAACACTTGCGACA
>ERZ1026854.1612-NODE-1612-length-13852-cov-3.718272_pt1 | contig 13852 bp, 8 predicted proteins | sample MGYA00380157_ERZ1026854 | MGnify/ENA primary metagenome ERZ1026854 (study PRJEB33269, sample SAMEA4719793) | human gut metagenome | biome: human-associated habitat; feature: organic feature; material: feces | place: Cameroon | collected 2013-10 ...
AGCCACCGTGGCGCAAACGAAGGTTCTACGGCCTTTTTGGCGGGTTCCAACAACTCGGGCGGTATGCGCGTGGAAGGTGGTGTGGAAGTCGGCACGACGGGTTCGGCTGATTTTAAAACGCCGACGAACCAACGCTTGAAAGCCGTCGGCAATGCCGCTAAAAAAACCGAAGACGAAGCCAAAGCGCGTCAAAAAGCCCGCAATACGCTTACCATTTTGCTGTTAGCCAGTGTGGCAACCACGGCGGCGGCTATTGTGTTTGGGTATAACTTAATTTGGAATGGTACCAAGCAAAGTCTGGCCGGCACTTGGCAAATTATTGCTGGTATGGCTATTATTGCAGCGGCAATGGCAAGTTCTATCGCTACCTTGGTAAAAGCAGGGCAGTATGCCTCGCGCTTTGGAGGGGGGGCTCTTCCCATAGCGGCAAGTATTATCAGTGGTTTGTGTGTCGGTGCTTTGGGCTTTACGATTGCGGCGGCCTTTGCTAACAAAAAGAGCCCGCTTCATACCTTTATGAATAAAATAACGGGCGCAATGAAGAAGTTTGCTATGAAGGAAGGCAAAAATTTTGCCAAGGCAGAAGGCCTTAATCAGTTGAGAAAAGTGGGCACAGATATTATAAACGATAAATAAAACTTATAGGCGGGGGCGTGTGCCGTCCCCGCCTTTTTGCGTGAAATTATGGCAGAACCAAATAAACCGACCGAACAGGAAGAAGATATAAAAACCTTGCCGCTGTTATGGCAAGAGGTTAAAAATCTTGCGCGCTCCAAAAATGTGCGCATTGTGGCGGCGGTTTTTTTGGTTTTACTGTTGTTAGGCTCTGTGGTTCCTGTGGGGAAAATTCCGTTTCTGCGCAATTTGGTGTGGGCTATGGGATATTCGTCTGAGGAAACGGAAAATATATCCTTTTTAAAGGCTCTTTTAACCTGGAACGAACATAATAAAATTATGAACGGCGAACGCCCGGACCCCGACGGCTCAAATGTGTTTGCGGGCGATTCCGGCTCGTTAAAAGAACAACTGGAAAAGGCTAAGGCTTCCCAACTGTTCAATTTGCGCGCGTTAAACGCTTCCTTAGCCCGACAGGGCCGCGCGTTGGACGCCCTTGCCACCGCATACAGCCAAGTGGATACGGGCGACGGTATCAAGCGCCCGGGAGTGGCCGTGCCCACTAACGCCGTGGCCAAAACGCAGGCCAACTCCACCCAACAGGCCGAGGTGTATTTCGGCACGGATTCCTCCGCGCTTGCCCGTAATCCTAAGGACGGTTTTGATTCCACCCAAACGCTTAAAAAAATTGCCAACGCCAATATTGCAGGCGGTAGCGGTACGGATTGGTTTATGCACGCGGTGGATAAGGCCAGGAGTATGGACTCGGGCCTTACTGCACTGACCCAAACGCTAAAAAAGGGCGGCGGGCTGACCCCGCTGAATATCAATGCCGATTTTAACACAAACAAAGCCCGCAGAGACTTATATTATGTATGGTTGACGAGTATGGCGGCCAAAAGAGCCAAGAATCCCGGCCTTAGCAAAATGTTGGCGGGGGCGGGTTTTAGCGGGGCGGAAATGCCCAAGCGCGTGTTTGATTCCTCGGGTATGGCCGGAGGAATGGGCATTGACCCCAACAGTATGGTGGCGGAAATGGACAGTATCAAAATGGCCCTGCACCAGGAAGAAATGTGTAACGCCACCTTAAAGGATACGGGCGGGAGTATTGACGAGCAAATTTCCAGTTCGTACGAAGCCATTAAAAGTTTGCCCGGTTCCTTCCCGGCCAGTTGCGACGACGTAAACGGAAATTTTACCAATAATTTGGCAGGCATCCGCAATAGTTGCAAGGCGGTTGAAAAAGCCTATTCCAATTTAAACAGTACCTGCGGCGTGAAAATGAAAAACGCCCAAACCGAAAAATGCACCACCCTGCGCTTGGAAGATAAGTACGATACTTATTCCAATTATTGCGAGCAGGAAAAGGAACGCTGCCAAACTTTGGCTACGCTGGAAGAGCAGGAGTCCTGTATGGCAGCGCGTAAAAAATCGGCTGATTACGAGGGTGTCCGCCCGTCGGATATTGAAGCCACGGTTAATGACACTTTTGCGCGCGGGGCGGACTTTTTTCCGGAACCGGAGTGGGGCTCGTCTATCGGGGAAGATTTAAAAAATACGAAATTAACCCCTTGAAAAAAGGCGATTTAATTGTATAATAGAAGTAAGGGAGTACGCATAAAGAAAGTTGTTACGGGATGGGTATCCAGTTCCGAACAACGAATTTCTTTATTTATGTATCGGGATAAAAAAATCCCTTGGCTCTGTAAAAAAGGGCCTGACCCAGCAGTTTTATTTTAATAGGAGGCACTTATGCCAGAGGAAAAAGATAAAAAGAAGTCTTTATTCCCCTTTTTAGGCGCGTCTGATGCCAAAAAGGATAATAAAGACAGTTTTACCTTTAGCGATAAGATTAAGAACAGCAAGCCTATGGGTTCTAAATCTTTTGCTAATCGTGTTTCCTCCAAAATCGGGAGCGACGGCAAACCCAGACAAACTCTCTTTGAGAGAACCAGACGGGACGCGCCGTTCTTCATCGCCGCTTTGGTGGCGCTCTTGTTACTGCCGTTCTTGTATAAGTACAGCGGACAAGTGAGCGAAGAACCTATGGTTACTCCCGGGAGTGAGGAATCCGTGTTTGACCCCGAACGGTACGGCTTTGATACCGCCACGGGCAACCCGGACGGTCAAATCGCCCAGTTTGCGGGGCGCGATTCGCTTAGTTTGATTAAAATGGGCGATGATACTTCCGCTACGGACGAAGTAACCAATGATTATATTCCTTCCCACGACGGGTACGACGCTTCGCAAGAATCCTCTACCAGTACGGAAGTGGAAGAGAATAATACTAACATTTATAAACGTGCCGCGGCTCCTGCCACGCGTGCGGCTTTCCGCCGTGCGGCTACCAAAATCAATCCGCTTTCTTCCGCTGGTTTAACCTCCCGCGGCGGTAGCAGATTGGGTGTAGGTATGTGGGGCGGCGGTATGAAAACGGCTGCCCGCAAAGTGGGTGCCTCCGGTCCGCGCAACAGCCCTAAGCCGGTTTCCTTGCAGCCCTTGCAGGCGGCGGGCAAACCGTCCAGAACCTCTTTTGGTAATGGGTCTGCGGCCGAAGCCAGACGCTCTAAGGACGCTATGTCCAAAGCCAATGCTATGCAGGCGTTAATGGACGCGCAGATGAAGCCTGTCCAACCCGGCAAAATCGGCGGTTTGGGCGGCGGCAGTTTCGGCCCCGGCGGCGGTAAAGGCAATTTGGACCGCAAATTCACCTATAACGGCAAAGAACCCTGGTGGTGGGATATGATGAAAACCCGCTCCCAGAAAGAATGGGAAGCCAAATTCAACCGCAAATGGGACTGGATTAAGTGGAAAGATCAAATGTTGCAGTGCTTCCTCAACGGTATTTTCTCCTGCTTGGCAACGGGTACCGACGATTGGTCTATGGGTAAAATGTTCGGTGCAGAAGCCGATGCGGGGAAAGAGCCTACTTGCTGTGGCGTAAAACAGGCCAATTGGGAAGGCTTTGCTGGCGTTGGTGTTCCCTTTGATCCAAAGACCTGTAAAGGTTTTAAAAAGAAACCTGAGTACAAAGACGCTTGTGCCTCCGGTTGGGACGACGGTAACAAGAATAAAGTTACGATGGGCCCGATTGCCCAGCGTGTGGACTGCCTGAGCAATGGCTTTGGTGCTTCGTTTGGCAAAATGTGGAGCAAACTCTTTGGTAAAAACAAAGGTACGTTTGCCGAAACAGGCGACTGCAACACCTTTGCCAAAGACGGCCTCTATACGGCTGATTTTGCCAGCACCAAAAATGATGGCAAATGGACCGTGTTCCACTATGTGGTAGGTATTCCTACTAATAGGTTGTCTGCTTACTATCAAATGACACCTACCAAACAAGCGCAAGAATTGGTGGTGGGTTACATTGATAAAGGTACTACATTTAACAGCAACATCTCGGCAATGAAGGACCGCCAAAATTTTGTACCGTTGTTTGTGGAAAGCGTTGCTATTAAAAATAAAAAGATTAGAAAAGATAAACCCGCGCCTACTAAGGCTCCCTCGGGCACGGCTACGGCTGATGCCGCTTCCGGCACCGAAGTAGCCCCCGAAGAGGTAGAGGCTTTGCAAACGCCTATTAAATACACCAAATTCTTGGGTGTATTGCGTAAAGGCGGTATTATGAAAGATGCGGGCGAAACCGACGCCAAAGATTCTTTGTCTGTTTCCACCAAAGGTGCCAAACAGGGCAAAGGCTTTGTAACGGGTGCGCGCTGTCCGTATCCGTTGGTGCGTATCACTTGCGAAAACCACGCCACGGTTTCTAGCCAGGGCGCCAAGATTAACGGTATGCCGTACGCTCACTTGACGTTTACCAACGGTATGACGGGTGACACGGCTTACAACCTTATGAAATCCCGCTTCCTGATTTCGTATATGATTCAGGGCGAAGATAACGATGTGGCGTCCGCGATTACCACCTCTACGAATATTGCGCACGGCCAGTATTATGATATTCCGCATATGGATATCAAACCGTACAAAGGTTCGTGGAGTGAGCAAATGACGGGCTCCGGTTTTGTAACCAATTCGTTGGGTACGGAACGCAAGTCCGGTTTGTCCGAGGGTTACCAAGTAATTGCGAACTCCGCCAATATCAAAAAGTTGCGCGGTTCGGATAGAACGAACCCGTCCAATCGCACGATTATCACTTGGGAAATCCGCCAGTGCGACAGCCTGTCCGTGGACGGCGAAAGCATTAATAAAGGCGGCTGCCAAAACGGTGTAATCAAAGAACGCGACGAGAAAGGCAAAGTTACGGGTATTTTGGGCCAAGACCGCCCGGGCCGTGTAGTCAGCACCGCTACCTGCGTGTATGACGACGGCGGTGGAGTTATGGAAGTGCCTGGTTTCCCGACGATTACGGGTAATGATCCTGCTCCACAGCAAGAACCTGTGCAACCTCAACCGATTGTACAAGAGCCTGGCAAAGTGAAATTGGACTTGGCTAACTATCTTAGCGGTAACGGTGGTATTCCGGCTAAGTACAATGAACAGGGCCGTAAAGATGTCGGTTTAACGATTCCTACGGACTTTGGGTTCCACACTTCGCTGAATAGTGCTAATTGCCGTGCTGTCGGTTTGCAGCGTTTGGCAAAAAAAGATGCTGCCCAGGCTGTGTTTAATAACTCTGCTGCCAAGAGTTATGTGGACAGTGTATTGGCGGCGGTCAATGCCGCGCCTGAACTGACGGCTAAAAATACGGAAGTGGTACACTCCGGGGAAGTAAGCGTAGGCCAGTTGGTAGATGCTATGACGATTGCCTATCAAAAGAACTTGCTTAACAGAGAAGTGCCGATAGAGGTTGTCTGCTCCTTGGGTAAAACCATTGGTTATACCTCTGTGGACCCGGATGCTCGTGTCCTCAGAAATGTTTGGAGAAACACCTTTGGTGCGTTTGCCGCTTATACTGGTGTGAACTCGTCCTTCTATCCAGCACCTGTTGTTCCTGGTGAGGATGGTAAAGAGTATGCAGATCGCCGTTTCTGGGGTTGCAATGATATTAAAACCTCGGCTAGGACAGCAGATGAAGAAAAAAATGCTGATGGCACTCTTTACAAAATGTCCGTTGACGACTGTAAGAAAAGTCCAAGAGATGCTAGATGTCGTTTGAAAAACATCGTTATCAGAAATGGACACCACTATGGTAATTATAACTGGAACGGAAAATATGGACCGCTGGGCCAGGTTCGCAGAAGAGACGGCGATTATGACCGCAATGCTTATAAGAAGGCGTTGGAAGAAGGCGGTTGGACCACCAATGCGGACGACCCAAATGCTTTCCCGTTGCACGCGATTGCCGATGTGGTGGAAAGAAAATTCGGATTTACTCGTAAGCAGAGTTTGACTGCTGATGAGTTAAAAACAGAAGATGTTGCCGGATTGGACGATTACAACCGTAGAGAATATGTAAAGGCGTATCGTAATATTTTCAATGATGTGGATAAGGCCGGTTGTCAGTTGGATGATGCCGGAACTATGCCGGTTGCCGATGCCTTGCGTTACATTGGAGCGGTTTGCACCAATGGTAAAAACAAAAAGCCAGGCAATGGAATGATGAAATGCGGTACCGTGGATAAAGTGGCTAAACATCCTGGTTCTCGTACCTTGACGCAAGAACAGCAATAAACAGTTGTTTTAAAGTTGTACTACCCCGGGGGGACAAAACCTCCCGGGGTTTTTTATGGTTTGTTTTTAATATAAAAGTCATTCTGAACTTGTTTCAGAATCTACCTTATGGGTTGTTAAAAACAACAGAAACGACAAACATCCCAATCGGTAGATCCTGAAACCCTGCGGGCCGCCAGTTCCGGATGACCCCAATTTTTATAACAGCCTTTTTTGTTGTGTTTTGTTGCCGTCATCCCCGCGCGTTTCTGTCGGGGATCCGTCAATCACTGCCTAGCGTATAGAGTGGCCGCCCGCAAGGCTGTTTTAGAGGAGTGCAACAATACTAAAAGAGAGTGTGGGCAAATAATCGCCGCCTGGCGCATAGAGTAGCCGCCCGCAGGGCAACTAACCCATTTCCGCACGTTTAAAATGTACTTGATTCGGGTAGAATATGAGTAGATACCCGGTCTGTTTGTTTATGGGAGGACAAAATGACAAACGCGCTAAAAACGAAAACAATGTGGAAAAAAGCCCCTGTCGGGCCTTGTTTGGTTATCCGCCGTCTGATTGACCGCCGTAATGCCGGGGCTATGCAACCGTTTTGTTGGTTTGCCGTTTGCTATTGCAGTCCAGATTTTGAGCGGTCCGATATCTTGCCGCCCTCAGCGGTAGCGGGTATGGACCGTTTAAATTATTTGGTAACCGGGGCAAGCGAAGAAGCCGAACTCTTGGACGAACTGGCTAGTCAGGGGGGTGTTTCCCGCTGGATAAATACCATAGGCGGGCTTACACGCCGTACCCCGGCCAAAACCGTTTATGTTTTAAATGCGGAACTGTGGCTTGCCTCCGCTGATATATCCAAAAAGCCTCAAAACTTGCAGACAGAGAGCGAAAATGTGCCCTTGGTGGTTGGATACCACGGAGCAGATGTCCGCGTGCTCTGCGGTAGTTTTGAGGGCAAAACCGGGCCTTTTAATCCCTCGTGTGGGGAAAGTTTAATGCTGGATGTTACGTTGTCTCCGGGTGCCGCGTTTACTTATCCGGTTCCGCCCGAAAATAATACCTTGGTATATGTGTTTGGGGGGCGGGCGCATTTTGGCGAAGGGGAAGACCTGTTTTTCGGCAAGGATTCTTTTTTGCATATGTACGGCGGAACAGTAACCGCCTACACCTTGCAGACGGGAGCCCGTTTTTTACTCCTTTCTGCCTCTGCGGAAAAGACAAAGAACTTGAATTTTAATAAAATACCATTAAAGTAAAAGGAGGGAGAAAATATATATGAAAAAATGGATACTTGTGTTATGCTGTGCGTTACTTGCAGGCCCGGCGGCCGCTCAAATCCAACGCTCTTATCATTATGGCGTGGTGCCGACGGAAAATATTACTACTTTTGAAGTTAATCCCTCGCTTACCACGATTGACGACAGCGCAGGTATTTCGTCCAGCCAAGTTACCTTAAAGACATACCGTGTGATTAACCCGCGGTATAACTGGGGAGTGGAAGTACCGCTTGCGCGTTATGAATCACCGGAAAAATCGGTTAGCGGTTTGGGTGATGCGCTTGTCAGTATGTCGTGGCTGAATCCGCAGGCAGACGGCGAGTTTGGTTATGGCGTAAAAATGGAAATGTTTGTGCCCACGGCTACCGATAAACGCTTGGGGACAGGTAAGTTGCAGGCCAGCCCGTCCGTGTTTATTTTGCGTAAATTTTTTGACGGTGCTTATGCGGCCTTGGGATATAAGTATTATATTTCTGTGGTGGGGGACCACGCACGCGACGATATCAATATGGGCCGTGTGCGCCTGAATGTGGGCTACACCTCGCCTAATGAGTGGTGGGTGCTGACAAACCTGTATTATTATATGGACTATGAACACAGCGGACTGGCGGAGTTCATCCCCGAGGTAGAAGTAGGAACCTTGGTTAATGACGGTACGGCCTTTTATGCCAACGCCAGCACGCACGGCTCGGGAAATTGGAAAACGAAAGATTGGAGCATAAGTATTGGTTTTAAACTGTTGTATTTATAAATGTAAGAGAAGTATAAAAAACAGCCCCGGACAAAAATGCCCGGGGCTGTTTTTCAATTCAGTTAAGCCATTAGTCGGCTTTGTGTTTGACGGGTTCGCCGTAGTACGCTTTCAGGTATAAGTCCTTAATTTCGCTGATAAGCGGATAGCGCGCGTTGCCGCCGGTGCACTGGTCGTCAAAGGCCAATTCGGAAAGTTTATCCAAGTTATCCAAGAATTCCTTTTCCGGGATGCCGTATTCTTTGAGGGATTTCGGAATATCCAATCTGTTTTTGAGGTCCGTAATCATCTCAATCAATTTTTCCACTTTGGCATCTTTGTCATCACCCATATTGTTGTGGGGGAGTAAGAAGTCCACAATCTTGGCATAGCGGCCCTTCACAAACGGGTATTTGTATTGCGGGAACAAGCCCTGTTTGGTCGGTTTATCCGTGGCGTTGAACTCAATTACATAAGTGAGCAGGAGCGCGTTAGCCAAACCGTGCGGAACGTGGTACATAGCACCCAGTTTATGCGCCATAGAGTGGCACAGACCCAGGAACGCGTTAGCAAAAGCCATACCGGCAATGGTGGCCGCGTAGTGCATTTTTTCGCGGGCATTTACGTCTTTGGCACCCAAGGTATAAGATTTTTCCAAATATTTGAATACCAAGCGCATTGCTTCCAAGGCTTGCCCTTCCGTAAAGTTTGTGGAATAGACGGAGGTGTAGGCTTCAATCGCGTGAGTCAATACGTCCAAGCCGGACCAAGCCGTCAGTTTTTTGGGCATACCGAGTACAAATTCCGGGTCAATGATAGCCATATCGGGCGTTAAAGCATAGTCCGTAATAGCGTATTTGGTGCCGGTTTTTTCGTCGGTAATAATGGTAAACGGCGTAACTTCGGAGCCGGTACCGGACGTTGTCGGGATAGCAACCATCGTGGCTTTTTTGCCCAAGGGCGGAGCCGCGTAAATGCGTTTGCGGATATCCATAAAGCGCATAGCGATATCTTCAAAACTGGTGTCCGGGTTTTCGTAAAGCAGCCATACCATTTTGGCTTCGTCCATAGCGGAACCGCCGCCGAGGCCGATGATGATGTCCGGCTGCCAGGAGTTGGCAATAGCCAAGGCTTCGTTTACGTTGGCAATGTTCGGGTCCGGCAGTACATTGGAAAATACGCGGAACTTGATGTTCAGGCTTTCCAAAACGTCCGCAACGGCGCGAACGTGGCCCAACTGTTCCATCGTTTTATCCGTAATGATGTACGCACGTTGTTTCCCGGCCAGTTCGGCCAAGGCTTGCGAGAGCGCACCGCGTTTAAAATAAATTTTGTGCGGCACTTTGTACCAGTACATATTTTCGCGGCGTTCCGCGACGGATTTCACGTTCATAAGATGTTTTACCCCAATGTTTTCGCTGACGGAGTTACCGCCCCAAGAGCCGCAGCCCAACGTCAAAGACGGAGCGAGTTTGAAGTTGTACACGTCGCCGATAGCACCCTGGGAGGAGGGAATATTAATCAGCGTGCGGGCAGTGGGCATATCCTTAAAGACGTCAATGTGTTCTTCGTTGGATTCGTCTGTATAAAGTACCGAGGTGTGTCCTGCGCCGCCATAGAGAATCAAATCGCGGGCGAGTTCAACCGCGTGGTTAAAATCTTTGGCGCGGTAGAAGGCCAACACCGGGGAGAGTTTTTCACGCGCAAAGACTTCTTCGTCGTTTACTTCGCTGGCTTCGGCGATTAAAATTTTGGTTCCGGCAGGAACTTTAATACCGGCCATTTCGGCAATTTTCATAGCGGATTGGCCCACAATGCCGGAGTTAAGTTTGCCGTTTACCACAATGGTTTCAGCCAATTTTTTGCGGTCTTTGCCCGTTACAAAATGGCAGCCGCGGGCGATAAATTCCGCTTTGACCTGGTCGTAAACGGGTTCTTCCACCACTACGGACTGTTCGCTGGCGCAAATCATACCGTTATCAAAGGTTTTGCTCATAATAATAGAACTGACGGCCATTTTGATATTGGCGGTGGCATCAATGACGGCCGGGGTGTTGCCCGCGCCTACGCCCAAGGCCGGTTTGCCGGAGGAATACGCGGCTTTTACCATACCGGGGCCGCCGGTGGCGAGAATCAGGTTAATGTGCGGGTGGTGCATTAAAGCGTTGGAAAGCGGCATTGTCGGGTTTTCAATCCAACCAATGATGTCTTTCGGGGCGCCGGCTTCTACCGCCGCATCTAATACAATTTTGGCCGCGGCGATGGTGCATTTTTTAGCGCGCGGGTGCGGAGAAAAAACGATACCGTTGCGGGTTTTTAAAGCCAAAAGACTTTTAAAAATGGCGGTAGCCGTCGGGTTGGTGGTGGGAACGACACCGGCAATTACGCCGATAGGTTCCGCCACTTTGCGGTAACCGAAGGCGTCGTCGTCGGACAGAACGCCGCAGGTTTTGGTATCTTTGTATTGGTTATAAATGTATTCGGAAGCAAATTGGTTTTTGATTACCTTGTCTTCCATTACACCCATACCGGTTTCTTCCACAGCCATTTTGGCTAACGGAATACGTTGTTGCGCAGCGGCAATAGCGGCCGCGCGGAAAATCTTGTCCACCTGTTCTTGCGTATAAGTAGCATAAATGCGCTGGGCGGCTTTTACCTTATCCACGACCTGGGTCAAATGTTCCATTTCTTCGGGAGTGGCAACAGCCGGAGCAGCGGCAACTTTCTTTTCCGCCATAATTTTTTATTCTCCTTTAAGTGTTTAAAATACCTGTTATAGATATTTCGTTATCTATATTTTAACTTTTGGGGAATTTAAAGTCAATAATACCTCTGGAAAGGCTTTCTTTAAGGCTTGACAGAAGCAATTTAAAAAAGATAACATAGATATCAAGATATCCAGTAACTTACGACGGAGAAATTTTATTTATGAGCCTTTTTCACCGTAAAAAAGAGATTAGTGCCCAAACCATACGCCGCCTGCCCCAATACCTGCGTATTTTTTACAACTTGCATACTTACGGGCGGGAATTGGTTTCTTCCACCACTTTGGCAGAGGAAACGCAACTGCTGCCGATTGTGATTAAAAAAGATTTACAGGCTGTCGGCGCACCCAGTAAACTGCGTGCGGGGTTTAAAGTTGCAGGAACCATAGCGGTTATTGAAAAGTTTTTAGGTTGGAATAATCTAAACAAGGCTTTTCTGGTGGGTGCGGGGCATTTGGGGTCGGCGTTGTTGGGATTTGCCGGGTTTAAAAACCACGGCCTTGAAATTGTCGCGGCGTTTGATACGCATCCGGAAATAGTGGGTAATTTCCTGCACGGTGTGCGCGTGTATCACACCGCGCAACTGGCCAGTATTATTGAGCGGGAAAATTTAAAGATAGCCATTTTGACAGTTCCTGCCGAGGCTGCCCAAGGCATTACGGATACATTGGTGGCGGCCGGTATTAAAGCCATATGGAATTTTGCACCCGTTAATTTAACGGTGCCAGAGGGGGTAATTGTGCAAAAGGAGGATATATCTTCGGGCTTGGCGGAACTGTGCGCCAAGTTGAAGCGTTAAGCCGGTTTTTCAGCGGAGATAAAACAGCCCCGGGCATTTCCCCGGGGCTGTTTGTCAAATACTTACTTATATAAAACTGCACGGAACTCGGCGGTTTTATTAATGTTTTTAAACATCCAGCCCTTTTGGTCCTCATCGTAAAGTGAGTCAAAATTTTTAAAGTTGCGCCGCACTGCTTTATCCAAATTATCAAACATATTTTTGCGGTCTTTTTTGGCTATCCAATATACGCCTGCCAGGTTTACATACGGGGTCGGGCTTGTTCCGTCCAGACGGATAGCGGTTTCCAAATCCGTCTTGGCACCGTTCCAATCTTTAAGTTTCATTTTTACAAAGCCGCGGTTGTTGTACGGAATAGCCCATTTGGGCGAAAGTTCTATGGCGCGGGAATAATCTTCGGCCGCGTGTTTAAAATCTTTCATTTCTTCATAGACAAGCCCCCGGCGGTTAAAAAAGATTGCTTCGGGCTGTAATTTTAAAAGGGTGGTATAGTCCGCCAGAGAGGCTTCAAAATCACCCATATCTTTAAATGCCCCTGCCCGGTAGCGATACGCAGAAGCATAGGCTTCGTCGCGGTTGATTGCCTTGCTGTAAGCGGAAACAGCCTCGTCCAAACGCCCCTGCCCGGAAAAAATGCGCCCCTGCCAATAGTGCAAATCAGCCGAATCGTTACCTGCCGCCTGCTGGGCAGATATCAACTTTTCTGCCGCCGGATAGCGGTATGCTCCTAAATACACCGGGATTAATTCGCGCCCCAGCGTTACGGACGGGGTGCGCTTGCCCAAATATTTTTTATAATCTGCAAGAGCCAGTTCGTACTTGTTTAGGGCCGTGTTGGCCCGAGCGCGCGCTAAGTAAAAATCCCGGTGGGCAGGTTTTAACGAAATGGCTTTCGTCAGGTCTGTTTGTGCGAGCGACGCCCGCCCTGCCTGCATATAGGCCAGTCCCCGGGCATAATAGCGGAAAGGATCCTTGGGGCGGAGCGATACCGTTTTGGAATAGTCGGCCAAGGCTTGGTTGATTTTACCGCTTGCCAAATACGCATCGGCGCGGTAGTGATAGGCATCCGCCAGTTTGGGCGCTTTGGAAATGGCCTTATTTAACAATTTAATTTGTGCGGCGGGGTCCGTTTGTTGTTTGGCGCGGTTTAATAACTGCAAGCCCGTTTCCGCCGAGGCTGAAAGGGAAATAAACGAAAAAAGAAGTAGCAGTAAATATTTTTGAATCATATTATTTTAACCAAAACACAAGTAAAAAATTAAGTATAAGGGCCACTATGCCCAATATATATAAGAATATCAAAAGTAAGGTGGAAAATAAACGCAAATTAAGAAAAATCGCGCCCACCAAGGTAGCCCTTCCTGCAAATAATTTTCCCAGTTGCACCGTTTGACCTGAAATTTTAACCAAGCGGGAAAGCAGTACAGAACGCATCGCCAGCGAAGTTACCCCTAACAAAAGCCGTGTTAAAGCGCGCCCGAAAGAGGTTTTGCGCCCTTGGTTAAATTCGCCAAACACCTCCCGCACACTGCCGGATATAATTACCTTAGCCTGGTCTTTTGCGAGACTTTCGTTCATATCGTCAATTTTATGGGCGGCGGCTTGTTTAACTTGGTCCAGCGTATTATCAATAAATTCTTCCCAAGTAGCACAAGCGATGCGCAGAGCAAACGCGCACGCGGTAATAAAGGAATAAGCAAAGGCGGCTAAACCGTAGCCCAAAAAGAGCGCGCCGACGAGAATAAACTCCGCCGGAGGGGGGAGATGCGCAGGTGCCAAAATAAATGAATAAATACTGTAAACCGATATAATAAACAGCCCTAGCCCGGCGGCTAGATGTGGCAGAAAAACTTTGCGCAAAACATCCGCAAGCCCCTGCAAGGCTTGTGCAAATAAGGCTCCCACTGATGGCTGGAAATTAGTCATTATTCCCGTGGCAACAACCACAGCATCCGCCGCAAATGTGGCCTGCGGATTTTTTTACCGACGGAACGCGGTCGGATACTTTTACGACTTTTCCTAATTTTTTATCGTACACATAGGTACCTGT
>ERZ1026854.1613-NODE-1613-length-13850-cov-4.072780_pt1 | contig 13850 bp, 10 predicted proteins | sample MGYA00380157_ERZ1026854 | MGnify/ENA primary metagenome ERZ1026854 (study PRJEB33269, sample SAMEA4719793) | human gut metagenome | biome: human-associated habitat; feature: organic feature; material: feces | place: Cameroon | collected 2013-10 ...
AAAGTATGCTTGAAAAATATTCTCTGGAAAATACTCACACAGATTGCTGTAGGAATTCTTCAAAAACATCCTAAAATAATATTTATAATCCTATTATTTATAATTCTTAGAACTCTTCCGCTAATTCATATACAGAGCTTGTATTCCGTAAATCATCCTTTATAAATTATTATTCTTCCGGCTGTACCGGTTTCTTTCTTCTCGGTGGTTTTGGGCCTGGGAACATGTAGAAATATGTCTTCATCATTCCGTTATAAATCTTGCGATTCTTTGCTGCTTTCTTTCCGATATAACGTTCTGCATCTTCGTATGCTGTGATAACATACTCAGACCAGCCATCAAGCCCTGCGAAAGCCTTTCCCATATCACGGTAAAGTGCTGGTAAATCTTCTTTTTCCTCTAAACGTTCACCATAAGGAGGATTCGTGATTATAAATCCATACTTTTTCGGATGACTTAAATGATGAACTGGGCGCTGCTGGAAATGAATGAGTCCATCTACACCTGCTCTTTTCGCATTCTCTCTTGCTGCTTTTACAATCTGTGGATCAATGTCATAGCCCTGAATATCCATTTCCACACTCATATCTACTAAAGACTCTGCCTCCTCAAATCCTCTGGCAAAAAGTTTTGGGGATACGATATTATCCCAATTCTGTGCCTGGAATTCGCGATGCATTCCCGGTGCAATATTTGCTCCCATCATCGCCGCTTCAATAGGAAATGTTCCACTGCCACAGAACGGGTCTACAAGAATACGATTCTTATTCCACGGTGTGAGCTTGATAAGTGCAGCCGCCAATGTCTCCTCGATTGGTGCTTTACTGACCATGCGGCGGTATCCTCTCTTGTGAAGGCTCTCGCCGGAAGTATCCAGACCGATTGTCACAATATCCTTATAAATAATAACTCGAACCGGATAACTTGCACCATCTTCCTCAAACCAGTTAATATGGTAGTGTTCTTTCATTCGCTCTACCATCGCTTTCTTCACGATGGACTGAATATCGGAAGGGCTAAAAAGCTTACTCTTTACAGAAGTTGCTTTCGTAACCCAGAATTTTGCATCTGCTGGGAAATAGTCTTCCCACGGAACCTTTTTCACATTCTGGAACAGCTCCTCAAAAGTCACTGCCTTAAACTCTGCCACTTTTAAAAGGATTCTCTGTGTTGTTCTTAAGAAAATGTTTGCTCTTACCAAAGCATCCATATCTCCGGCAAAAGTAACCTTTCCATCTTCTACCTTCACAATCTCATATCCTAAATCCGCTATTTCTCTTTTACACACTGCCTCAAGTCCAAAGTGACAAGGCGCAATAAATTCGTATCTGTTACTCATCTTACCTCCGTTCATTGTATCTTTCTTCTAACTACTTTACGCAGATAACTCCGTAATCAATCACCGAGATTTCTGTTTATCAAATAGTTTATCAAGAAAAAATAATCCCTTAAAAAAAGCAATATCTCTAATATTTCCGCTTCTTTTATGACCAGATTACCTATAAATTCCTTCCAAAAACATCATTTTATGCAGACATTTTATCCAAATTTGATAAATGATGTGTTTCTCAATAACTATAATTGTACTTAGGAAATGTTGCTATGTCAAGGAGTACGCACCATCGTCCACAAATCATTCTTCTCTTTTTCTAAGTATCCTTTATAAAACATAATGCCGCCGACTACACTGTATGCGTGAATTCCTACAGAATCAAGCTTCTTCGCCGCCAGCATACTTGTGGAACCTGTATCACAATATAAAAAAACTGGCTGTTCTTTTTCTATATTAAAATTTTTCTCTATTTTTTCTATGTTAAGCTTTTCATCCATAAGCTCTTCAAATGGAATATTTACTGCCATCGGTAGATGGCCTTTCTTAAATGCTTCCTCTGAACGCACATCAATAAGGAAACCTTCTGCATCGTAGCTTCTTTTTATTGCTTCTGATATGGAAATCAAGTCAACCATGGTTGAAACCTCTTCCTTCTTTTATATCAGAATATGTTGGTTTTCCCTAAAAGTGTGGCAAAGAGACGCCCAATACAAGAGAAATAAAGCATATTTGTGACTTTAGTCGCGGCGGTTTGAATGCTCGCTTACACGCTCACATCCAAACCTTGCTTCGAGGCCACAAATATGCTTTATTTCTCTTGCATTGGGCTGTCTTTGGCGGCTCAGGAGATTCAAACTGTAGTCTTTTTGCTTAAACGGAAGGAAGATTGGATGTAGAAAATGGGGCTTTTTAATTTTTTCTTTGGTATGACAAACGTGTGTTTAAACTTTCGAAAAAGTAAAAGCCTTCTCCTCGAACTCTCTCCAAAATTGAAGTGATTTAAGGATGCTCCAGAAGGTTACAGCTTTCGTTGTAACTGATTTTCGAAGGACTGACACTCAGATTATTGTTATAATATATCGAAAAATGTACATTTTTAATGGATTGTTGTGTCAGTCTTGTAAGATTTGATTTCCCAGATTATTTCTATCTCTCCTGACTTCCTCCCCAAATCTTTCCACTAATTTGCCCGGGCAGCCAGAGCGTGTTTGAAAAATACTCTAGGAAACAGAAGCAGTAGTAATTCCATTCCCAGCCAAAGAACAGCCCCCGAAGAGAGTCTAACCCCTATATTTGTGACCTCGGAGCAAGGTTTGGATGCGAGCGCTTAAAGCGAGCATTCAAACCGCTGCGACTAAAGTCACAAATATAGGGGTTAGACTCTCTTCGGGGGCGTTTCTTTGCCTGTGGCAAATCCTATTCAGCTACAATTTTGATAAATTTCTTCTTTCCTCTCTTTAAGACTTTTCCTTCGCCCTTGAAGTCATCAAGTGTATAAGCAGCCTTAAAGTCAGTTACCTTTTCACCATCTAATGTTACACCCCCCTGTGTTACATTACGTCTTGCTTCGGAACGTGTTCCTGCTAAGCCAGATTTTACGAGAAGTGCAAGAATGTCTACTGTGCCGTCTCTTAAATCTTCTTCTGTAACTGCACATGTTGGCATATTAGCAGCATCTCCACCGTTACTGAATAATGCTCTTGCGGCATCCTGTGCTTTCTGTGCTTCTTCTTCACCGTGAACTAATTTTGTAAGTTCAAATGCGAGGATTTCTTTTGCTTCATTTAACTTGCTGCCTTCCCAGCTATCCATTGCATCAATTTCTTCTAATGGAAGGAATGTGAGCATACGGATACATTTCATAACGTCAGCATCGGCTACATTTCTCCAGTACTGGTAGAAATCAAATGGAGATGTCTTGTTAGGGTCTAACCATACAGCACCAGACTGTGTTTTACCCATTTTCTTTCCTTCGGAGTTTAAGAGAAGGGTAATTGTCATCGCATACGCATCGGCATCTGGTCCTAATTTACGACGGATAAGTTCTGTACCACCGAGCATGTTGCTCCACTGGTCATTTCCACCGAACTGCATGTTACAGCCGTATTTCTGGTATAACTCATAGAAGTCATAGCTCTGCATGATCATGTAGTTGAATTCTAAGAATGATAAACCTTTTTCCATTCTCTGTTTGTAGCACTCTGCACGAAGCATGTTATTTACTGAGAAACATGGACCTACTTCGCGGAGTAATTCTACATAGTTTAAGTCCAAGAGCCAGTCTGCATTGTTTACAAGCATAGCCTTTCCATCAGAGAAATCAATAAAACGGCTCATCTGCTTTTTGAAGCATTCTACGTTATGATTGATTGTCTCTTTTGTCATCATCTGACGCATATCTGTACGTCCAGATGGGTCACCAATCATAGCAGTACCACCACCGATTAAGGCGATTGGCTTATTTCCTGCCATCTGCAGACGTTTCATCAGGCAAAGTGCCATGAAATGTCCTACATGAAGGCTGTCTGCTGTTGGGTCAAATCCAATATAGAATACAGCCTTTCCGTTATTTACAAGTTCCTTAATTTCTTCTTCATCTGTTACCTGTGCAATCAGTCCTCTTGCAACCAGTTCGTCATATACTGTCATAAAATCCTCCTAATAAAATAAAAAAATCCCGTCCTAATAAAAGGACGAGATATAACTTCGTGGTACCACCTTTTTTCGCAAAGCAAATGCTCTGCCTCAAACGAGCGTCAAACAACGCCTCTGCGGATAACGGCCGCCGCTCCGTCACAGCCTACTAAAAACAAATCTTATCTCTTCCATCACTCTAAACAAGTTCTTAAATCTAGTCACATTTAATATTAAAAGTTCTGGCAATCTGATAAATCTAAATAAATACCTGTCTCATTCGGTGTGCAACTCAGGAATGTATTCACTTATTATCTGGCACATGACCTCCCACCAGCCGGTCACTCTCTGGAATGCATGAATAAAAGCTACTTGTTTCCGTCTTTGTCTTTCTCGTTTCTGAAATTCATGTTGAAATTCATATAAAAATGATGTTTCTATACTACAAATTCTGTACTGCCCATATTAATAGGATAGTATATCCGTCCTGCGCGGACAAACATCATGTTTCTTATTGTAGTAAAACTTGAAAATTTTGTCAAGTAAGATTTTTATTTTTTTTTCTCCGGCCAGTCCCCGCCACTCTCCGAAGATTAGTATCCACAATGGTTACATCCATCTTCAAAATCTGTGACAAAATATTTGCATATAAAATTACAGTATCCTGAATTTCTCTCAATACTTCCATACAAACTCCTACCTGTTCCTGCTTGTTTCTATTCTTATTTCAAGATTCACTGAATCAAAATATAACCACCCGTATTCCTTTTTCTACTAAAATACAAATGGGTATCCCCTACTTTTTTCTGCGGAAACATATACGAAATAAGTTCTGGCAATCCTGCCCTCTTTAATCTTTGCTGCTCGCCTGCCCAGTCTCTTGTTGCAGAATCAGTAAAGACTACCTGCCCCTCTTCATCCACACCCAACAAAATCATCGTATGATAGGAACCTGCATATTTTTTATCGAAAAAACGAATAATTCTTTTACCTTTTCTGCGCATTCGGCTTGTTTCTATAATAACAGGCTTCCCTTCATATAAATGCTCTGTAATCTGCTTTTGGGCAGCTTTATCCTCAAAATCTCCTATATATTCACAAGAAACTCCTTCTTTTTTCAAAATAACAGAAATTCCATAAAGAGAAACCGGCATCTGTCTTGCCATTACTTTTTTATAATTCTTCGTATATACTTCTTCGGGAAAATACTTTCTCTCCACCTCAGAAATCGTTCTATCTGGTCTTAAATCCACATACTTTTCCACAAAAGCTGCTAAAGCAGTAGTCAGGGAACAGCAAGCACAGCCATGCTTTGTCATATATTCACTGTAATCGTCATAAATTCCTGCTTTCTGCTGAAAAACAGGATATGTTTTTGACAAATCACCATCTGTAATCACTACAGCAAGTGTTTTTTCGTTCAAACCATCTTGGGGAAGAATGGGGGAAAGGAACTTTCTTCCCTCTTTATCACTCACAAAATTTAAATGTATACAATCCATAAAAGTCCTTTCTATTCGGGGTTGCCGCAAAGCGGAGGCTCTCTTGAGAAGTTGTCTTTTGCTGTAGAAGGAAAATCAGAATTCATGTTGTAGGATTGAAATACACAGAACCCTCATTTCCTGTAATCTATAAAAATGCACCTTAGAGCAAGTTCAAGTTGCGGATGAACAGCTTGGACGCAGTGAAACGAAGCATTTTTATAGATTACAGGAAATGAGGGTTCGTCTGTTTATTTCTCCAATCCTACAAATTAGAACTTAAACACTGCTACTCCATATGCTGGCAGTTTATAACCAAAGGAATACTTTCTTCCATCACATTCTTTTTTCACCGGTTTATATTCTTTCGGTCTTCTCTTGCCTGTACCGCCAAACTTCTTATCATCACTATTAAGTACCAGCGTATGCTTTCTGCGACACGTTGCTCCTACCCTGTAGTCTGGACGTTCTACTGGGGTAAAGTTAATGACAAAGAGCATATTACTCTTACCGCTTGCGGAATGTCGTACGAAGGAGAATATGCTTCTTTCTCCGTCATCAGCGTTAATCCATTCAAATCCTTCTGGCCAGCAGTCGTACTCGTAGAGACATTTATTATTTTTATAGAGGTGCAACAATTCTTTCACAAATGCCTGCAGCTGACGATTTGGTTCTTTATCAAGCAGGAACCAGTCAAGTTCTCTCTTCTCACTCCACTCTCTATGCTGTCCAAAATCCTGTCCCATGAAAAGAAGCTTCTTTCCTGGATGTCCTGTCATAAAAGCATAGCCTGCCATAAGGTTCCTGAACTTATCTTCATAGCTGCCTGGCATCTTTTCTATCATAGAACATTTTAAATGAACAACTTCATCATGAGAAAGGACAAGCATATAATTCTCTGCATAGGCATAGACCATCGCAAAGTTCATCTTTGTATGATTATACTTTCTAAAATAAGGATCAAGCTTCATGTACTCTAAAAAGTCATGCATCCATCCCATATTCCACTTAAGATCAAAATCCAATCCACCATACTCTGCCCGATCAGTTACTTTTGGCCATGCTGTGGACTCCTCTGCAATCATAACAATTCCCGGATTTCTCTTTTTAACAATTGTATTCAAATGTTTGAAAAATTCAATGGCCTCAAGATTCTCATTCCCCCCATAAATATTTGGAACCCACTGTCCATCTTCACGGCCATAATCAAGATAAAGCATAGACGCAACGGCATCTACACGAAGCCCATCTACATGATACTTTTCTAACCAGAAAAGTGCATTACAGATAAGGAAGTTCTGTACTTCTGTCTTGCCATAATCAAATACCTTTGTTCCCCAGTCCGGATGCTCTCCCTTTCTTGGATCAGCATATTCGTAAAGACAGGTTCCATCAAACTCTGCAAGCCCAAAGGCATCTCGTGGGAAATGTGCTGGTACCCAGTCAAGAATAACACCAATGTTATGTTCATGCATATAGTCCATAAAGTACTGAAAATCCTGTGGAGAACCATGACGGGATGTTGGTGCAAAATAATTTGTTACCTGATATCCCCAGGAACCATCAAATGGATGCTCTGCAATACCCATTAATTCAACATGAGTATATCCCATATCCTTTATATAAGGAACTAATTCATGAGCTAACTCTCTGTAGTTATAAAAGCCATCCTCATCTTCTTCTGTCAGTTCGTGCTTCTTCCAGGAACCTGGATGTACTTCATATACAAACATCGGATTCTTCTTAGAATCAAACTTTTCTCTTTTCTTCATCCAACGGCTGTCATGCCATTTAAAATCAGAAATATCTGCAACTACCGAAGCATTATTTGGACGAAGCTCTGCCTGGAAACCATATGGATCTGCTTTTAATATTTTTGTGCCATTCTTTGCGGTAACACAATATTTATAAATGTCTCCTATCTTCATTCCTGGAAGAAATATTTCATAAATTCCCAGTGGTTCTAAACGTTCCATCGGTGTAGCATTCTCATCCCACTCGTTAAAATCACCAACAATAGAAACTGCATCTGCATTTGGTGCCCATACAGCAAAATACACACCTTCTTCCTCATCTATCGTTGTAGGATGTGCGCCAAGTTTATTATATAAGTCATAATGTGTTCCCTGACCAAATAAATACTGGTCAAATTCTGTAATAAATCTGGTATCTGGCATAAACAGAGTCCTCCCGCTTTCATAATTCATAAAATTCTGTAACTATTCAGATTTCTCTGCACACTTGAAAAAAAAGGGCAACTTCCAAATCAAAAATTTGCCCGACTCTGAATAACCACAAAATATTTTTGTTTATTATATCATAAAATGGTAATTTTTTCAGCATTTACTTATGCATTTTGTAAAATAAAAAAATAGTCCATACTGATGACCTCAGAGCAAGTGTTGGATGTAAGCATTCAAGCAAATATTCAACACACAATGACTAAAATCATCAATATGGACTATTTTTCTTAGATTCGTTTATTTAACTGCACAAATCAAAATTAGCATTCACCATGTTTGCAGATTGTCTGAATCCATCCTTCTGGTGCTTCGATATGTCCCATCTGGATTCCTGTAAGAGTATCATATAACTTCTTAATTACAGGTCCCATTTCTTCCATTCCACTTGGGAAGCAGATTTCTTTTCCGTGGTCAACAATCTTTCCAACTGGTGAGATTACGGCTGCTGTTCCACAAAGTCCACATTCTGCAAAGTCCTTTACTTCATCAAAGAGTACTTCTCTATGTTCTACTTCCATTCCAAGATAATGTTCTGCAATGTACATCAGAGAACGACGTGTGATAGATGGAAGAATACTATCTGACTTAGGTGTTACAAGCTTGCCATCTTTTGTGATAAAGATAAAGTTCGCTCCACCTGTTTCTTCAACTTTTGTTCTTGTAGCAGGATCAAGATACATATTCTCATCATATCCCTGATTATGTGCATCTACGATTGCATGTAAACTCATGGCATAGTTAAGTCCTGCTTTGATATGTCCTGTTCCATGAGGTGCTGCACGGTCAAAATCTGAAACTCTGATTGTAATAGGTTTTGCACCACCTTTGAAATATGGTCCTACAGGTGTAACAAAAATACGGAACTGATATTCATCTGCTGGTTTTACTCCGATAACAGGGTTAGAACCAAACATATATGGACGGATATATAAAGTAGCCCCAGAACCATAAGGTGCTACATAAGCTGCATTCGCTTTTACTGTTTCTACAACAGCCTCAACAAATTTTTCTTCAGGGAATACTGGCATCTCCAGTCTTCTACAGGAATCTGCCATACGGGCTGCGTTTAAGTCAGGACGGAAACAAACAATATCTCCACTCTCTGTTGTGTATGCCTTTAAACCTTCAAAACATGTCTGTGCATACTGAAATACACCGGCACACTCATTCAGAGTAATTGTAGCATCTTCTGTGAGGGTACCTTCATCCCAAGCACCATTTTTATAATTAGCTACAAATCTTTTCTCTGTCTGCTGATAGCCAAAGCCCAGCTCGCCCCAGTTAATATTTTTCTTTTCCATTGCGAAAACTTCCCTTCTAAATATGAAATAAATCTTATAGAAAACTTCATTTCATCTTATTATAAATTTTGGAGTTATTATAACACATCATTTTTTAATTTTCCACGAAATCACGAAAAGAAATGTAAGAAAATCGCATTTTTTCTATTATTTCATGATTTTGCACAAAAAAACTGCTTCCTTTCTCTTGATTTCTCCGCATTTTTTCACTTTTTTTAACAGAAGAAGAATTAGAAAAAACGAATTAAAAAGAAAGAAGAATTCATTATGACTTCATATAAAGCTTCTTTCTAATAAAAAATAGGAAAAATAACAAAAGGCTGTAACATCTACCATGCCACAGCCTATCTAACGGATATTCTAATCCCTATTCTGTTACATCTGGATTAACCAGAATATATCCACCACCACCAGCTGTACTGAAATAGCTATTGGTTGATTTGGCTCCAGATTCTGTACACGAAAACATTCCTTCACTTAAAAGGTTATTTACTGTCTCATACTTGATTCTCTGATGATTACCAAAGGCTGAACGATCCGCAGAATCTGCGATAATTGCCTTACCTGTATTCGTAATTCCAAGAAGGACCATTGTGTGGAAACTATTTGCCCATTTTCCCTTCTTCATCTCTATGATGACCGGGTTTCCGGTTTTTAAATGAGTGGTAATCTGGCTGGCAGCCTTGGCTTTTTCAAATCGTCGTACATATTGTGTACGTATTCCATATTTATTTAAAACTCTGTTTATCCCATATAAAGATACTGGCATTGATTTATCATCATCATTTTTATCATTATATTTATTATAGTTCTTTTTCCAGGATGTCGCTCCAAACGTTTTATATTCTAAACCGCTTTTATCTGTGACTTGCTTTGGTACAATACTTTTTCCAAAACCTGTAAGCACTGTGGCTAATCCACTGGCAGCACAGCCATGTCTTGGCATATAGTTTTTAAAACTGCTGGCATTTACAGAAGCTGACTGCTTATACACTGTATAATTTCGTACATTTGGATAGCTGTTTATCGTAACTGTATATCGATCACCCTTACTGTTAGAAGGCAATATATCTACGTCTGTATAAATATTATCCGGGCTTACTACCGTCACATCACAATGAAGTACTGCCTTACCACTTTTACATGTAATTGTAGACACTCCAGACACTGGCTGTGCCGTAATAGTTCCACTCTGGCTTACCTCAGCTACCGAGGAATTAGAAGAAGACCACTTGCATTCGTCTCCTGCATACCGCACCTCTAACTGATACTCACTTTCTGCCGTCAGGCGAATAGCAGTTTTGTCAAGCTTAGCTACATGTACTTTACAAACAATTCTTTTTCCATTACTGCTACAGACAATTTTAGCAACTCCTTCTTTTACAGCTTTCACTGAGCCTTTTCTGCTAACTCTTAAAATGTCCTTATTCGTACTTGTCCACTTTGTATTCTTTCCATTCTTTACTTTTAACTGGAACCGATTACCTTTTGCTAATGTAAGCTCTGTAGCATTTAAACCAACCACTGTAACTCGGCAGCGATAACTCTTTGTCCCTACTTTTGCAGTAATTGTTGCTTTTCCGCCTTTTAATGCAGTAATCTTTCCCTTTTCTACAGAAGCAATCTTTGCATTGCTACTCGTCCATGTAACCTTCCTGCTACGTCTTCCTAATACCGTAATCTGCTTTGTCTTACCCTGTGCCATTTTAAGTGAACTATAATTCAATCGGGTCCTTGTAGCTGCCTGTGTATCCATTTTCCCATTTGGCATAACAAAAAAGCCCATTAATAAAATAAAACAGGTAATAAAAAGTATATTCTTTTTTTTCATGATTCACTCCCGTCTTCTTTTGCCTAAATTAATTGTTTCTTTATTTCACTGATCCACATATCTGCAAGAGTTTTCATACCTGCTTTATCAGGATGTACACCGTCAACTGTCTCATACTCCCTGCGGCACTCTGCTAAATCTGAGATATGTACTTCTGCTTTTACTGCCGCTTCTCTGATAATATTGGAATACACTCTTTTGGAAATTGTACTGTCAATATTAAAGAATATTTCGCCTTCTGGCTGCTTTCCTTCTGGAAGTGTTGCACACCATATATCTGTATGTGGATATTGTTTTTTCAATCTATGAAGCATAAGCTGATAAGCCTCTGTAAATTCCTCTGGCAAAACACAAAATCCCCAGTCATTGCATCCTGCACTGACAAGAATAATATCAGGGATTCCATTATCTCCAAGTTTTGCTATTCGATTCTCCGACATTGCAGAAGTGGATAAGTTTCCTGATACCATACTTCCTGCCAGTGAATGATTCACTCCAAGTTCCCCATCCAACGTATGTATTACCTTCATCCACCATGTATCTTCTACAGATTTTACTCCTGTTTCCCACTGTACATAGGAATCATAAAAAACTGCCTCTACTGGTGTATAGCCTGCAAATGTACTGATAGAATCCCCCAGAATAGATATTTTTCTTTTCTTCATAAATATAACCTTATAATCCCTTCTATCTTCTCAAAACTTTATTAAATTTCAAAAAATTATTTTAATATCATTATATTGTTGGATTAATTATAAATAAGCTCTTAATTCCTGTCAACTTACTCAGTTTTTTCTTTGTTGAAATAATAGGAATGATGAAATTTTTAATTTATGTACTGTGGTTACACGACCTGCCTTTCAGCAGAACGATTTCCACAATATTGCTATCATAACATATAAATATGCTGCAAATATGTTTTAAGAATAAATCCCACAGAAATCGCTGTCACAAGCAATATCCTGTGGGATTCTATGATACTGAAATTACATAAACTACAACTTAGCTTAGAGCGTGTTTGAAAAATACTCTGGTAATTCACATATCCGATTATTATTTAATCATCCTGCTCAACACAAGCCATAGCAAGACCTGTAGCAACCGCATTACGAGGTCCTTCGCAACCACGGATATTACCACGTCCGGCAACAATCTCATAATCAGCTAAAGCATCTGTTACAAAGTTAGGAATTTCAAAATCAAGAGCAGATCCACCAACCATTACAACAAACTGAATATCTCTTGGATTACCTGTAGGACTAACTTTTGATAAGGAACGGATTGCATTCGTTACAAATACTTTTTTCTTTGCTTCCATACGAACCTGTTTTACTTTTTCTAAGGATTCTACACCATCTAACGGTACAAGCTCATCATTCTCTTTTACAAGAACTACTTTAGCAAAAATAGATGGGTCTAATGGTTTATCAAAGAACTGCACAGTTCCATTCTCGTGACGGATATGGAAAAGACTCTCTACCTTCGCAAGTGTATATTTCTTAACATCCTCTGCCAATTCAAAATCATCTAAACCAAGTTCAGACTGAATTAACAGAGAAACCATATTTCCTGCACCTGCCAAATGAATTAACTTTACTTTACCTTCTCTGTTAATAATAGATGCATCCGTAGAACCTGCGCCCATATCAACGATAGCTAATGGAACACTTGTACCAGGAGTAGTTAATGCCCCCTTGATTGCCATGTCAGCCTCAACACCGCCAACGTATACAGGAACTTTTAACTTCTCAGTAAGAACCTGAGCAATCATCTCCATCTGAAGACGGTCAGACTTAACCATAGCAGCAATTCCAACAGCATTCTCCAATGCAAATTCGTCTGCGATACCGCCGACAACCTTCTGTGGATTAAAAGTATCTACTGCCAGTAAATCCTGAATCTTAATATCCTGAGGACTCTTGTTTGTAAGACCTGCCATAACACGACGAACCTTATTCAACATGTTACCTGCATTCGTTCCTGTCTCTCCCTGAATATCATCAATATCCTGGATAGAAGAGATAGCTTCCATAATCTTGTCTGCACCCTCGTCAACATCTACATCTACTTCTTTTTTAAGACCAATAATATTGATTGTTCCCGCTTTGATACTTCTTTCCTTTACGTCACCAGTAGGCGTTTTGATTACTACTCCAGATCGTGCCCCAATCAAAGAACGTGCAATTGGAACTACTCTTTTTGTTTCTTCAGAATTCAAATCAAATACTGTTGCAATTCCGTACGGATTAGAAAGAGTAGATAATACGGTTCCCTGCTGTGCTACCTCGATTGCACAAGTCATTCCTAAAGGAACTTTCTCAATCATGGCGACCTCATCAATAATAGGAATCTTTTTATCCAGACGATTATTCAATAAAACACCATCATCTGCCTGAACAATTGCACCCGCAATATTTATATTATCCCCTGCCTGATTCATCAGTGTTGCTGCATGCGCAAAACCAACTTTATCTGGAACAATTACAATAACATCCTTTGCTTCTTTGATTTTAGAAAGCTCTGTTACAAGTACAGATGTCCCAACACCAATTCCTGTTCCACCTGGTGTATTTGGATTATGACCGATTACTGTTGACTCTGTGATAACGGTCTCAGAAATTGTCTCCATCGCTACATCTCCGATAACCGGAGCAGCCTCGTTAATACGAATCTCTGCTAAATCACTATAGTCCATGCCTACCTTTTCAAGAGCATTCTTCAAAGACATGAAAACTCCGCTGATATTTTGCAAAGTCCCCTTGATTCCGGTTGTAGGTCCAATACCACTTGCCAGGAATTCAATATCCTGACCATCGATTTTTGCAAGAGCGACCTCTGTAGTAGCGTTACCTATGTCTACACCCGCTACATACTTCATATCTCCCATCCTTTCTTCCACCCACATTATCTGGATTACCGGACATATTTGTCAGGCGGTTTTATAATTCAGCTATCGTGCACTTGTAAAATTACACAATATTATGTATAAATTATATCACTGCCAAAAATATGGGTCAAACACAACCA
>ERZ1026854.1616-NODE-1616-length-13829-cov-4.726441_pt1 | contig 13829 bp, 7 predicted proteins | sample MGYA00380157_ERZ1026854 | MGnify/ENA primary metagenome ERZ1026854 (study PRJEB33269, sample SAMEA4719793) | human gut metagenome | biome: human-associated habitat; feature: organic feature; material: feces | place: Cameroon | collected 2013-10 ...
CCGCCATAATATTGCACGTCATCGCCCATGCTCAGACCGTAGACGGGCATGTCCTTGGGCCATTGCTCTATGGTGTGGCGTATGTCTGTCATCGTCTCGTCGGTGAAGCGTGCCACGTCGCTTTTCTCGATGGGGTTGTCGTCGCCACTTGTGTAGAACGGGTTCATGGCGTTTGTGACCTGCGGGTCGCCAATGACGATCATCCTGTAGGAGCGCTCCTTGCCGTGGGGCAGACGCTTCAGGCGGAAGTCATACTGTTTGCGCTTTCTCGTTATGGGCAGGTAGAAGTAGGCGGTGTAGTCGGAGTCGGAGTGTACAGGCACCTCGCAGTAGTTGGGTACGGTGTAGAACACAAACTTTGCGTTCTTGTCGCGTCTGAAGGCGTAATGTCCGGTCGAGTCGGTGCGCATTATCCTGATGCCGTCGCTCACCACCACGCCCACGGCGGCGCTGCCGTCGCTGAAGGTCAGCGTGCCGCCAATAGAGTCGGGGATGTTTCTGAGCGAGTCGAGTCGGCGTGCCTCAAGCCATGCCCCCGCCTTGCCCGTGACCGTTCCCAGCACGCGCTGCATGGCTGCCGGGTCTATGGCTGCCTCGTCAGCGGGCTTCACTGCCTTGTGCTGCGGCATGGCGAGCATGGTTAGCAGCCCGAGGGCAAGGATAACCGACAATATGATGATGTTGTTGCGTTTCATCGTGTAAGGTTTGCTTAATGTTCTGAGTTTCTGTTAGGCATTTGTGTCATCTCATTTCCCAATCGTCAATGGTTCCTGTCTTTGAGGAGGTTGTTGGCTATGGCCGTGGCAAAGCCGCGTTTCACCTCGTTGTTGGGCAGGTCAAGCATGAAGGTGCCTGTAAGGGGGTCGTAGGCCTTTATTGTGAGGTAGCCGCTCTGGTAGATCATGGGCAGGGGGCGTTCGGCGTCGGCCTTGTAGTCGATAAAGTCGGCCACGTCATAATATTTGCCTGTAAGATCGTTAAGGTTCTCGTGTGTGTGGTTGAGCAGGCGTATGAGATATGTAGGTGTGCCCGAAGCAAACCAGAAGTCGCGCAGCTCGCCCTTGCTGAAGGCGTTAAGCACGCTGAACGGGTTGTAGATGTCTGTGAGGCGCTGCCCGAAATGGTAGCCGTCATACTGTTGCCTGAGCTTTTCCCTCATCTCCTGCGGAGACACGCCCTGCTCAGCGGCCATATTGTCCATAACATCATGAAACACCTCCTCCATCTCGTCCTTGGTTATGCCGCACAGGGCCTCGAAGCGTCTGTCCATGCTTATGTCGGCAGGCTGGTTGAAGCCGCTGAACACGCTTACCTGCGAGAATTTCGTCACGCCTGTAAGCAGCACAAACTGAAGGTGTGCGTCGGCTGCCTTGAACGTGGAGTAGAATCCTTTAAGGATGTTGCGGTTATACTCCTCTATCAGAATGTCCTCGCCGTTGGTGTCTTTTGTGCGGTAGCCGGTGTCAAGCACGTCGAGCAACGGCTTGTCATACTCGTCTATGAGCACCACGCTGCGCTTGCCTGTGGTGTTGTGTATGTGCTCAAGCACATGGGCGAAGCGGTCGCCAACGCCTTGGCCGGTTACAGGCACAACGCCATAGTGCTCCTCCCATTCTGACACATATGCCATCAGCTTGTTGCGGAGCGCCTGTCCGTCGGTAAAGTCGGTGCTGTTGAAATCAATATGGAACACAGGATACGTCTCCCAGTTTTTCTCCAACTTTTCTATGGCAAGGCCTTGGAAAAGTTCCTTCTCTCCTTTGAAATAATACTCGAGCGTAGATACCAACAAGCTCTTTCCGAACCGCCGCGGGCGACTCAGAAAATAAATTTTGCCTTCATCTAACAGCTTGTATATCAAGGCCGTCTTGTCTACATATACATAACCGCCATTTATTATGGACTTAAAATCTTGTATTCCTACTGGATATTTCATACTGTGCTGTCCTGCAAGCTTATTTTGCAGCTTTTGCAAATATAGCCATTTATAATTTAAAGGGCAACTTTTCTCGCAAAAATTGTTGCTGTATGAAAAATAAACCGTCACAACCTTTCTTTCTTATTTATCCAAGTCTTTGATTAAAAAAAAGGCCTTGACCGCGTGTGCGGTCAAGACCCTGTCTACTATGGCTTGTTCGTTTTTTCGTTTACAGCATCTTTTTCAGCATAAGCTCTTTTTCAGCATAAGCTCTTTTTCAGCATAAGCTCTTTTTTATTTTCAGCAGATGCTTTTTTTCAGCCGATGCTCTTTCTTCTTACAGCGGATACTCGTCAAAGGCGTAGAGCACGGTTGAGAGGTAACGCTCGCCTGTGTCGGGGAGAATGGCTACGATGGTCTTGCCCTCGTTCTCGGGACGCTTTGCCAGCTCGGCAGCAGCAAAGGCGGCAGCACCTGAAGAGATGCCAACGAGCAGACCCTCCTCGCGTGCCAGTTCGCGGCCTGTGCGTATGGCATCGTCGTTGTCGATGTCGAGCACCTCGTCAATGACAGATGCGTCGTAGGTCTTGGGCACGAAGCCGGCGCCGATGCCCTGGATCTTGTGGGGTCCGCTCTTGCCGCCGTTCAGCACGGGCGATGTGGCGGGCTCCACAGCCACAACCTTGATGTTGGGGTTATACTCCTTGAGGCGTTTGCCGATGCCCGAGATGGTGCCTCCTGTGCCCACACCAGCCACGATGATGTCGATCTTGCCGTCGGTCTGTTCCCAGATCTCACGGCCTGTGGTCTCGTAGTGGCGACGGGGGTTGGCGCCGTTCTCAAACTGTTGCAGGATGACAGAGCCGGGGATAGAATCGCGCAACTCCTCGGCAGCCTTTATTGCTCCAGGCATGCCGTCCTTGCCTGGTGTGAGCTTCACCGTTGCGCCGTAGGCCTTCACGAGGTTGCGACGCTCCACGCTCATGGTCTCGGGCATGGTGAGGATGAGCTTGTAGCCCTTCACCGCCGACACCAAAGCCAAGCCCACGCCTGTGTTGCCGCTCGTCGGCTCGATGATGGTTGCGCCGGGCTTAAGTATGCCTTTCGCTTCGGCGTCCTCAATCATTGCGAGGGCTATGCGGTCTTTCACGCTTCCGCCCGGGTTGAAATATTCTACCTTTGCTATGACGGGCGTTTTCAGGCCTTTCTGTTCAGAAAATTTTCCAAGTTCGAGAAGAGGGGTATTGCCCACAAGCTCCGTCAGTTTTTTTGCTATCTTTGTCATAATATGGTCGTTTTGTTGTTATTTTTAAATTTTGTCGAATGCCTGCTTGAGGTCATCCAGGATGTCGTCGATATGCTCGGTGCCGACGCTCAGACGAATGGTAGAGGGCGTGATGTGCTGCTGTGCCAGCTCCTCAGGACTCATCTGCGAGTGGGTGGTGGTGTAGGGGTGAATGACGAGGCTCTTCACGTCGGCAACGTTGGCAAGGAGAGAGAAGATTTGAAGCGAGTCGATAAACTTCCATGCTGCCTCCTGGCCTCCTTTGATCTCGAAGGTGAAGATGCTTCCGCCGCCGTTGGGGAAATATTTCTGGTAGAGGGCATGGTCGGGATGTGAGGGCAGAGACGGGTGGTTGACCTTCTCCACCTTCGGGTTGTTGGCTAAGAACTCAACAACCTTCAAGGCGTTAGAGACATGACGCTCCACACGCAGCGAGAGGGTCTCAAGGCCCTGGAGCAAGATCCAGGCGTTGAGGGGAGAGATTGTTGCGCCTGTGTCGCGAAGGATGACGGCGCGTATGCGGGTCACGAAGGCTGCCTTTCCTGCCACGTCGGCAAACACGGCACCGTGATAAGAGGGGTCGGGCTTGGCAAGAGAGGGATATTTGTCGGCGTTGGCCTTCCAGTCGAAGGTGCCGCCGTCAACGATCACGCCGCCTAAGCTTGAGCCGTGGCCGCCGATAAACTTTGTTGCTGAGTGTACCACCACGTCGGCTCCGTGCTCTATCGGACGGATGAGGAACGGTGTGCCGAAGGTGTTGTCGACGATGAACGGAATGTTGTGCTTGTGGGCAACGGCTGCCACAGCCTCGAGATTGGTGACATCAGAGTTGGGGTTGCCGAAGGTCTCGGCATATACCACCTTGGTGTTGGGCTGTATGGCTGCCTCCAGGGCATCAAGGTCGTTAACGTTGACGATGGTGTTGGTGACGCCCTGTGTGGCGAGCGTGTGGGTTATGAGGTTGAAAGAGCCTCCATAAAGGTTGTCGGCAGCAACAATGTGGTCGCCAGCCTGAACGATGTTCTGAAGAGCGTAGGTCACGGCGGCGGCACCCGAAGCAACGGCCAAACCTGCCACGCCTTCCTCAAGGGCTGCAACGCGGTCTTCAAACACGCCCTGAGTAGAGTTGGTCAGACGACCGTAGATGTTGCCGGCGTCGCGCAAGCCGAAGCGGTCGGCAGCGTGCTGTGAGTTGCGGAACACATAAGAGGTGGTCTGGTATATTGGCACCGCGCGTGCATCGGTAGCGGGATCGGGGTTCTCTTGTCCTACATGCAGCTGGAGTGTCTCGAAGTGAAGTTTCTTGTTGCTCATAAACGTTTTCCTTTCTTTTTGTGTGCCTCTGCCGTTGGTTGCTCTTGACCTGCATGTGAGCGTTTGCTCTTGAACAGCTTGTGAATGTCCGGTCTTGCAACTCCCAGCAGAAGCTTATTGTTAATATTCTTGTTTTGTTTCTTTTTTACGATTGCAAAGTTACGCCCTTTTTCCCACATACCAAATAGCACAAATGGGTCATTCGACATACCACGTTTGTGGTATTTGTGGGGAAAACGGGAAATTTTGCTTAATTCCACCTTATTATATATGAATAATTTGCGGTCTTAGCGAGATAAAAGCAAGCTTTCTTTGCATTGTCTTCAATTTAGAGTACCTTTAAATAAGGTACGCTGCATCTCAACAAAACAAAAAAGCAAGCTTTTTTTGTTTTGTCTTCGATTTGCAGTACCTTTGCACGCGGATATGAAAAAACTCACGATATTTTTACTCTTAATGTGTTTCTGTGCCACATCACAAGCACAGACGAGCCGTCGCGTGATCGAGAAGACGGCAAACGAGGCAATAAGCCAGATTGCGCTTACGGGCCACACACCAAAGGACGAGCTGATAGACAAGCTGGCGGCAGATGCCGACGTGAGCATAGACATGCTCAGCCGAATGGGAGACCCCGACGACGCACGACAGGCAAAAGCCTGTGTGCGGCTGATCGACGACATAACAGCCTACAGCTTGACGGCCAACGGGCAGCGTTATGTGAACCTGGTGCGCAACGGACTGAAGAAGGCCATCGACCGCAGCGACAGCCCAGAGGCGCGTCTTCACTATCTTGACCAGCTGAAAAAGGTGGCTAAGCCTGCCGACGCGCAACACATTGCCATGTATCTCTCAGACCCCGACATGGCGGCGGCAGCCTTTGATGTGCTTAAAGACATGCCGGGCATTGATGCGCAGCTGAACGACCTGCTCAAAAGAGAGACAGCTGACGGCAAGACCGCAACAGCCGGCGGTAAGGACGGCAAGGCTCAAGCTGCTGGTGGCAAGGACGGCAAGACCGCAGCAGCCGGCAGCAAGGAGGCAATGGGCGAAGCAGAGGCCAACCTGCAAAAGGTCATAAAGGCGCGTGAGGGCCATGCGGTTGAGGCTCCCAAGGCCAAGGCGCTTCCCAAGCCGTCGGCCCTGCCGTTCTGGACGGTGAGTCTGGACAAGGCGGTGGACCTCATGCGTGCAGAGCGCGACGCCGCAGCCGATGAGCTGATGCTCAACGAACCGGCTGCCATGGCCATGGCGCGTCTGCTCGACATGGCTGCAAAGAAAGAGACGGGCGCTGCACGCGACGCTTTGCTCGCGCGTTATGTGACCATGGCAGAGGCGTGTGGTGCCACCGACGGCGAGCGCTACCTGCTGTTGCGTGCCGCTGACGAGCTGGAGCCAAGCGACCTGCTGCGACAGAAAATAATCGTGGCGCTCGGTGCCACACACACCGTTCAGGCTTTGGCTTACATCAGGCAATATTATGACAAGAAATCGCTTTACGATGCCGTCGGCGCTGCCACACACGACATCGTTGCCAATGTCCCTCAGGTCAACGGCGGGCGCCACGTCTACAACATGCTGCAAGCTTCGAAGCAATCGCTCATACACCATTATGACGAGCAGGGTGTAGGCACAGCCATTGACGATGTGCTCGATGCCATTGACCGTTGTGGCACGGCGGGAGGCTATAACCTTGCAAGCGCTCCAACGAAGATGGGGGCAAGAGGCTATTGGAACATGTATGACGAGCTGAAAAACTTTGATCTCACCTTCGACTGGCTTGCCGAAGGCACGCTGACCGTCTACATTCACTCCATGCCGGTGCTCACCCTTCACCACAAGCTCGGCGCCCGGCTTGCAGGCGATGCACAGTGGCATCCGTTTGCCGGCGACGGCAAGAGTTTTCCGACAGGCGATGAGGCTGCATGGTGCACGGCCAACATAAGCGTTACCGACAACAACATTACGGTGACGGTCAACGGCCACGACATCTTCCTTAACACGCCCCTCGTGAGCGACCGGCAAGGACAGCAGCCCAACACCTCTGGCACCATCAGGTTTCTTGCCGATGAGAATGGAGCTACCGTAAGGCAAATGTGCATAAGACGAAGATAACATTTCTTACGGGCTGTTTCTTACAGACATCTTTTACATCTTTTACAAGCTTTTTTTACGAGCGACCTTTAACGGGTGACGAGTAGACGAACAATTGGTCTTTGCTCGTCACCCGTTTTTTTATCTTTCTTTTATCTCTCTTTATCTTATCTTTCTTCTCTCCTTTTTTCTTTTTTCTGACATCTGTCTCTCTTGTGCTTGTGTGCGTCTCCATTACTTCGCATACTGTTGAATAACAAAGCCTTATGGTGTTTGTTCTTTTTGTAAATTTGAGGTAATTTCTGTTAAAATATGGTAATATTTGTGGGGGGGGGAATTCTTTGTTAGAAAAAATAATTAAATTTGCGCTCAACAACTATATGAAATTATCGCATGTTAATGAGATAAAAAACAAAATATCTGATTGCGAAGACCCTTGGAAAAAGGGTAAAACGAATTGAAGAACATATTGGATTTGAAGTAATTGAATTGGATGTATTTTTCTACTCCAACTGCGAATTTATTCAACATAAAACAAAAAACTATGTACAAGAAAAAATTAAAGTTTTGGGTTATGTCTAAAGACATGGCCAAATCGTTGATTGCTGCTGCATTGATGGTAGCATTCACGACTCCTGTTGCAGCCAACACGGCAACAGGTTCTCGCTCTGCATCAGGAGCTTTCTCAAAACAAGCCGATGGCATCGTCATGCCAACGGCTGCTGACGGGTCTAACAATCGGGGCACTATGCAAGGCGCTATTGGCCTCGAGTTTTTGACTGGTAAGACAGAGGATGAGATTAAGACTGCTGCTGTGACGTCAGATAATAATCTTCCTGACGACCCGAATAAAGTGTTCTTCCTCTACAACGTGAAGACGGGTAAGTTTCTTAACGCGGGAGGATATTGGGGCACACACGTCTCTTTGAAAGACTATCCTCTCTCGCTGTGGGCGAAAACAAACGACTATACACTTAAAACTGGTTACTTTAGTACCACCCACCAAACACTGATTGATTTTATACAAAACTTGGAAACTGGTGTGGGACAATATTTAGGATGGATGAGCGGTTCAGATACTGATGAAGGTGTCTTCATTGACCGAAAACAAGATGAGGACACCCACTATGGTTGGGTCTTTGAACCTTTGAACGATGGAAAAAACACATATAAAATTTATACATACGCAACGAACAGTCCAACGTCTTCAACTGAAAAATATTATCTTTGTGCAAATGGAGATGAAACAGACCAAGGTAAAAACTGTGGAGCGTTTAATAAATCTTATATTGATAGTAAAAACTATGACGCCTACAGCACATGGCGCGTGCTGTCAATGCAGCAGATTTATGACCTTCTGGAGGCAAACACAGATTTCATGACAAGCGCGTTGGACCTGTCTTATAGGCTTGATTGTCCTGGCTTCTCACGAGGCAATAAGGATATACAAAAATGGAAAGTAAGCAATTTTTCCACAGGAACAAATGGTGAATGGCGTTTTGGCTTGGAGAAATTGTATAACACACACAATACGCTAACAGGGACAGGTGAGTCGACTAAATTGAATAAATATGACAAAAACAACCTGTCTTCTTCGACCCCTTATACCTTTGATGGCAAAACATATACAGAACTTGAGAATTATCAGCGTCATTTAGGTAAATATTTCTGTGCGGATGTCAAGAACATGCGCGGCGTGATTTATCAGGATGTGGAGATTAAAGCCCCTGGTTCTTACCTCATAGAGTGTAAGGGCTTTTCTACTACAACCAAGGCGAAGATTTTTGCCTCTTGGATAGGCAATGACGGTAAAGAGGATAAGAGCTTATTGCACCAAAACGTCCTCAACCAGGTGTCTTACATGTCGAAGGCAGAACAGGAAGCGCTGCACGTCAGCGAGCAGAACATGGACTATGCGGGAAAGAATTTCTATGGCCAACGCAAGTACATAAACACCGTGCTCATACAGGTGCCTGAAAATAAAGATGGCAATTATGGAAAAATACGCTTTGGATTGATTATTGGCGACAACCAAAACGACAAGACTTTGAAGGAAGCAGACAACGAGTGGACGGTGTTTGACGATTTCCGTTTGCTCTACGCCAGCAATGAGAGAGGTACCGACCTTATTCTTGACGAGGACCGCGACAATCTTGATTATCTCAAAGACTGCTCGAACACCTATAAAAACACGGTGTTGCACCTTAACAAGACATTCAAAAAAGACAAGTGGAACTCGTTTGTGCTGCCCGTTGACCTTAAGCGCGACCAGTTCCGTCAGGCTTTCGGGGCCAACGCGCGCCTCGCTAAGCTCTCGAACCTCACAAGCAGCGAGATACAATTCCAGACTATAGACATGGATGCCATGACCGACAATGCCGAGGTGTTGACGGCTTATACTCCCTACATCATTTTCCCGACAAAGATACACACGGACAACACAAATATTTCGCCTGCATATAAGGCTACGCTCACAAAGACTGAGGGCGTAAGCGAAAAGCAAGAAGTTATTGTCAAGGCAAACCATTACGACATCCCAAATGTCACGTTTAACACAAACAGCGAAAACAAGAACGACCTGTCAAAAATGAACACCGACACATGGGTCTCAAATGTTACGACAAAAGTGGTTGGTACTGATGGTTCCATGGTGGCTTATGGCACCTTCGCTCGCACCTTTGGCACTAAGGCCACACAGGATAAGGATGGCGTTTACAGTTTCAATGACAACTACGAAATAATCAAGGATCGTGACGACCTGAAGGGCAGCTATTTCTTCGATAATGGCAACCTCTACTGCTCCAAAAAGCGTGTGCGCGGCCTTCGCGGCTTCAGCTGCTGGTTTAAGCCTGTTGACAACCCGTCGTCTGTCCATAAGCTGAACCTCTACATCGACGGTGTGGCTAACGGCACAACGGGCATCGACGACGTGGCTTTCGGCGTTGAAGAGCCCACAGGCAAGGCAGCAAAGGGCATCTTCAACATGAACGGTCAGCTTGTGAGCAACGGCTCCGACACCACAAACCTGCCAGCTGGCATGTATATCGTGAACGGAAAGAAATGTGTGGTGAGATAGTTTCTTTCCTACCCCTACATCTTCAAAACAAAAATTATATAAAGACTCTAAAAGATGAAAAAGACATATATCAAACCGCAGCTTTGTGTGATGGCTACGAATGCAGGTGAGCCTCTTCTGCAAACATCATGGTCTGTTGACCGTAACAACGGTGATGAGCCCGGAAAAGATGATTATGGAAAAATTATCTATGATAAAGGCAAAGAAAACTACAAAGAAGGCGAATATGACCCTTGGACAGAGGGATACTGGTAAGCCCAAAGGTTAACCTTTACCAAAGCTTGCTTTCATAACGATGGCAACCAATACATGCCCCAAAGGCGTGTATGGAAAAACAAGCACAACAATAGAAGTTTAGAAAAACAATAACGACAATACAAATCGCCGCATGATGCCTGTGAAAACAGGTTCATGCGGCGATTGTTTGTTGTGGTTGTTATGTGGCTATTCTTCTCTTATAACCCATTCTCCCAATGTGCGTTGCTTGCTGTCAAAGTTAACTCCTATCTTTATAAGATGCTTGCCTTCGGCATGGTAGGGAATGAGATAACCTTTGTCATCAATCTGCTTAAGAGCTTCTTGGGCACTTCCATCATATTTTAGTTCTATGACAAAAATTGTGTCGGGCAGGTGAATGACAACATCGGCACGTCCTATTGCGCTATCTTAGGCGCAAGACTGTTAAGCATGCCAAGACGCACTTCTTTGTTGGGGTAGTCGAGCGTGTAGATGCTGAACAAAGGGTCATACCGCTTTATCGTGAGATAGCCGCTTTGGTAGAGTAGCGGTAGAGGGGTGGTCATCTGTTCGGGTGACACGTCAAAATCGGTAATGCCAACATCTTTTTTCTCAATGTCTTTAATGCTGGTCTGAAATTTTTTCATCACGTTAATGATGTATGACGGGGTGCCAGAACCAAACCAGTAGTTGCTCAGCTTGTGGTTGGCCATGGCAAGGATGAGGCTGAAAGGGTTGAATATATCTTCCGATTTTTCACAGAAATGATAGCCGTCATAGTAGTCGGTAAGCTGTGTGACCATCTCATCATAACTTATGCCAAGGTCTTGCGCGAACAATTCTACATCGCGTCGCATCTGCGAGGTGAGCTCCGTTTTGCTTATTCCGCAAATGGCCGAGTATTGGTCGGTCATGGAGATGTTGTAGAGGTTGTTTAGTTCGCTGAATATGCTCAGCTGTGAAAATTTTGTTATGCCGGTGATGAATGTGAACTCAAGATGTGGGTCAAGCTTCTTCAGCGGACTATAGAAATTTTGCATGATGAGGCGTAGCTTATGAAGATTATCCTCCTCATGCACGACATCAAGCAGCGGGGCATCATATTCGTCAATTATCACCACAACCTTCTGCCCCGTTTTCTCATAGGCGCGTTTTACAACACCCTCTAATCGGTTATTGGGATATTTCTCTCTCTCATCTCGTCCATACAACTCTTCAAAAGGGGTTAGTTGCAGACCAAGATATTCTTCTAACCTTTCTGCGTCAAAATGTTTTGCTCCACTCATATCTAAATGAAGCACAGGATGTTTCACCCATTGTTTCTCACAAGCGGCGATGGCAAGTCCTTCGAACAGTTCCTTTCTTCCTTCGTAATAGGCATGGAGAGTGGAGGCAAAAAGCGATTTGCCGAACCGTCTGGGACGGCTCAGAAAGACATATTTTAATCCTTTGTTTTTGAAATCGGCAATATATTTTGTCTTGTCCACATAAATGTAGTTGCCTTCAATGATGTTACGGAAAGTCTGTATTCCGATGGGATATCTTCTGATCTCTTCCATAGCTTATTGTTTTATGCCGCTAAGTTACGAAATAATTTTCATTCAGCATAACAATTTTTAGAGTAACACGTTTGGGGAATCAAAGAAAATGGCTATTTTTGTAGGGAAATCTTAAACGCAGCTTAAAGAAAACTTAAAAACAATTTTAAACAATGATAACAAGATCTCTAAAACAACTGTTGGCGGCCATGGCATGCACGGCATTGGTCTCCACCCCCGCTTTTGCGAAAGACGAGGTAAAGGCTCCGGCACCCCTGCTCCCGCTACCCGAACAGAAACAGGTCGACTGGCAACGCATGGAGACCTACGCCTTCATTCATTTCGGTCTCAACTCTTTCTGCGACAGAGAATGGGGATATGGCGACACCGACCCAAAGATGTTTAACCCTAAACGCCTTGACTGTGAGCAATGGGTGAAGACGCTCATCGCTGCCGGCATGAAGGGCGTCATCCTGACGGCAAAACATCATGACGGCTTCTGCCTGTGGCCATTTGAAGGAAACGATTATAACGTGAGCAAGTCGCCATGGCGCAACGGCAAAGGCAACGTTGTGAAGGAGCTGTCGGAGGCTTGCAAGAAGCACGGACTGAAGTTTGCGGTCTATCTCTCGCCATGGGACCGCTCGCGTGCCGACTATGGCTCGCCCTCTTATGTCGACTATTTCCACTCGCAGCTGCGTGACCTGCTCACCAACTATGGCCCCGTGTTTGAGGTGTGGTTCGACGGTGCCAACGGTGGCGACGGCTATTATGGCGGCGCGAGGGACAAACGCACCATCGACCGAAAGAACTATTACAACTATCCGCGCATCTACCAGATTCTCGATAGCTTGCAGCCACAGGCTGTTGTGTTCAGCGACGGCGGACCGGGCTGCCGATGGGTGGGCAACGAGAAGGGCTTTGCTGGCGAAACCAACTGGGCGTTCATTCCCAAGAACACGGTCTATCCGGGTTATCCCAACTATCCCGAATTGCAGTTTGGCTATCCCGACGGCGACCAGTGGACGGCAGCCGAATGTGACGTGTCCATACGTCCGGGATGGTTCTATCACCCTGAGGAGGATGACAAGGTTAAGAGTCCGGAGCAGCTGGCAGACCTCTACTATCGTAGTGTGGGACACAACGCCACGCTGTTGCTCAACTTCCCCGTTGACCGCAACGGACTGATAAACCCCATTGATTCGGCAAATGCTGTCAACTTCCACAAGCTCATTCAGCGCGAGCTTGGCAACAACCTCGTGGCTGGCATGAAACCAAAGGTGAGCAACGAGCGCGGAGGACAGTTTGCGGCGCAAGCTCTGACCGATGGCTCATGGGACACCTACTGGGCAACAAGCGACGGGGTGACCTCTGCCGACATAACCTTCACGTTCAAGAAGGCGCAGAAGATGAACCGCATAATGTTGCAAGAGTATATTCCGCTCGGACAGCGCGTGAAGAAGTTTGCTGTCGAATGGCTCGACAAGAACGGCACATGGAAGGCTGTGGAGCAGGGCGAGGAGACCACAACCGTTGGCTACAAGCGCTTGCTTCGCTTCCTTACGGTTGAGACAAAGGGCCTGCGTGTGCACATTCTCGATTCGCGCGGACCGATATGTATGAACAACATTGGCGTCTATTATGGCGGTGAGGACGCACAGCTCACATGGAGCCCGGCGTCGGTGGCAATGAAGAGTGTGCCCTTCTCGCTCAAAGGCTTCGATGAGGCGCAGCTCGCAAAGGTTGTTGACCGCAACCCCGCAACGGTGCTCTTTGCCGACAAGAACGAGCTGCTTATTGACCTTGGACGCGACACGAAGGTGAGCACGCTCATGTATCTGCCCGACCAGAGCGAGAACCGTCACGGCTTGATACACAGCTACACCCTGGCGGCTTGCAAGGCCGATGGCACCGATGAACATGTGCTCAGCTCAGGCGAGTTTTCTAACATTCAGAACAACCCTGTGTTGCAGACCATAACGTTTGAGCCCGCAACAACGCGCTATCTGAAGCTCAAGGCCGACCGCATGGTTAACGATGGCGAGCAGATTGGCGTGGCTGAGCTGGGTGTGAAATAAAACCCTTTGGTTCTTGTTTTAACGACAACCCTTTGGCTCTTGTTTTAACGACAACCTTTTGGTTCTTGTTTTAACGACAATAGAGACAATAGGGACAATGCTTTAAATGAGGCGGCAAAGAAAAACCGCTACCAAAGAATTGTCTCTATTGTCTCTATTGTCGTTTAAAACAACCAAATTGTTTTTTTATAAAGATTGTCTTTAAAAAATAAAGATTGTCTTTAAAAATAAAGATTGTTGTCTTACCCTGAAAAACGTTGAATAAAAAACAACGTTTAAAATGAATATAGAA
>ERZ1026854.1617-NODE-1617-length-13827-cov-4.633169_pt1 | contig 13827 bp, 8 predicted proteins | sample MGYA00380157_ERZ1026854 | MGnify/ENA primary metagenome ERZ1026854 (study PRJEB33269, sample SAMEA4719793) | human gut metagenome | biome: human-associated habitat; feature: organic feature; material: feces | place: Cameroon | collected 2013-10 ...
TGCTTTTTTGAACATTTCGCCTGTTCCAACTAATTTTCTTTCACTCATTTGAGTTCTCCTTCTTTTTGTAAAATATTTTACACATGTGTAAAATATAACAAAAAAAGTTTTTATTCAAGCGATTTAGCGACCGATTGTTCAAAAATGGTTAAGAAAGGTTAAAATCGTATATAATACTTTACAAATTGCGGAAACACTGCTATAATCTGCACAAATGGGTAAATGAATACGGGTTATATGAAGAACGGTAGCAAAAAATATTTTGCTCGGGTTTTGGTATAACAAATTATTTAATGCGACTAAGAAAAAGTAAAGGGGTTAAATTATTATGGCAATAGCACCTGTAATGAATGTAAATTTCAAAGGAAATGCTTACAACACAAGTTTTAAAGGCAAAGAAGTCGATGAAAACAATTTTGCAACACCGTCACCGTCACAAAGTGCAGGATTTATGAAATCTGTTCCTGTTATCGTGATGATGGCAATGAGCCCGCTAAATGCAGTTAACGTAGATGCAGGCGAAAAAATGAGTACACCTGTTACAACAGAAATGGCTGAAATGGCAAAAGCTCCGGGCGTTCCGGCTATCGGCAACCTTTTCAACAATATCGAAATTGCAGCAGCAATAGAGCCAAACTTTAAACGTATAAAACCGGGAAAATATGTCATTGAGCCTCACACTACAGATGCAAACGAAGATGACGTAGAACAAATTTATTTGAGCTATGTAAAACCGAATGGAACAGCATACAGGATGAGAGTTCGTTACTTGATTGACTGTGGAGATGAGGGGCGTGGTGACGCTCGCAGATTTATTGTTGTCGGAAATGAAATAAAGAAAGATGGGACAGAGTCTGCTACCAGTGTAAGAAATCCTAGCGTTACAACACATCAAAAATTGAGCGGAATGCAAACTCCCGGTGGCGTAATTAAGACGTTTTTGAACACTGCTCAAAACAATACAAAGATTAAATGTATTCAATTAAGAGCCGGTGACGGTTCAGATAGTCAGTGGCTTCACGACGAAGATATATTGGGTGCACCGGACAGTTTGTTGAAAGAATTAGGTTTTAGTTCAAAAGAAATTAAAGAATACAGAGAGGCTGATAAGAAAGGTCGTATTGAAAGTGGCAGATTTTTCTAAAATATAAATTTTTGTAACAAAGTAAAAACATGTTGAAATTGAATATTTCGGCATGTTTTTACATGTGTAGAGTACAAGTGAAAGTATAAAGATGTCTAATTTAAACGTTAATGGTAATTATGAAAGCAAAATAGCACAAACGGGCTCTACGGTGTCATCTACCCAAACGCAACAGGCTAAAGACCCAAGTCCTGTCTTTGGAAAAAGAGAACGTTGGGAAGAACTCGGACTTACGAAAAAACAGTACGAAAACCTTTGTGCAAAAGATCCTGCTTTTGGAACAAAATCATTAGACGAACAGAAAAAAATATTAGCCGGGCTTGATGTTGAAGTTGCTGCACCGCCGGAAGAGGCTCAACAACCTGCTCATACATCGGAAGCTACTGGAACGATTCAAGTAAACACAACAGCAGGAACTGCGGAGGGTATAACCGCTCCGCCTGCTACAAGTCAACCTGCGGAAACTCAACCGGTAGAAAATAAGCCCGCAACAACAGCAGAAACCACTCAAGCGGAACCCGTTGAGGAGGAAACTCCACCTGCTCCCAAAATCCTCACCAAAGCAGAGATTGATGAGCGAAAAGCCTTCAATAAAATGGGTACTGAAGAAAAATTGAGTATAATTATTGAAGACTATGCCCAAAATAACTACATGTTTGGTGAAGCGGATAATCGACATACAGAAGATGAATGGAATGCTTTAACAGCAGAAGCGAAACAGGCAGAAGTTGAAAAATCAAAACAACATTTAAATGGAATTATTCAAAAGTACGCTTCGCAAACTTCTGAAAAAGGTAAAGTAACAGATACTGAAACCTTACTGAAATATCTATTGCAATCAAATGATAACAATGCTGATACCAACAAATTTGTAAACAATCTATTAGACTCTCTTCACACGGATCTTGAAATCGCAAAACAAAATGAATATTCAATAAAAGATTTTACAACAGAAGATCCTGAAATAAAAGATCGTTTGACCTATGAGCATATAGATAGCATATACAAAAACAATCCAAGTGATGCAGAAGAGGCTCTTTCTGCAAGCGATAAACATTATTTTTCTCAAAAGAATATTGAATTAGAAGCAGTTAAATCCTATTTAATAAAAGAAAAAGGTGCAAAACCGGATGTTCAACTGTGTTTTGATGATCTTACTGAAGAAATGCTTGCTGAGCGTGGCATTAAAGACAAAAAAGATCTTTTCAAAGTTACAACAACATACTTTGAAGAAAAAACTGCTGAATTCAACAAAATGTCAGACGCCCAAAAAGCAAGTCTTACGGACGCTGAAAAACAGTCCTATAAATACATGGAACGAGAATTGGCTGCAAGAAACAAACTTGCAAGCACAAACATCGGCAAAAAGTTTTTATATGGAAATGAAGAATTCAAAAAACCTGATCCACCATCACTTTTAGACAAAATGATGGCTGAAAAAGATACAAGGTTTGAGAAATTCCAAACCAGTACGCAAATTAGCGTGCTTTCGGCTGCACTTGAAAAATCATCTAAAAACGAAGAAGAATACGCAAAGAATTTGTCTGCATGTATTCAGAGTGCAATGGCTGACGGAAAAGTTGACCTCGTTAACAACTTATTTAAACTTGGGATGAAAAAATGCCCGAACAGCCTTGAAAGTTTATTATCAAGTGATGCTGCTTTCGTAACAGCTGTTGCAGATCAAAAAGAAATGACAGCACCTCAAGTCAAAATCTTAGCTGAAAGAGGCGAAAAACTTGACAGTAAGGATCTTAGAACGACTGCTTCAAGCGACTTGCAAATCAATGCTACATCGGCTCAAAGAGTTCCTTTAGCTAATGTTTATATTAATGCAAAAGACCAAGAAACCCGTGAAGGTGTTGTTACAAACATCCGTAACAAAGCCGAAGACGCAAAAACTCAAGATGAAGTCGATAAAATTGTCAGAGAAAAAGGCGATATCAAAACCCGTGGGGTTGCGATTGACACAATCGACCAATTAAAAAAAGAAATTCAATTAAAGTCTTTGGAGCGTCACACAAATGACAGTATTCCCGAACTTTTGAAGATTGCAACGCAAGTCCCGTCAAGATTGGAAGAGTCTGCAAAAGCAGGTAAAATTGTATTTGATGCAACACAAAAAGTTAAAGATAAAAAAGTCCGAGTAGAAATTCAAAACTCTTTGGCTGACGATGTCATAAAATACAAAAATGCAGCAGATCAGATTGCAATGCACCAAACCTTGATGACTTCTAAAGATGAAGCCGTTTTGACCCACGCTGCAAACAACATTTACAAATATCAAGAAGCGGCACAAGCCAAAGCTCTCGATGCGACAAAAGCCACAGGCAATACAAAAGCTATCGATGAGGCGATGAAAAACTACGACAAATACTCAAAATCCGTTCAGCAAGAACCTAAATATAAGGAAATGCAACGAGAAACAGAGGCTCGCAAAACTCAAGAAATTGCTGAACTAGTCGCAGATTTCCACGCTCAATATGAAAAACTTACGGGACAAAAACTTGATGTTTCCTCTAAAGCGAGCGACACTGAAATTAAAATGGCGTACGTCAAGGAATTTTTGAATGCCTCACCTCAAGAGCAGTTCAAAATGATTAGCAAAATTCCTGCAAGTTGGCAAACTATAGTATTTTCAAAAATGGCTCAATATTGTCCGCAAATGCTCACAGGGCTTGTAAAACAAGGTTACGGTAAAGCAATTTTAAATACTCCGGGACTTTCTCTTGATGTTATTTCTGCGGTGATTAATGTAATGTTAGTTCAACAGGATTCTGATAAAAAATCCGCAATAAAATATGTAAAAGCTCACAAATCCATGTTTAATGATGCAACTTTAGAAAAAGTTGAAGAACTTACCGCACAAAACAAACCTAAAACGTCTCAACACTCCATGGCTCCTGTTTTCGGTACGGTAAAAGGTGCACTTCGTCCGGTGAAGAGTGCGATTTATCCTGACACGGATCAGCTTGACGTTTATAATGCTTAATTACAAGACCGGCATGGTGATTTGAAATTCAGTCTTTTTGCTTGTTGATTGGACAAGTTTTAAGTCTGCACCTTGAGCGGAAAGATTGTTTTTGCAAATGTACAAACCCAAACCGCTACCCGTCTTTTTAGTGGTAAAGCCTTCCGAAAAAATTTCTTTTTGGGCGGATTGTGAAATCGGTTTGCCGTTATTCGACACGGAAATTGTGGCAATTTTATCTTTGACATTAGCTGTCAAAATTATTTCGCCTTTAATATCAATCGCCTCAATGGCATTTTTGATTAAGTTAATAAGGCAAGCCAAAAATTTGTTTTTATCGACTTTTACAAGTCCGTCGGATTTTACGAGAGTGTTGATTTTAATCTCTTTCTCGTGGGTATAAACGCAACCCAAAGAGGCACTTTCAAGCAAAAGAGCACTGATTTCGCAATTTTGCGGGGAATAATTGTTGACGGATTTTAAATCAATCAGAGAATTGCTAATCATTTTGACTGAAGTTTGAATACATTCGATTGCTCGAGAAATCGAGTCGTTTTCAATTCCGTCTTTTATCAAATGTTTTTTGATAATTTCGCAATACACATCGCAAATTGATACCTGATTACGAATTTCGTGAGCAATACATCTTGTTTGTTCTTGGAGTAATTCCGCCGATAGTGTCATTTTTGCCTTTCTTATGGTTTTTATAAATAAAAGGTTCAGCCCTAAAATCCGTAAAGCTGAACCTTTGTAACCGTTTGATAATAATTAAGCTGAAATTTTTGCACGAACTTTGTTAGCAAAACCGTTGTTCAATGCGTAAAGAACAGCTTGAGTTCTGTCGTTTACTTGCAACTTTTGGAAAATATTGTTTACGTGTGTCTTGACAGTAGTTTCGGATATAAATAATTTTTTTGCAATACACTTGTAGTTATTACCCTGTGTGAGTAAATCCAAGACATCCTCTTCTCTTGAGGTCAAATAAGTCAAGAGGTTTTCTTCGTTTGAAGATTTAACTTCATCTCTGAAGGATTGTTGGAAATATTCAAAAAATCTTGAAGAAAGAGCTGACGGCAAGTATATTTTACCGTTCAAAACTTCGTCTATTGCATAAATCAACTGAGCGGAAGCCATAGTTTTTAACACATATCCCTTAGCACCGATTTTCATAGCTCTGAAAATCAAATCTGCATCATCATATCCGCTCAACGCAATAATTTTTGTACCGAGTTCAAGCTTACCGATTTCTTGAATAGCTTGCAAACCGTCTTTTTCAGGCATATTGATATCCATCAAAACCAAGTCCGGACGATATTTTTTAATCAAGTTGATTGCGATATTGGCACTGGTTGTAGTTCCAACAACGTCATAACTTGTTTCGAGCGTAATAAGCTCTTTTACCCCTCTCAAATGGTCTGCATTGTCATCTACCAACAAAATTCTGGCTTTTCTCTTAAACTCTCTCATCTTATTCCCCTCATTAGTTTACTAAGTTATCGCTTTCTACACTTTATATACTACTATTTTTGGAGGGTATTCTTCATCCATGCGTTGATTGATATCAGGAGGTGTAAAGCATGATTTATTGATGTAATACTTTAGATTGAGAAAACCCCTCAACCATGCTCTACACCATGATTTGAGGCATGATTGATATTTTGGATTGAAAATTTTTACTTAGTACGATTAGTGTAGACTTTATGGGGGAAATCTTCTATAATATGAGTATGGAAATTTCTATTATTTTATTTGTAATCGGTTTTATTTTGGGTGGAATTGCCGTTTATATTCCGCAAATGCTTACCAAAAAGCAACTTACTGAGCAGATGAATTTACATTTTGAAAACACTGCAAACAGAGTTTTTAGAGAAAGTGCGAGCAGTTTGACGGAATTGAACCGAGAAAACCTTGAGGATTTTTACAAAAAGTTTAAAGAAAAGATTGAAGACCTTCAAAAAGCCGAAAGTGAACATTTCACGGGCTTTGACAGAAATATAAAGAACTTTTTGGAGGCAGGAAATAGGATTTCGCAAGATACGGCAGCCCTTGTGAATGTTATGAAGTCAGATAACCGCACTCAAGGGCATTGGGGCGAAATTGTTCTTGAAAAAGTTTTGGAAAGTTCGGGCTTGCGAAAAGGTGAAGAATATACCGTGCAAGAAGGAACATCAGAGGGCAGACCCGACGCAACCGTGTATTTGCCCGATAGCAGGTGTGTTTTTATTGACGCAAAGACTTCTTTTGCATCGTGGGACGGTTATGTGAACGCTACGGACGAAAACGAAAAAGAAACATATCTTGCGGAATTTATTAATTCCACCAAGAATCATATCAAGGGGCTTGCAGGCAGAAAATATTCAAATGACGAAAAATCCTCGGAGATTGTTTTGATGTTTATCCCGATTGAAGGGTGTTATTCCTTGATGTTTTGCGAAAACTGCAATTTGTGGAATTTTGCGTGGAAAAATAACATCATGCCGGTATCTCCGTCTACTTTACTTGCGGCGTTAAAAATCATCAATGCGTTTTATGTTACTGACAAAAAGAACAAAAATGCCGAGGAAATGGCGAGATTGTGTATCGGTATTCACGACAAATTTGCGTCACTTCTGGAGGAACTCTTGAAAATCCGCACGATTTTGGACACCTCAATCAAAAAACTTGACGGAAAAGGAAATATTCTAGGGCAAATCAAAAAACTTGAACCGCTTTGCGGAAACACGACAAAAGAACTTGCTCGAATTACGCAATCCTCAGACGACGGCGAAAACTAAGCTTTGAGAGTCTCTTTTTCTTTTAATGCAGTTGCAATTTCATCAATAATCAGGTTGATTGCCCCAATTCGATTTTCAGCAGTTGTAACAGGTCTGCCTATAACAAGATAATCAACACCCGCCAAAATCGCATCACGAGGAGTATCTACACGCACCTGATCGTTTACGGACGCCCAAGTCGGACGGGTGGCAGGACATACAACGATAAAATCTTTGTCAGGAATTTGTTCTCTGATACGTTTTGTATCTTCGGCACTTGCAAGAACTCCGTCCAAGCCCGAGTCATAAGCGACTTTTGCCAACTGTAAAACGTAATCTTCCAAACTTCTTTCAACACACAATTCGGTCGTCAAAGTTCTTTGACCAAAGCTCGACAATAGAGTAACCCCGAGAATAACAGGAGGCTTTTTCTCTAATCGTTTACAACAGGCTCTTACGGCTTTTACCGTACCGGTAATCATTTTTGAACCGCCTTGAATGTGAACGTTAAAGAAATGAATATTATTTTTTACAAGGTTGATACTTGCTTTTTGAACGGTATTCGGAATATCGTGGAACTTGCTGTCATAATAACATCTTCCGCCCAATTCTTCAATAAGTCGAACCGCCTCAAAACCGTAAGAAACAATCAATGGCAAACTTATTTTGAAATAGCCGACGTAATCCTTCAATTCAAGCACCAATTCTCGGACTTCGTCCAAAGTGTCAACATCAAGTGCCAAAATAATTCTATCTTTTGCCGATTCAGGTTTTATCATTTCTTAACTCCACAAGAACATGTACCTGTCCTATTTTAGCATTTTAAAAATTTATTGCAAGTCATCCGTGCTTTTTGAACCTCCTATAAAGTTATGTAAACTTTTCTTCAAAATTCTAAAGTTTTTGAAAAAATATTCCGATATATATCCTGTAAAGGTTAGAATACTATGTTTGATAATTACTACACAAAATACGAAGATGCTAAAATTTTTATAAATTTGCTTAATGCAAAAGAGATTGTGACAGAGTTTGAAAAGAAGGGTAAGCTTACAGCGGAAGAATACGCCTACCTTTCAAAGGCTTATATCTATACAAACGAAACCCCAAAAGCAATTAATGCTGCAAAAAAAGCGATTAAGCTCGACAAAAATTACCCTTACGGCTATATAAGACTTGCCTTTGCTTTGGGCAAAAACGGTGAAAAGTCAAAAGCAAAACAAGCCGTAGAACAAGCAGAAAAAGTTGCGGAAGAGAACTGGTTTTTCGATTCCTTCTTTGTAGCACTTTTCGGTTGGTTAAAAGAAGAAGACAAAAAAGATTTTTATTTGGCAAGACTTATGAATTGCAATTCTACCACCCCTGCATATTATTTTGCTGTCGGATTTGCCCTCAGCAGACCGGAAATCGACGAGTGTGACAAGGCTGTTGAATATTTTTTGAAGGCAAAAGATTACAAAAACCAATACGAACTATTTTATAAGTTGATGTTGACTTATGCAGACCTTGAGGACTGCGAGAATTCAATAAAGTATTGTGACAAATTGTTGGAACTTGGTGAAACCCCTGACCTTCTTTACAGAAAAGCAAAACTCTTGATGTATGAAGAAGAGTACGAAAAAGCCGTTCCGTTTTTAAGAAAATATTACAAAACAGGCGAAAACAAAGCCGTCGCCCTCAAAAATCTTGCTGCAATCTTTGCAGTGCTTGAGGAGGATGAGAGTGACAAACCGCTGAAATATTTGAAATTTGCAGAAAGAACACTCCCGCCGAGCGAAGATATATATTCTCTGCTTGCGAAAACTTACGAAAACAGAAAAGAATATGAAAAGGCAATCGCCTACAGCAAAAGAGTTTTAAAACTCGACAACACCGATACGGACGCCTTGAGCAGAATTTCCTACTGTTATTCTCGAATGAAAGAACCTGAACTTGCGGCACTTTACGCAGACAAAGCTCTGTTGCTTGAGCCGAGCGAGGCATACGGCTATTACAGAAGAGGCAATATTTATGCGGATATGAACGATTTTGACAGTGCTGTCGAATGCTATGAAAAAGCAGTTGAGCTTGAGCCGACGGATTCAGACTATTATGCAAATGTTTCTTACGCTTATTCAAAACTCAACAAGCACGAATTGTCCCTTGAATTTGCAAACCGTGGGCTTTTGATAAATAAAAATGACGGGTATTTGAACTTTAGAAAGGCATGGGCACTTCAAGAACTCGGTAAATTTGATGAAGCAATCAAATATTACCAAAGATGTATTGAGGCAAACGAAAACTACGTAGACGGCTATGCAAACATTTCATACTGCTACTCAAAAATGAAAGAGTGGAAAAAATCAATTCTTTATGCAAATCAAGCCATCTTGGTGAACAAAGATTACGCATACGCACACTACAGAAAAGCGTGGGGCTTGCATTTTACGGAACATTTTGAAGAAGCTAAAGAATCTTATGAATACGCCCTTAAACTCGATCCGTCAGACACATTCAGCTATGTAGGTTTGGCTGCAACATGCCTGAACCTCGACGATGCAAAAGATGCTCTTTCGGCGGCAAATAGTGCAATTCTGATTAATAGAGATTATGGTGAAGCCTACTACTTTAAAGGTGTTGCTCTCAGTACTCTCGGTAAATCCAAAGAAGCCGAAAAATCCTTTATAAAAGCCAAAGAACTCGGATATGTTAAATAGAAGTGAGGGGTGAAGTGGTCTGTCGGCATTCAAAGGGTGGCTACTTTTTCTGTTCTTCGACCGAATTCTTTACATCGAGTGAATATTCGTGCTTTTGTCTGTCGTAGGTGTAAACCGAATAACTGTCGCCGTCTGAGTTGATTTTTATTGAATTGTTCATATCTGTTCTGTAAATTCTTGTGTTTCTCAATACATCCAGTGTCCCTCGTCTTGGGTGTCCGAAAGAGTTCCTGCCCGTCGAAATAATTGAGATTTCAGGAGTAATCGACTCCAGCATTTTTCTGTCAACAACCCCTTTTGCACCGTGGTGTCCGACTTTCAAAACTTCAATCTTTTGTGGAATATCTTTTTGAACCTGTCTGAACGCTTCAACGCCCGCGTCGCCCATAAAAAGCATTTCAAAATCTTTGTATTTTGCAAGCGTAATTATTGAATTTTCGTTGTCGCTTTTGCCGTTTGCTTTGAAATTAGTGAGGCTAAAATCACCTTCTTCATAAATTTTTTCATTGTTTATTGCAAGGTGTGTCGGAATTTTCTTTTCTTTGATTGTTTTGTAAATGTTGTATGAGGTGTAGGATTTGTTATCAAAAGTGTTTATGTAGACCTTCTTAATCCTCAAATCATTCATTAAATCAACGGCACCTCCCGAGTGGTCGTTGTCAAAGTGGGTTATCACAAGCCCATCAATATCTTTTATTCCACGGTCTTTCAGGTATTTTGAAATAATGACTTTTGCTTGAGAAGATCCGCCCTTGTAGGCAGCTTTGCCGGTATCAATTATAAAATATTTATTTTGCGGTGATTTTAGCAAAAACGCATCGGCATTTTGAACGTCAAATGTGATAACTTCAAAATCCTTTGACGGCGGGTTAATCATCAACAAAATCAACACAAATGCCAAAAGTGCGGTTGTGCTCAACGTCTTTTTAGAAAATCCTGATTTTATGGAATAAGTCAAAATCAAAACTATTGCATAATAAATCAAAATTTGTAAAATACTCGGGTGAGTCGTTGTTAAAAGTGACAGAGGCAGGTTTGAGAAAAAGTGAGAAATCGCAACCAAAATATCAAGTAAATATTTCAAAACAAAATCAAACACCATGCAGACAAAATTCGCAATCGGCGGGAATATCGCAAGAACAGAACTTACAAAACCTCCAAAACTTATCACACTCAAAAACGGCATAATCGAAATGTTTGCAAATACCGAATAGAGGGAAAAAGTATTAAAATAAAACATCTGAATAGGTGCAACCCAAATTTGGGCAATAATCGGAATTAACACCGCCCCGCTCAACCACTCGGGAATTTTTGTGTCCTTCAATCTTGCAAACACGACATTTGCGGTGGTCAAAAGTCCAAAGGTTACAAGAAAAGATAATTGAAATCCGACGTCATTAATATATGCCGGATTGTAAATCAACATCAAAGTCGCGACCAATGCTAAAAGTGCAACACTGTGTGCGTCACGGTCAATTAATTTACCGACTAAAATAAATAAAAGCATTAATGCGGCTCTGATAACAGAAGGTCCGAGCCCTGTCATAAGAGTGTATAAAATTATGACAGCCATTCCGCTTATGACTGTTAGTTTGTACGGAACTTTCAATCTTCGCAGTATAAAATACCAAAATCCGTAAATAAATGCGACATTCATGCCGGAAGCCGCTAATATATGCAATAATCCTGAATTTACAAAAGACGATTTAATATAATCGGGCGGGGCAACTGCATCATCTCCAAATACAATTCCTCCAAGGATTTCCAGATTAGGGCTTTTTAGAAATTGAGAATGGGTTTTTATAATTCTGTTGCGAACGTTATTTAATTCTTGCAGAAATTTCCATTTAGGTGAAAGTTTTGCATTAATCTCGACACAATCCGATTTTTCGGCATAAAATACCGTGTAAGTTTTGAAATTTCTCAAATATTTTCCGTAATCAAATTGGGACGGATTACTTGCCCTGAAAGGAGTTCGAAGTTTACCTTTAATTTTGTACGTGTCACCGATGTTGAAGTTTTCAAAATTTTTCTCTGCTTCATCCGTTAAAGTCACCAAGGTTTTTCCGCTCACGCTATCGTTTCCCAACTTTGTGACATCAAAGAAAAATTTAATTTTTTCAGGAGAATTCCCTGTAGGAATTGTTACTATTTGACCTGTAATTATGGTATCTTGCGGAGCTTTTTCCAAAAGTATATCCGAGTTTTTTATTCTGCAATATGAATTGAAAAATCCGAAATAAAAAACGAATATCCAAAAAATGATGTATTTGTAAGATATATAACGCTTTAGCAGAACAAAAATCGCCGCAAGAGTAATGATTGCAGCACAAATAATTCCGCAGTCGTTAAAATATGACATTATCCCCAGCATGAACACAAGAGCGGTTATAAACATTATTGCGTTTTTATTTTGCAAATAGTTTATTATATTTTCTCTCATGCAAAAATTTTACCACGAAATTATACTTACTTGAATATCAAAGAGTTCTTCTTCTTTTTGTCAGATGGTACAAGAAGCGGTTGAGTTGCTTGAGGTTGTGGTTGAGTGTATAGCTTTGGCTGAGTTGAGCTTACCTTTTGAGAAGATTTGAAAGCTCTTGTCGAAATCGCATTGATATATTTGTCGTCAAGGTGAGCAAAATCAAAGAGAATTACCCCGTTGATATCAAGTTTACGAGTTTCGTGGATTTCTCTGATTAAATCTTCTTCACTACCGCCCATAAAGGTTACAAACAAACCTGCAAAAAGGTCTGTGTCAGCTGCCTTGTGCGACATAACCTCGGTCAACATAGAATTCAAGGTATTTGAGTTACAAGTCAAAAACAGAGGTGTAAAACCTTTTATATAATTGTTTTCAGACCATGCTTGCCAATCCTGTTGCTTGAGCGAAAGTGCAGCCTGTCTGTCAGGGAAAATTACTGCACTCAAGTAAACATTTTTGGATGAACATAATTTGCTGATTTTTGCAACAAAATCCGTAACTTTTTGGCGTTTGTACAAATTCCACTGATACCAAAGAGGGTCGTTTGTCTTAATCTGTGCAGGGTCTTTGCCATACTTGTTGTAAAAATCATTTCTTGCATATTCCGTAAATCCCCAACTGCTTGAGAAGGATGTTGAAATTGCATGCGGATATCTGATGTAATCAAGATTTATACCGTCAGGTTTGTAGGTGGTGATAATTTCAGACAACAAATCATACAAAAAGTCTTGTACATCAGGGTTTGCAGGATCTATAAAGTACCCGTTATGTTCTGATGCAGACGGTGTAGGGTTTGCAGATTCAAACTTTCCGCCGGTTTTGTTGCCCCATTCCGGTTTTACCGCCAAAATATTTTCAGGGTTTGAATTAGGGCTCTGATTGCCTACGTAGAAGGTTTCAAACCAAATGTGAACTTTTATATTGTTTTTGTGTGCCTCTCTTATCCAAACGGCAAGCGGGTCAAAGCCTGCAAATTTTTCGTTCTGAGAAATAAATCCGTATTTTTCCATTGTTTTGCTCGGAAAAATCGTACGTCCGTGGAAGTAGGTTTCAATAAAGACGTTATCAATTCCGGATTTTTTGAGTTTAATAATTGAGTTTATAATAGCTTGTTCGCTGGTTTCTGTAGGTCTTAACCAAACCCCTTTAAATTCACTTTTTTTGTATGGAAGAACGCTTTTTAATGCAGTGTTTGCGGATTGAATTGCCATTTGTGAATATTTTTGAGCCTCTTCAGGGTGTCTGTCTACTCGTTTGAGGTAGTTTTCGGCAGTTTGAATATATCCGAGCGGAGTTTCCCAATCGTAGGTGGGGTTTCTGTAGCGGTAGTAGCTAATCATGTTTTTAGCCTCGTCAATTTTACTGCGAGCCTCAAAAACAAGACTGTCCGAGGTGGTATAAGTTGTCACAACACCGCTTGTTTCATCATAATAAATCTTTGTCCCGACCGTAATATTTGAGGTAATCCACTGCTTGCCGAGCCCATGCCCGCTGATAACGGCACCGTTTTCCGGAATAAAAGAATCCGCCCCGCTCAAATCGGTAACAGTATTGCCGACAATAATTGCCTCTGTTCCGAATTCGTTTGTATGAGTGCGTTCTCCGTAATCTCTCGTATAAATTACCAGTTGGTTAGCTCCTCTTGCTCCCGGAAAATAACTTCCCGCTTTGTTTGAGGCAGGTGTCGGGTTTACTGCATCAACAACTCTTTTTGATTGACCAAAAAGAATTTCGCCACGCTTTAGCATATACGGTTCAAGCATATTGTCCGCATTATAAGC
>ERZ1026854.1619-NODE-1619-length-13816-cov-6.240390_pt1 | contig 13816 bp, 18 predicted proteins | sample MGYA00380157_ERZ1026854 | MGnify/ENA primary metagenome ERZ1026854 (study PRJEB33269, sample SAMEA4719793) | human gut metagenome | biome: human-associated habitat; feature: organic feature; material: feces | place: Cameroon | collected 2013-10 ...
CGGGGCCCGAAGCCGAACCGGTGCGAGACGTGTTTCTCAACAAAGATACTTTCCTCTCGCTTATCGATAAATCTTCGGAACGCTTTCGCAATCACGGGAATAAGGAGGTGAGATGACGGATCAGAAGAAGTTCGATTACATCAAAAGGAATCTGGCCATAGGTGTTGTCGATCACATGATGAAGACGAGAGGCTGGTCCGAGGACGACGCCATCAGGAGGTTCATGAGCTCCGAGGTCTACGAAGGTCTCAGGGACGAATCCACGAAGGTCTGGCATCTCAACGTCCGTCAACTGTCCCTGTTGTTCGAGGACGAACTGGAAGGTGATCTCGTATGGCCGGAGCATCCGTGAGTCAATCGGAGACGATGAGGTTCAAGGTCCATTGCGTCGAGGAGTACAGTCTCGCTCACAAGATATCGCCGAAGGAGACGATCCGGATATTCGACGAGTACGGAGTGTTCGATTTCCTGAACCTTCCGGCTATGAGATGGCAGCCTCTGTGCGATTCGATGTACGACATAGACGAGTTCATCGAGGCACGTTCGTGAACGTCCAATCGGAGATGTGTATCCCATGACGATCGACCGGAGGAAGTTCGAGGACTCCATAATGCCTTATCTCGGCACCGAGACGGTGAAGCTGATAATGGATAGGTACGGGTGGGACGAGAACATCGCCATAGAGCGGTTCATGAAGTCGATCGTCTACGACCGTCTCCAAGAGGAGGAGACGAAGGTATGGCATTTCAGCCCCCGTCTTCTCGCGGAACTGTTCGACGAGGAGCGGAACGGGGAGATCGACTGGCCGGAGATATGAAGGATGACGTTCGAGACCATGAAATTCAAGATCTGGTGCATCGAGCACTACCGCCGTTCCCACGGTCTGACCGCACCCGAGACGGTGGACCTGTTCAACAGATACGGCGTGTTCGACTTCCTCGAACACCCGACCCTTCAGTGGCAGTCCTTGGAGAACACCGTGATGGACATAGACGAGTTCATCGAGAACCGTTCCTGATCCAAATATAGGAGTAATTAAACGATTTACTTTCTGTACTAAACCAAGCCTCTGATTTCAATGAAGCCGGAGGCCCACTTTTGATTTAAAAGCGGTCTGTGTTTAGTACATAAGTCGATACAATCATATGTTGTGACATCTATAGTAATGCTAGGGGGAACGTGATTGTTCGACTATAGCAAGGTGGATGAGGCGATTCGCAGAATCATCAACGCTACCAATCCGAAGATGATCATCGTATTCGGTTCCGTTTCCCGTCGTGAGGCTCGGGACGATAGCGACCTCGACATTCTGGTGGTATTCGATGAAGTAGAGAGCGAAAGGGATCTCTATGCTATCATAGCCCGGCAGTTCGTCGGTCTCAGACTTCCTTTCGATCTAGTTGTCATGAGCTATGACGATTTCCTTCATTACAGGGATAATGAGTATTCATTCACTCATGAAATCGTATCGACAGGGGAAGTGGTCTATGCTCAATGAGCTCTTCTCGGATTTCATCGATGCAGCGGAAGATGATCTGCGCGTCATGGAGGAGTCCAGGTATTTTGGATTAAATCCGCTAATTCAGCCTGTTTTCACGCACAGCAGTATGCTGAAAAGATGATCAAAGCGAGATTGATCCAAATGGGGTTCAAGATCGAGCGCACTCATAATCTGACCTTTCTTCTGGAGAGTTTCGATGATACTCCTGACATCGAGCGCGCTAGGATGTATTGCGAAATACTGACCAGATATGAAGCCAAGGCCAGATATCCGATGGACGGTTTGGTTAGATTCAGTCCGGAAGAAGCCGAGGAAGCATATGAAATGGCCAAAGAGATACCATACCTGATAGGACTATTCGATGCATCCGATAGAACAATCAGTTCCAGATCTCCGAAGAGAGGGTTGTTTTCAATCCTAAGAAGGAGATGACATCGGTTGTCATTTCTGAATCGACCTCTCTTAGATCTATAGTTAATAATCTATTTTATTTTACCAACTATATAAACTAACGATTTCCTTTTATCCCGATAAGCGACTCACATCGCATGGTTGTTCCAGAACCCGACGAGACCGCATTCCTCGGAAACCGGTACTACGGTCCGATGCTGTTGTTCTTGGCAGATCACGACGGCTGCATGATGTCCGAACTGCGGGAGGTGACAGGTGGAAGAAGCAGTCCGGATGTGCTGGACGGTCTCGAAGATGCGGATACGATCGTTCGTGTCAAGGACGGAAGGACGACGAGGATACATCTCACGGCCAAGGGGAGGAAGATGGGTCGTATGCTGAAGGAAGCGAAGGCGATCTACGACGAAGCCGTCGACGATATCCGTCCCTAAACTCAGCCGATACGCGACAGATCCGCGTATCGGAACAGTTTTCTCAACGTATCAACACATCCTGGTACGATATTTTTAAAAGTCCACATAGTTTATACAATATTAGAATCAAGGCGGGAACAGCTACTTCTGTCGCTGCCTCCTCCCTCTTGAGGAAACCATGAGAGGGGGGGGGTCGGACTTTCGTTCCCGATACTGCCGCGTCCGCGGATTCCGCCGTCCGATCGGTCAGATCGGCGATTCTAGAACGGATTCCCGTTCCGAAAGAGGGATTCAAATGGATCCAGAGAAAAGTCGCATGAAGATAGCGGCGGTGGTCCTGGTTCTGATAGTGGTCGTGGCGGTGGTCGCAGTAGTGGCGATGCCCCGCGATGTCTCCGTGGAGAAGGAGGGGGATGGAACCCTGTCCTTCGAAGGGGAGAAGAGCCTCAGGGCCTTCGGCTCGCTTGAGATAGATATACAGCCTGGCGACGGGTGCTTCGCCAAGGTCTACCTGGACGGCGACGAGGTCGCTTCAGGTGTCACATCGTATAGATACGATGCGCCATTCGCAGATTTCTCCAAACACGAGATCAAGGTCGTGTTCGAGCGCTCCGCGCCCGTACCCGAACCGGATGACAAGGTAACACTGACCGTGCAGGCCGGGAACGGCGGAACCGTCGATCCAGAGGGATCGAAGAAGGTCGTCAGAGGTTCCGTTGAGACCCTTGAGATAACGCCCGATGATGGTTACGTCATCGACGAGGTGAAGATCGACGGACAGAATGTGTCCGTCTGCAACATCCTGGATGTGAAGATGGACGGGGATCGCACCGTATCTGTCTCGTTCAGGCCCGTTTCCGCTCAGGATATCGCCGTGACGATAGACGTGGATGCGAAGATCGAGATCAGAACCACCGGCGGAGAGATCGATTTCGGAAAGGTCGTTCCGAGCGGAGAGGTGAAGGTCAGGCCCGGGTCGTCCCTCAAGGTTTCGATCCTGCTCAATCCGGGATTCGAGATAGAGGACTTCAAGGTGGACGGCAAGTCCGTCGGGAAGGTCACCGAGTACACGATCGAGAACATCCAGAAGTCGGTGGATATCTCGATCTCAGTCATCAAGAACGTGGACGGATACACGATCAAGGCATCCGCCGGGAACGGAGGGAAGATCTCCCCGTCCGGAGATGTGAAGATCGAGAAAGGCAAGGATGCGACCTTCACGTTCTCGGCTAACTCCGGATACGCCGTGTCCGATGTCACCGTGGACGGCAAGAAGGTGGTCGCGTCCGGAAGCTACACCTTCAAGGCAGTCTCCGAGAACCATACCATATCGGTTTCATTCAAGTACGTCGGCGGAGGCGGCGGAAGCGTCACGCCCTCGAAGACGCTCACGAAGATCGAGGTCACGCAACAGCCGGCGAAAACGACCTATTGGAAAGACGATACGTTCGACGCCACCGGAATGGAGGTCACCGCGACCTACTCCGACGGTTCCACGAGAGTGCTTGCCGCCAACGAGTACAGCGTATCGCCTTCCGAGATGACCAAGGATACAACGAAGGTCATGGTATCGTACGGTGGAAAGACCTGCGATGTTCCCGTGACGGTGAAGTATGTCACAAAATTGGAAATAGAAAGGATAGACGGAAGGACATGGTACAAGGTAGGAGAGATCGTTACCAAGGATGTCCTGAAGGTCACCGCGACTATTTCAGGCAGCACGACCGAGGTTGTGACGGATTACGAGATCGCTCCGAATACTCCGCTCAAGAAGGACGACCAATTGAGCGTGACCTACCGTGGATACACGAGAACGGTGTTTATCGACATCTACGAGCTCGACTACATCACTGCGGATACCGAGAAGAAAACATATCTGATCGGGGAGTACTTCGACAAGAATTCGATGACGGTCACCGCATTCTACAAGAAAGACAGCGGAGAGTACAATGAAAGAGTAACGGACTTCTCAATCGATCCGAAGAAGTCGGACGAGGTTGGAAGCTACACTGTGGCTGTCGGATATCAGGGAAAGACCTGCACACTGACGCTGACCATCGTGGATCCGAACGAGATCACCTTGATTTCGATCACAGGACCGACGAAGACACGGTACTTCGATGACGAGGAACTCGATACGACGGGACTCGTGGTGACGGGGAAGACCAAAAACGAAACAGAAGTATCCGTTCCGCTCGATCGTGTCAAAATCGAAGAAGGAACCCCTGAAAGTGGGAAGGTAACAGTTACTGCAACGTACAAAGAGACGAATGCAACATTCGAGATCTACCGCACATTGGAGATCCATGATGTCGCCGATCTGAAGCACTTCGCGAGTAAAGTCAACGGGGGGACAAGCTATAGCGGGAAGACGATCACTCTGAACGCCGACATCAATTTGAAGGATGTCGAATGGTCCCCCATCGGAACCGAGGAGAAGAAGTTCGAAGGAACGTTCAGCGGAAACAATAAGACGATAAGCAACCTTGATGCGACCCTGTTCGGCAACGCGACAGGCACCATCAGGGATGTAATAGTGAAGGATGCTGCGACCGAGTCCAAGATTTTCAGTGGAACAGGCGATGCGACAATATCAGGATTGAAATTCCAAGGAACCCTCACAACATCCGATGTCTATGCATTGACGGACGCGTGTGTATACGGCGATGGAAACGTCATAATCAAACTCGGGGCCGGCATATATACGCCGACATCAATACACGCGATCTATAACGAGGAACATGAGCAAACCGGCACGAAGCTGGAGCATGTAATCACCGTATCCGGATGCGAAGTCACGCTCACCCATCAGGATGGTGTGACGAAGGAACAGGTGATCTTCGATGGTCAGTTCAAGGTCACTGGGAAACTCTCTGTGGAAGACATAGTGATGCAGACTTCGTATACGACAAGTGACATCTCTCAGTTCAGTCTTTCCGGAGTAGCCGTCATGAATGAAGGTGAATTCCATGCGGATAACGTTCTATTCAGGATGACGGAGACGGGAAAGTACACTGCTATTACCGCCTGGTGGTCCTCCGGCAAAGGGACGACCATCGATGTCAAGAATTCCACTTTCGACTGTCTCGGAAACCGTCCGATCAGGTCGGACGGCAATGTATCCGTGGAGAACTGCATCTTCAACGATCAGTACAGATACTCGATCCAGCTGACATCGAAGGCTTCGACGATGACTTCTAGTGCATCTGTAGAGTTCAAGAATAATACGATCAATGCAGGATCGACGGTTGCAGGCAAACCGGTCTATGGAGTTCAGCTAGAAGGATCGACATATGGTTGTTCGAACCTTACGATCACCGGATCTGGCAACATCATCGACTTCGGAGATACCGGCAAGTTTGGATTCCTCTACTATTGTGATTGCGGGTTGGTTAAGTGCGACTATTCCGACAATCCGTCTGTAACGTGGAACACAGAAGAATGCGGACCTGTTCACAATGCGATATACATCAGTACTGCTGAGCAGCTTCTTGAAATCGGTAACGGATTATCTACCAAACAATCCGACTACAAGAACAAAACCATCGTAATTCTGAATGATCTGGATATGACCAGCAAGGTCTGGCCTGTCATTGAACTGAACAATACTGTCAGCAATCTATCTTTCAAAGGTTACGGCGACGGAATCACTCTCTCCAATCTGAGTCTCAGTGTAAAGAATAGTGGTACGGAATACAGCAGTGTCGGATTCATAGCTTCCACAGGCTCTATGAAATTGCTATCTATCGAGGACATATCCTTCTCTGAGCTTGCGACAGGCGATGTTCCTGATTGCGGAACCAACGCAGTAGGTGCCTTCGTCGGTTACGCCGGTACCAGCCATAACATATCGATTTCTAACTGCAAGGTCCTGAACAGCATGATCTCCGGTGGTCACTGGACCGGCGGTTTCGTCGGATATGCAGCAGGGTACAGCAAACAGGGTAATGGACCTGTGTTCGAGATTTTGACAATCGAGAACTGTGCGGTCGAGAACAGCACCATATCCTCTCCAGGTTCAGCCGGAGGGCTCATTGGACATGCTACGGGTGATTCCTGGACACGTGACGAATTCAAGAGCTGTACAGTGAAGGATTGTACTATAACCAGTACTGGAACGAGTACAGACAAGGCAGGTTCATTGATGGGAACCGTCGGAGCGGGTCAGACTGCGTACAGCAAGGATGGAGGCGTGTTCGTAACATCCTGTACTGTCGAGAACAACACTGTGAAATCTAACAACACCTCTATTGACCGCATATACGGAAGGCAGGGTTCTACGGGAGGAGTTCTTTGCGTGAATGGGTCGTACGTGGCCTTCGGAAACGATGATCTGAAGAAGATGATCACTTCCGGAGACGCCGACATCCTTCTTCCTTCCGGAGAGTACAATTTCCCGACCACTCTGGGAGATAAATTCAGAATCGAAGGGCAGTCTGCGGACTCCACAGTGCTGAAGATACCCCAGCAGCTTCTCGGAACGAAGAGTGCTACATTCGAGAATGCCACGCTGAAGATCGAGAATGGGAATTATCAGGGTTTCAACAGTTCGGAGAAGCTAGTCCTCAGAAACTGTGTGTTGGAAGGGCAGTTCTTCCTGTACGGCCCTAGCGTCGAATTCTACAACTGCAAATTCGTACAGACCGACTCGAATTCGTACAATGTCTGGACATACGGCGCACTGAATGTGCTGTTTTCAAAATGTGAGTTCCAATGTGCCGGAAAGGCCGTCCTCGTCTACAATGAAGGCGGCGAATCCGGGGATATGAAGATAGAGTTCAAGGAGTGCACCATGAATGCCTCGTCTCCCGTGTCAGGCAAAGCTGCAATCGAAGTGGATTCCAGTCTCTTCAAGCATTCCTGTACCATTGATGTGGATAAGGCTACAGCGGATGGCATAGCCGGATTCGGAACCGGAAGCAAGAGTGGGAACAGCATTTGGAACAACAAGGAAGGCCCCAGTGTTGAGGGAGTGAATGTGACAATCTCTGTTGGCGGGGAGGTCGTCTACACGGAGACGGCCATCTCAAGTCTGGATTCATTGGATGACGTCACTAAGGATGGTATCCTGACGTTGGCACCGAAACAGACTTTTACCATCGCTAGTGGGATCGCCCATGAAGGGGCGAAGGCACGCGATGTGACTTTCGAAGGAGACGGTACCCAGACTGTGGACGTCATAACGAAGGCAATAAGTGCAGAAGGCGGAATGCTGAACTATCAGCGCGGTTCCACCTTCACCTTCAAGAACCTGACCATACAGGCCGGGGAGGGCAGTTACGACGGAATCGTCTGCAACGAACTGACATACGAAGATTGTACCATCAAGGGGAAGTTGACACTGTTCGGGAAGGCCACGTTCACCAACTGCACCTTCGATAACACCATGGCGAACCAGTACTCCATTTGGACCTGGGGCGGTACCGATGTGAAGTTCGAGAACTGCACGTTCAACACCAATGGAAAGGCGATTCTGCTTTATGGAAGTGGGCCCACCAACCTCATTGTGAAGGATTGCACCTTTAACGACCGCAACAACGGAACCGCCGGGAAGGCCGCCATCGAGATCGGAAACGACTACGATGCGACCTATACCCTGACGATATACAACGCCACCGTCAACGGCTTCGCCAATGGGAAGGAAACCGGTTCTATCCTTTGGGCAAACAAGAACAGCATGGATGCGGAGCACCTCACCGTGACAATCGACGGGAAGAAGGTCCAGTAACCGCAACAAACAGGCCCTTCGGGGCCTTTCTCCATTTCTTTGAATTCGAGCCAGGCAGTCGAACATCATCGTCGGTTCCCACTCCCGAGCCGACCTCTCGCATACCTTTAAACCGCTTACATCTCATTCTACGACAGAAACGACGAGGGATCCCATCTCGAAGGAGTGTCGAAAGATGGAATCCGACCAATGGAAGAGCATACTCGATATGCTCGGAATGGACAACGATCCGTTCAAGAACGGGACGGACTGCTGTTGCACGATCCACACGAACGCCAACAGATGCAAGTCCGCCCTGAACGGGATAAGGGACATCGACGGGATAGACGAACTGCCGTACCATCTCGAAGATCTCGAAAGAAGCTGCAAGACCATCCTGTACGAGGGATGCCGTCTGTTCGAGGTCTACGGCAGGATCTACGTTCTGGGGATGTACCTGTGATCCTCGACGAGTTCTACGAATCCTATCTCCACTACACCGTATCCCAGAGACTGTTCGAGGACCGGTGCAGGCAGCTCATAGGCTTCAAAGGAGACGTGGATGCGAGGCAGGCCCTCGTCGATGAAACGCTGAGACTCGCCATCTGCGTCTCGGACAACATCGACGATACCGAGGGGATGATACCGGACGTGCTGGATCATCTCCAGGACAACGGCGGGGACCCCGATCTGATAAAGGCGATCTCGTACATCGCCAACAATCTGAAAGAGGACCGCGCCCGTGCCAACTCGTATTCGAGTTTCGTCACGTACAGGCGCATAGGCAACCGCACGCGCAAGCCCAGAAGACCCCAGATCGCCAATCCGTTCGTTCCCTTGGTGGATGACGACGGGCCGGTCGAGGCGATAGTCATCACCCCCACGGACGATGACATCGAAGAGGAACCCGAAGAGGAACCCGAGGACGTTTCGGACAGCGCGTTCGAGGAATCCGACGAATCGGAGGAATCCGAGGAAGAAGAAGAGGAAACGGACGGGGAGTCCGAAGAGCAGAAGGATCGATTGCCATGATCGAATCTATACTGCCGGTGCTTCTGGCTTTCGTCTCGTTGGGAGCATCCGAACTCGGTACCCGCGTACGCGAGCGCGTCCACGTGGTAATGCCTTACAAGGACCCCGTGACCCTACTGATATTCTCCGTCTGTCTGTCCCCCGTGATAGCGGCATGGTTCGGATACGGGTTCATGGATCCGGGGAACATCTGGTACATATCGTTCATCATAGCGTCCCTTTCATGCTACTCGCTCGCTTACATCCGTGGCGAGCTGGACATGGTGTACGTGAATGTCCACACGATCATCAGCGAACGCTATCCTGGTGGCGCACAGGACATCAAGCCCGTCGTATTCTATTGGGACAAGGAAGGTCGCCAGTGCATACAGGAGCAGTCGTTCAAGGAGATACTTAAGACGGTGTTCCTGGGGATACGTTCCCCCTTGCGTCTGGATACGGGGATGATAAGACGCACCCGCCCCGTGTTCGTCCAGAAGGTCCTCTATCCCCGCGTGGCCGTGGATGCGATCGATGTCGTCGAGGAGAACATCACCGAATCCGAGGTCAAGAAGTGGATCTTCCGGTTCAAGGTCCGCTCGTACACGTACACGCCCGCGCCGTCGTGCATCGACAACACACAGCAATGGTTGGTCTCCGCGTACAACCAAGAGAATCTTACGCGCGAGCTCACGCGCAAGGAGGCTCAACTGTTGGAGACCAAGACATCCGCCATGTCGTCGTTCTACGCCCGTTCCGCGGATCTGCTCGTGGAGATGATCAACGACAGGACCCCCGGCTCTGAGGTCTACGAGGATGTGATCAACAGGCTGGCCCCCGAACTCGAGGATAGAGTGATAAGGACAAAGGACGAACCCGCCGACCTACCGGTCAAACCGAAGAGGAAGGGCATTCTGAAGAAGAACAAGGAGCAGGAGGCGGAGGAATGACATGCCCTCTTCCGTGTCCGGAATGCGGTCATCCCGGTACCGATGTCAGAATCTTCACCGACTTCCGCACCGCATACGTGGCGGTCCACTGCAAAGGATGCGGATTCGTCGCCAAGAGCAGAGGCATGGACGGCCCGATCGGTTCGCCCATCGGGATCTGGAACGCGTGCGTCACCGCGAGGATGGAGAAGAAGGCAAGGGACGGGGAGGCAGAGCAATGATCGTTCTGACCGAGAATCAGTCCGACATCATCGACGAGATGATCGAGAACCCCGACGATGAACGTCTATACGAGTTGCAATGGATCGCACTGGATCTGTTGAGGAAGGCGGTAGGGGTTCTTGAAGAATTAACGCCGACGGCCAGAGCGGAGGTCGAGGTCGCGATGGATGACCTGTTGGATGTTATCCAGTGGACGGTCTGCTTCGACGGCCTCTACGATAGAAGGGGACTGGCCAAGCAGTGCAGATACATGGCCGGGGTGCTGACCAAGGGGGATGACGAATGAGCCTGATGACCTACGACCTGTCCGAAGACCTCCAGATATCCCTCCGTCGCACGGACGACGGACGCATGGTCATGTCCGTGTGGGATGACAGGCTTGAGGAGCGCAGATGCACACTGGATTGGGGGCGCGCGCAGGCCCTCGCCGACCTGATCCAGGACTTCGAGATGAGGTTCGGACAATGACCTGTCTTATTGCATGCTCAAGATGCAAGACGGGATTCGATCTCGACGAAGCAGGTGCGGGAGCGATCTATACGAGATTCCCCGAGAGGATCCCGCTGTGCGCCAACTGCATCGACGAGATCGTGTACGAATATCTGGAAAAGGAGGCCGAACAATGACCGAGTTCCCCTACCAGCAGCAGGACCAATCCATGATGGGGAGCGGTTCCCTACCCGATTCCAATACAGCGGAAGCGATCCTCTACGGTCCGTCCTACACGTGGATAAAGAGCGCGTTGTGGGTCTGGGACGAGATGGAGGATTACCTTCTGAGAAAGGCCGATTCCCTTGAGAGTCAGATCATGGACCGCGAGTGGGCATACGACGTGATGAAGCACAACCGGTACCTCGTGTTCGCCCGCTCCCCGCCCGTCAACGAGGTGTCGCATCTCAAGGACCTGTTCACGCTGCGTTCTTTATGCAAGACGATCGCCGCCATCCGGAAGATCGGCGAGTACCGCCGTCATAATCTGGCATGGGCGAGGATGCAGGGGATCGAGCAGTACGTCAAGGGCATGGCAGGCAGGGGGATCTCCGAATCCGAGTGGAAAGCGGCCACTGCCAGCTACAACATGGAGCCGATCACCTACGATTACGTCCACGGATTCGCACCGTCCATGATGCCGGGCGAGTACATCGACTGGAACGAGGCGATGATCGATCTCATGGGCGAGAAGGACTACGACCGTCTCATTCGGAAGCTCACGGGATCGCCCGAGGACGATGAAGAGGAGGTCTTCGAGGAATCCGAGGACGGATTCGAGGATGGATTCGGGGAGGAACCCGAGGACGAGCAGGAGGACGAGGAACCCGTCCAAGAGGACGACGGGTTCTGGGACGGATTCGAGGACTGTCTGAAGGTCATGTTCCCCGATCCGATTTCGGATGCCACGCAATCGTTCGGGTCCGAAGATGACGAATTATCGATCGTAGCCGACTACTGGACAAGGCTGGATATAGACGACCGCAGGACGATTGACGAGTTGATCGGATTCGCGGAGGCGATGGCATGAACCCCCGGTTCGTTCCCAAGTTCAAGGAAACGATCAACGACATGAACAACGAGTACCGGAACCTGCTCCGCGCATACAAGGTCAAGGACACCCGCGTCGAATATCTCAACACGTTCGAGCAGGCTCTGGCTCTCAACTGCAACTTCCCCCTCTGGGAGAACGCGCGGTACTTCCGGATCACGTCGAAGTACCCACTTCCCGAGGAGGGGTACACGTCGCTTGCCAAGTTCAAGCTCTACATGATGCTGTACTACTACATCATGTCCGATGCCGGCCTGTTGAATAGGGAGGCGGAGATGGCCGGACAGGATTGGGGGCAGATGGCCCATGCGTTCGGTGAGTGAGATGTTGGCTACCCATCAGAATTCGGTAACTGTCTCTCTCAACTCCAAGAAGAGACCGAGCGGAAAGGATCTGATCACTCTCGGATACGGGAACGATCTGTACGAGATCGCTGGACTGATCAGGAAGAAGGTGTCGTTCTGGGCGATCGACGAGTCCGGAAGTGTAGGTCGGACTCCGCAATCCATCGGCAAAGCAATCACATACAGTGCGGTGACTCAGTTGTCCCGTGTGGATTACGAGGGGATCTTCGATGGTATCCCGTTGTCCAAGGATAAATTCGGTAACGAAGAGATTCACTACATGGATCTTAGACAGAGTAATCCCCATAAGCTGGCCGAAGTTGTTCAGCGCATAGGGGAATCTCCGTTTCTGATTGTATCATTGCCGATAGAGAAGACCGAGGTGGACACCCGCAAAAGGTGGTACAGGCCGAAAAACGCGATGTATGTGCTGTCTGCCATCAGTCAATTGGTGGATGCCATCGGGATCATTGATCAATCCGACACGATCATTGTGACGTTCGACGAGACTAATGATATGACCAACGAGTATCTGGACATCTTATGGACGGATCGCATAATCGTTCGTGCCGACAAGTCATATCTGGTCAAGCTGTTGCAGATTAGCGACATATCGGCATCAGTAACGGGAAATGCAATCAACTATCCGGAAGAACTCGATACGGAACTGTTCTGGAAGCTATACAGAATCAATACGAATATGTCGGCCCGCGGGCTTACGACAACGGCCCCAAGCGACGGCGGTACCGACAAACATACTAAGTCTTCGAACTATAAAAACAAATCTCAGAGGTCGAAGCCGATCCGCGGGCTTGTGACAACAGCCCCAAGCGACGGCGGAATCGGCAATCCCCATACGTCGAACCACCCTAAAACCATTCCGATTGAGCGTCGGTTCGGGAGGTTCTTCGGATGAAGCTGAACAACGACTTCATCAACGAGTACGTCCGGGGCATCTTCAAGCCGGGGGCGGTCCTCGTCTCGTACGGAATGAGAGGCGGAGGGAAGACCCATTGCGCCGTATCCTTCTGCCAGCGTCTGATCGAGGGATTCTACGAGGGCACGCCCAAGCACGTGGTGCTCATAACGAACGTCATATTCGTCAAGAAGACGGAATCGGGATTCGCCACCGAATCCCCGCCCGGCGTGCATACCATCCATTCGATGAAGGAGATCTTCCCGATCGTTGTGGACACGTTGGAGAGGTTCGGTCGCCGGGACACGATGATCGTCCTGTTGCTGGACGAGGCCCAGAACTTCCTACTCGGGGATATGAACAACGTCGGCGACATGGCAGCGAGCATGAAGAAGTTCTGCGGGATCATCCGCAAGTTCAATCTCTGCCTCTGGCTTCTGTCCCCCGCGATGCGCAATCTGGGTCCCGCCTTCCGCAACTTCCTGGATGCGGAGAACGACCCCGGGAACGTCAATTGCACCTTCCAGAAGAACAACGCCGCCGCCAAGAGGTTCATCGACCAACGCCACTACGACATGGATCCCCGTTCGATCGTGTTCGTCAAGGCCGGATACAACGAGCCAACGGAACTGTTGCCCGTCCCTACGTCATCATGGACGCGCGACCCGGACACGTTGAGGATCGGCGAGTACGCCTACGATAACCTCTCGTCGGCGGATTTCGTCGTGGGGGATTTCCCCTTCCATGAGTTCGTCCAGCACATATCGGGCAAATCCAGCTACGATATGATAACGGGCATCA
>ERZ1026854.1620-NODE-1620-length-13809-cov-5.565581_pt1 | contig 13809 bp, 21 predicted proteins | sample MGYA00380157_ERZ1026854 | MGnify/ENA primary metagenome ERZ1026854 (study PRJEB33269, sample SAMEA4719793) | human gut metagenome | biome: human-associated habitat; feature: organic feature; material: feces | place: Cameroon | collected 2013-10 ...
CAGAGCCTACCTTACAAGTTGAACCAATTAAAATTATAAAGATTATGAATACTTCTAATGAGTTAAGAAAGAACGAAATCAAGAACGAGGTTAAGAACTTGTTTAAGCAGTTTGGCGAACATGCAGAAAACATTATTTCCGTATGCCCAGATTGGAAGTTTGTGAACGTTCAAGATTCTCGCAATCAGATAAAGGTTAAGTTTGCCTTAGTTTGCGACGAAAACAGAGAGTTGACTGTCGTGTATAATGAATGCAAATGCGGTTTCAAGGGAAATGTTGAGTTCACAACAGAAATTGACGCAACATCCAGTATTGATATAGACAACGCAAACAGCAAGGCCATGTATTATGTTGCCCTGGGGTTGTTTCTTTCTAACAAAGACTTGCAGGATAAGTTACAGTCAGAGATGAAGAGCTTCCTACACAATATAGAAATAAAATATAACGAGTACAATAAATTAGACCAGGAGGATTAATTATGGAGACACTTTCAGAGTACATGCTTCGCAGATTCCGTTCTGCCTACCAATCAGTTCCTATTACACTTTCAAAAGTCAAGGCTTACCTTGATACAGTTGATGATTGGAGAGAGTTGGACGATAGCCATTTGGCGTTATTATACAATTTTAATCTTAAAAAATAGAAAGGGAATAATTATGAGAAATTCAAATTTCAATCTTATCAAGTCTTTGGGCTATGTTGTAGTATTGGTAAGTATGGCTTCGCACTCTGTACCGCACGAATATTGGCAAAACACAGAAGACGGACTTCTGTATGGTCATGTTGGTGACAGTGAAGAAGAACACAAACTTTTAATGATGGAAGGTGCTGTATGAGATATTGTATCGAAAGAATTTGCCCCACAGGAGATGTTTCCGAAAAGTTTGGAGACTACTCCGATGAAAATGAAGCTAACAGAAACGCAGAACTACTAAACATAGTAGATCCATTTAATTACTATAAAGTAAAGAAAGAAGAAACTTTTTTGTAAAGGCACGTAATGAATACATTAATAGCCTGTAGGATAGTTACGAACATTGTTTTATTAAAATTATTGGTTATGCAAGCAAAGGATATGGTACAATATAAAAGAACCTGGCCAATGGAACAGCTTCATTTAATGCTTAAGAACGACGCCAAGACTTACGAGCTATGGCATGGTAAGGCAGAGAAGTACGCAAAGAAGATATTGAATGGCGAGGCGGTCATGATGGATAATTTATCCGTTGTAATGATTCCATTGATCTCGCAATCCTGTGACAGATTGATGAATTGGCACAGAAAAGTTATCTGTGAGCCTTTGGATATCACCAATGAGCAGAAAGGAATAGTTGCTTGGCAATGGTTCTATGACGATATGATTGAAACTTATAATTTTTACAAGAATAATAAGGTAGGCATTAATTAAGGTTTAACATGATGGGCATTAAGGACACCCTGCAGTTAGATACCTTATTCTTATCTGGCAGCTCGGAAAGACGGCAGCCTACCTTTCAATAAAAATATACAATTATGAAAATATTTATCATATACATCAGTCTTCCAATTCTTATTGGGAGAATCGCTGGACAGATACAGATTACTATCTTTGCGATAGCGAGGAAGAATATCAGCAGAAGTTGGCTGAATATACCAAGAAACGTAAGCAGATTGAGAAGAATTTTAAGGAGAACCCAACAGAGCATAATAAGTATTGCGCACTATACTTACAGCTCAGCAAGGAACAAAAGGTGCATGCCAGCGAATACTACTATGCACATGAATGGTGCGGCAAGGAGTTCGATGCTTTCGGTTTCTGCTGGAGTGAGAGATTGGAGAGAAGCACGCATTACAAGTACTTCTTGAAGCCGGGGTCCGTAACAAATGAAAGCGTAAGTTCTGCCGTTGGCAGATTTACAGGATATGGAAGTTAAACTAAATAAGATTGGAGGTGTGTCATGTAGAAATCATTTAAACATTTTTAATCGGTCGGGATTTATTACTATTAATACATAATATATAATATTTATCTGGCAGCTCGGAAAGACGGCACCCGACCTTTAAAATTTAATCAGTATGGAAATAGAAGAATTAATAAAAATAGCAGAGTCTGATTCCTGGACTGTTACAGAAGAGGAATACTCAAATGGAAAAGGACTACTTTTTTCAAAATATTCACCTGCAGGTCAAGACTTCTCGATATCAACCGGACCATTTGAAACTGCAGAAGAACTGATCAATAGCATCCACCAGCGTTACGTAGAATATGATGCTGACAGCGAAGCATATTTATGGTTAGACAACGATGGCCATGGAAAGAACGGAGCACCATATCGTATGAGGGATGTGCTGAAAGACATGGAGGCTTGCCAGGAAATGATTTACAACTTATTTGTTTGTTATCGGGACGCTTATGAAAAGAAGTGAACTATTTATGGCATGTGCCAACAATTACGATTGCAAGTCTGATTGCGACAACTGTGATTTATATCTTCGTTATCTGGAAGAAAAGGAGGATTAACTATGAGCAAAGAAAGTATTATTAAGGTTAGTCGGTTCGATAAAGTATCAGACTATCCGATCGGTCAGAAACTTATTATAAACGGAAGAACCTGTGTAGTAACAAAACGTGGAGATTGTGCTGACTGTTTGGTCTGCGTGCCGAACATGCAACATCGTGATACAGAGGTTATCTGTACAGACTTAGCTTGTACAGCGGTTGAAAGAAAAGATAAAACGAGTGTTCATTTCAAAGAGATTTAATTATGACGGTGTACCTGATTTATAAAGAAGATGCTTGGCATTCAAAGGGAAGTGGCGAATTGCTTAGAGTAGCCGACAATCTTGAGAAATGCTACGCAACCGCTGAGGCTAACGGAGCTTCGGAAGACCAGATTAGAGATTTGCGCAATATCGGGCAAAGTCAATGTAGCGGAAAAAATTACGAGTTTAATATTGAAACATGGGAGGTGACATAATGAAATTCAAAGTTCATATAGAAGAAACGTTAAGTAAAGATGTTATCGTGGATGCAGAAACGAGACAAGATGCTCGTGCCATGATAGAAGAGAAAATCGAGAATGAGGAAATCGTTCTTTCTGCTGATGATTTCACTGGTTGTAGAATTATTGAAGTTATGAAGGAAAATGAATATTAAGACAACAAAGACAGAGTACAAGGAGTTGCTTAAAGTGTTAGAACAATCTGCCAACTTTGTTACAGATAAGGCTACAAGAGCCAGAGAGCTTGATATGGCGAGAAGGCTTACAAGATCAAGGTTATTACTGGAGAAAAGAAATGGCAGTTTTGAAGGAGAAAGCAGCGATAGTCATTAATGGCATCGCATATGTGGCGGAACCAATGGATGATTGCGATGATTGTGCGTTTTGTACAGGCTTGGCACAATGCAGCGTAGATTTCATTTGTATCTCTATGAGGGAAGCATTCCGCAAGGGATTTAGAAACAAGCCTATAGGTTTTAAAAAATGGAAAGGTTATGAAAGGAACAGAAGCATTCAAGAAGGTAATCAAGGCGTATCTTGACAAGCGAGCAGCAGAGGACGAACTGTTCGCAAAGGATTACGCCAAGCCGAATAAGAATATCGATGACTGTTGCGACTTTATCATCTCAGAGGTCAAGAAATCCGGAAGACAAGGATTTGATGATGATGAGATTTATGGTCTTGCGGTTCATTATTATAATGAAGAAGAGGTTTCGTTCAGTAAGAATATAAATTGCACTATCGTTACAAATCTCTCGGACCAAACAAAGGAGAGTTTGGAGAAGAAGGCAGAAGAGGAGTTCAAGCAAGCCAAGATTATGGAGCTCAAAAAGAAGGAGTCCGCAGAGAAGGAGCGCTTGAAGAAGAAAGCCGCGGCCCAGAGAAAGAAGGATGCCGAGGTTGGGCAGTTGAGTTTGTTTGATTTTTAATTATGTGAGTTATGAAACCAAGAAATAAGATAGAACGTGAAGTCGTCAAACTCTCCGTTAGAATACCGGAGTTATCTGACAAACAACGTCAGTGGGCCATCAAGACTTGTATTTCAGAAGACGACACTTATAAGTATAGAGACAGATTTTCAAGAGGGTGTTTTTATCTTGTATGTACTTTCAAAGGATGGCAAGTTCTCAGATATTTTCAGATAAGAGCAAAGTTTCGGTTTCATAAGATTGTCAAAGAAAAAATCTACTTCAAGGAGTGTATGCAACAATGGATGAAAGATGGGAAATACGTCTTTCTTGCCAGACAGAGGATTAACGGATATATCACAGATGCTTTCACTTCAAGCGGGAATTTGGAAGTGAGAACGCATACAGTATGGAGCTACCTTGGCGACCCACGCGAACTTGGATTTGATGGAGTGTATTATGCTTCGGTTCAAAACAAGTACAAGTATGCTCTCAGAGACTTCAAGAAAAAGATTTCATGTGATGAAATTTTCCGTTCCGTTAATGCCAACACGTACAATGAAACCCTCATGAGACGAGATGTCAATATGTGGAAAATGTGCAAATATCACGAAGCAGTCTTTGACAAAGAAAAAATGTCAGCTGTTAAGATTGCAGTCAGACACGGAAAGACTGAATATCTTTATGACAGCTTATGGTGGGATATGCTCGACAGTATCATATATCTTAAGAAAGATGTACGCAACCCTTCAATAGTTTGCCCGCCGAATCTTCACGATGCACACGACAAGTGGCTTAAGGCTGCCGACAACAAGAAAAAGAAGATGGAGGACAGAATGACTAAACTGCGCTTGATTGCTGAAGAGAAAATGCAACTCAGATACCTGGAGCAAGCAGCTAAAGCCGAAGAAGAGAATAAGAAGAAGGCAGAAGCAATGGCTAATATATATGTTGCCAAAAGAAAGCAGTTCTTTGACATAGACATAAAGGATGGCGCAATAGACATACAGGTACTTAAGTCCGTCCAGGAGTTCTTTGAAGAAGGTAAGGAGATGGGGCACTGTGTATTTAGGAACGGCTATTACGATGTTAATAAGAAGCCTAATTGTCTCATACTTTCCGCCAAGGTAAACGGACAACGCATGGAGACTATAGAGGTGAACCTATCCGATATTTCCGTCGTTCAATGCCAGGGCCATAAAAACATCAACTCTGCTTTTCATGATGCTATTCTAAAACTTATCAAAGATAATTTATGGCAGATAGAATCAAGGCTTACGAATAGAGCAAGTAGAACGGCATAATTTTTAGTATTTTTGGCTAATTTTTCCGTTTGATATATTTGTATATATCAAATAATTTTCGTACCTTTGTGTATAAGAAGAGCCTATTTTGCGGTGTTTTTGGTTATCCAAGCCACATATATGCACAGTTTTATGTTAAAATATAGTTAATTCTGAATTTTAAGTATTTAATCATCAAATATTTTATTTAAATTTGCAGCAATGGAATACGATTATAGTAAACTCAGAGAGTTCATCAAGCGTTGTAAGTGGCAATGGGCTACTTCGATGATAGACGTTCCTCATGAGTATATCCACAGAGACAAATGCGCTTTGACACGTGATGAATTCTACTACTTCGTCAGCGCACAAAGAGACAATGGAGTCCACGAAAGATGGGGAAAGTATAATTTCCCTTACCTCTACATTGACGGTTACAAGTATTGGACGATGGGAGACCCATTTGAAACGACTTGGATTCTTAACAGACAGAAGGTTTTCAACGAGTTCGACTTCCTCGAATGGCCAGTCTCAAGAATCTATAATAACCTAGAAATGGACGTTATGGCAAAATCCATTCTATCAACGTTCAGTGGAAGAAAGTTTTTTGAGGCAGGAGTAGGAAACGGAGACTTTGTCTTCTATACCAAAATTCGCCCAGAGCTTTATTATGGCGTCGACCCAAGCAAAAAAGCCATTAAGCTGTTTAGAGAGAAGGCTGCTTGTTTTTACCGTCGGTGCTCCACTATCTCTTTCGAAGAAGCGATAAAGAAATGGCTATCAGCAGATAGTGTAATAATAGCACTATTTGGTACCGCTTCTTATATCATGCCTCAATATCTCCGTAAACTCGGAGAAAGTGGTCTTGACTATTGCCTGATGTTTTACAGAGAGGAATATACACCAGAAGAGTATAAGGATATGCATCATTTTACATATGATAGAGTCCAGCTTCGTTCGATGTTCCCAAACTGTAACATTTACAATCACAAGAAGTTTATAACTATTTCAAATAAAAAAATAATTTGGAAAAAACCGACAGTAGAAAATGAATTATTCCCAGTATGATGACATAGCAAGTAAGTACGATACGTTGTTTCGTGACGAAACGAGTCTCGTTGAGAACCATGAGGTGGGAGAAATGCTTCCACCTCTCAATGGTTCAATATTAGACATCGGTTGCGGGACTGGCTTGCTTGCAGAAATTACGAACGTTGACCCACAGGATTATTTAGGGGTTGATCCAAGTAATGGTATGTTGAAACAATTTAAGAAGAAGCATCCTGAGTTTGATTCTCGCCTTGTATGCGAACCATTTAATGGAAAGAATATTGATTGTAAGAACTTTGATAATATAGTCGCACTCTTCGGTTCTCCATCATATCTTCCACATTTTGCGGTATTAGCAATATCTAAATGCAAAGCAAGAAAATTTTTGATGTTCTATAAGGAACAGTATCATCCTGTGACTTACGAGAAGTGTGACGTTGAGTTCAAACACTACTTCTATTCAAAGAAAACTCTATGCAGTCTTTTTGGGGAGAAAAATGTTTCTGAGTATCATAATTATTTAATAGTTAATTGCGTATGACATCACAGAAAGGTTTGCGTTATGATGGAAGTATTGATAAATACCCCATAACAGAAGGCGAGATTTACAGTTTAGGCAATGGTAGCAAGATTACCATTGCCGATATTACTTTGGGGCTTCCTGAGTTTTCGAAGAATGCCGATTGCGTATTTATCGACCCGGCAGGAAGTAAAGGTGTTCTCAAAGCGTATTACACCAAGGCGGAGAAGCAATGCCCTGTTGACAATTTTGATGAGTTTGTTGTTCACATCAAGAGGTGCATCGAGCAAATTAATCCGGACAGACTATTTGTCGAGTGCTTCTTCATGAATAAAAACCAGTTGGTTCCTATGGTAGAATCATTATTTCCTCATGTTAAAATCTACGAGAACACCTATTACCACAAGCCAAATTGCAAGTGCTGGATCATCCAAGGCTCAAAACAGGCTGAAGATTGGGGGCTCCAGGGAATGGATGAATGGGATGCAGTATTCAAGATTTGCAAGGATGTTCCGTTCAGTTCTATCACAGATTTCTTTATGGGTCAGGGACTTGTTGCCCAAGCAGCTTATGCCGCAGGTAAGGTATTCTATGGTAGTGACATGAACAGAAACCGTTTGGCCGTAGCTATCAGTAAAGTTGCCAAACGAGGTGGAGAATGGACAGTAACTAAATAATTACGCATATGATCAAACTCTCTCAGATTATCATCCTCAACGTTCCGAAGCGAGAACGTGAAGGAAAATACCTCAAGAAGTTGATAGAGACCAGCACGAAGCCTTATGGAATTCCTGTCAGTATCTCTATGGACCGAGGCAAGGGTCTTTGGGACAATTATTCCCAAGCATTGACGCAAGAGGTTGCGGAAGGAACCCATCGTATGATTATCCATGATGACATTACCTTCGACCGCAACATTCTTGCCAAGATTTTACATATCCTCTCTTTTGCTCCAGAAAACAACGTTATCAGTTTCTATAACCCAACAAATGGTGACTATACTGATTGTTACGCAAAGGGAAAGCACGTTATCTCTACAAAGACAAACTTCTGGTTGCAGGCAAGTGTATATCCAAACGACCTTGCCAAGGATTTTGTTGAAACGTCAAACAAGATGACGGATGATCAGACACGTTATGATGACTCACGCCTTAAAGCATATCTTCAGGCGAAGGGTATTGACCTTTATGCTATCGTTCCCGGCCTGGTGCAGCATTTCGGTGCGTACAGGAGTACATTCAACAATCCTGGTGCTGTTGGTGGAATTCCGAGAAACAGCAAGACATACGACAACCAGCTTGATGTTGATTCTGTAGATTGGGAGAGTGAGTTCAAGAATCCTTATTTGGCCAAGTCAAGCAAGGATTGGGTTAAGGAAATCGTAAACAAGGAATTTCTCGATGAATACAAAAAACTCTAAAGAAAATCTTGCCTTGAAATTGGCAAAGGACAATATCGAGGTTGAGCAGGTGAAGCCGCTGCATATCGAATACGTTAAGGTTGATAACATTTATCCAAATGACTACAACCCTAACACGCATGATGCAGACAGTTTCGACCTTCTCATCAAATCGTTGCTCTATTTCGGATTTACTCAGCCTATCGTTGTCAACCGCTCTACGATGCAGATTGTGGACGGAGAGAACAGATACCGTGCCGCCTGCGTTATCGGATATGAAATGGTTCCTGTATGCTTTGTTGATTTCGATGAAGAGAAGTTGAGATACGCAACAATCATGCACAATGCAGCTCGCGGTCACAACAATAACGAAATGATGGGTAGACTCAAGGATTACCTTGACACCCATTTCAGTAATTCCAGCGACAAGGTGTTATTAAACAATAGAAATAAGAAATGATATTTTACAGTGACAAAAACGTTTACGAGGCAGCTCTCGAAAGATTCAGATACATCTTTCGGGAGTTTTATGGTAAGCGTAAGATTATCGTAACAATGTCGGGAGGAAAGGACTCTACCGTGGTTCTCAACCTTGCGCACGAGGTTATGAAAGAGATGGGAATAGAAAAGATTCCCGTCCTCTTCCTTGACCAAGAAGCAGAGACTCCTATGACAATTGAGTATATACGATACATTATGCACTTACCTTGGGTTGAGCCGTATTGGATTCAGTCATACTTCCAGGAATGGAATGCCTCAAAGGGAGAATGGTTCAATGTATGGGGGCCAGGCGAGAAATGGATTCGTGAGAAAGAGCCCGATTCTTATGGCGATTTAGAAATTCCACACAATCAGTACTTCTCAAAGACCCTCGATCAAGTACACAGAATGCTCTTCGGTAAAGACTATCTTACTTTAGGCGGTGTACGCATCGAGGAGTCGCCAGCACGCTTGTCTGGTCTTACCAGAGGCGAGTGCCTTCCAGGTATTACATGGGGAGGTGGTGGCGGATATTATAAGGATGGTACTGCAAGAAGCTTAGTACTCTACCCTATTTGGGACTGGAAGGTATATGATGTGTGGTATTACATCTTCAGCAACAAGCTTCCGTACTGCAAGCTCTATAACTATCAGTTCACACAGAAGCCGCTGAGAGCATGCCGAGTAAGCTCTCTTATTCACGAACAGGCTATTCACGACTTAGGATTCATCAAAGAAGTGGATCCGTGGTTCTATGATAAGCTGGTGCGAAGAGTAGCAAACGTCAATACATCAGTACACGTATTTAACGAAGTGGCAACCTATTGCTACAATTTACCACCTTACTTCAAGGATTGGGATGAATATGTTGATTATCTCGCAGATAATCTTTGCGAAGATAAGAAGAATGCAGAGACTATCAAGAAAGGCTATCGTTCCGCAAAGAAGAGAAATGTAGCTAAAGCCGGGCATTGCCAGGAGTGTATTGATTACGTAATACACCAGATTGGTTATACCAGTGCCGTCTGCGTCATTGCTGAAGATTTCGGCATGAAGCGTATTCAGAGTGTAGAGCGTTCTTTACGTCAGTATTTGAGCGACAATTATGTTAAAATAGAAAAAGCTAATAAGGAATATGAATCTTCAAGAGAACATCAAGAAGGAGTTTGATGCTGCCAAGGATAAGGTGCAGTTTTTGAACGACCTCAGAAAGTATATCAGTTCCTTATCTCCGGAAAATGTCAATCCTGTAGATTGCGTTCTTTGGGTTGACAAGGACATGGTTGTAGCCAACAACTACAACCCTAACCACGTAGCAGATAAGGAAATGCGCCTTCTCTATACATCTGTGAGGGAAGACGGTTACACAATGCCTATCGTTACCATTTGGGATGAGAAGCTACAGAAGTATGTAATCATCGATGGCTTCCACAGAAACCTTGTTATTCGTAAGTTCGCGGACATCAATGAGCGATGTGGTGGTAAGCTGCCGATTGTAGTCCTCGACAAGGACATAGACCAGCGCATGGCGTCAACTGTAAGACATAATCGTGCCCGTGGAAGTCACTCTGTCGATGGAATGGTAAACATCGTTTTCAATATGCTCAGAGACGGTGTGTCGGAGCGTGAGATTTGTGAAAAGGTAGGTTTGGAACAGAAAGAGCTTGTAAAGCTTAAGTTTGTTACTGGTTTCGCCAAGATTTTCAAGGACTATAAGTATAATGCGGCTATCGAAAAGGTTGTCGACGAGAGACGCGTAGCAAGAGAGACAGCCAAGAAGAAGGAGGATAAGAAATGAAAGTAAAGTCAGTTAAACTCAGTGAAATTTATCCTTACTATGACAACCCTCGCGACAATACGAATGCGGTTGAGCCTACTAAGGAGAGTATCAAACGCTTCGGTTTCGTTAAGCCTATTCTCGTTGATAAGGCAGGCGTAATCATTGCTGGACACACAAGATACGTGGCTGCTTATCAGTTGGGTATGGAGTTCGTTCCTGTCGTTTATTCCGATATGGATGATGAAATGGCAAAGAAGTACCGCATCCTCGATAACAAGCTGGCAGAGAAATCTTCTTTTGACGAGGACCAACTCTTGGAGGAATTGCGAAACATGGAGGTTCCCACCGATATGCAGGCTTTCTTTTTCGAGGATATTGACCAGATGCTCAACTTCTCCCTCGAAAGCATCAATCAGCAGGCAGAAGAGTACGGTGGCTTTCAGGATGACTATTCTCAGGTGGAAGATGAGAACTTCGATGCACCATCCAATGAAGAGGATGGCGAAAGCGAGGAAGCTCCTTCCGATGACGACGAAGACCCTGCAAAGGATTTGTTCGTTCTCAAAGAGCGCGAGGACGGCTCACACTATATGAAAGTCGTTTGTCCATATTGTGGAAATGTAGAAACTATAGAAATTGAGGATTAACAGGTATGGAAGAGATTAAGATTAATGATAAGGTAATTGAGTTACCTATTGACAGTATCGTGCCTCATGATGGTTCACACAAGACTGACGAGGCGGCTGTACAGGCGATCATGCAGTCCATCAAAGATTTCGGCATCACTCAGCCTATTTCTGTTGACAAGAACAACGTGATTGTAACCGGTAACGGTGTGTATAAGGCAGCTAAGGCTTTGGGGATGGATAAGGTTTCCTGCATCCGTGTTGACTATCTGACTGATGAGCAGATTAAGCAGTACAGAATAGCTGATGACAAGACGTCAGAGTTTGCCACTTGGAACGAGAAGAAGCTTCGTAAGGAGCTTTCCTATCTCGGTGATCCTAACAGTATCCAGTTTGCTTTCGATGAGAGCATTGCCGGTATGCTTGGACTCAACGCTAAGCCAAAGGAACAGAAGCCTGCGGCTGCACCTTCTAAGGCCGAAACAAACCATACGGCAAAGAAAGTAGTAACGGAAGCCCAGAAGGACAAAAAGTTCAAGGAAGAAATGAAGGGTGTTGAGGAGAATATTCAGGTCAAGCCTTCAGAGTATTATGAGTATAATTGTTCCGCTTGCGGTAAACTTGTTAAAGTTAAGAAGCCATGACAGATGAATCATCACAGCCGAAAGTAAAGTCTTTCGTACATAGAATACCTAATCCCGTAGGAAGACCATACAAAATAAAGTCTTCTCAGGAATTATGGAAAAAGTTTGTAGCTTACTGTGATGATGTTGAAAACGACCCTTGGCAGCAAAAGACTGGCAGCAACTCCATTGCAGGTGGCAGCGGCAAATCCACGAACTCAATGAGACAAGAGGTAAGGGTTTTTAGAAGAGCCTATACTCTTGTCGGATTTTGTGCCTTCTGTGGCATCGTTCAGAAGTGGGCAGATTTCAAGAGAGGTAATCTTAAGAGACCTGGTTTTGAGCAGGTGATAACACAGATTGAGAATGTCGTGATGGCTCAGCAGATTGACGGCGCTATGCTTCATCAGTTTGATTCCAGCATTGTTGCAAGACTCAACGGATTGGCAGACAAGCATATTCAAGAAGTAACAGGCAAGGATGGTGAGGACTTCAAGTTCCCTAAACTATCCTTGGATGATATTAAAGAATTACAGAAGATAAATGGACTTTGAGAAACAACGTTTTCTCCATAAGCAGTTAGTGGCTTCATCCCTACTGCAATTCACTACCAAGATGTTCGCCTATACTGCCCGACGTGAGTATGTCATAGGCGAACATCATAGGATTATATGTGATGCGCTCATGGATGTTATAAGAGGAAAGACGAATAAGCTGATTATCAACATCAGCCCACGTTATGGAAAGACCCTCTTGTGCTCACAGATGTTCATCGCATATGGTCTTGCTTTGAACCCTGCTTCAAAGTTTCTACATATATCTTATTCCGGAAGTCTCGTCCAGGACAACTCAATGGCGGTCAAGGACACGATAACTTCCGCATATTTCCAAACGTTATTTCCGAATGTAAAAATCAGAAAGAACGATAACACAAGATCCAAATGGAGTACAACGGCAGGTGGTGGTGAGTATGCTACATCTACCTTGGGCCAGATTACGGGTTTTGGTGCAGGTCAGCCAGACTGGACCGAAGAAGACATAAAGAACATGGATAAGTTTATGGCCACATTCAACCCCGGTCATTTTTCGGGAGCCATAGTTATCGATGACCCTTTGCGACCAGATGATGCATTGTCTGATAATGTAAGAGAGTCTATTAACAGACGTTTCGAGACAACCATTCGTAACCGTGTGAACTCGCGTCATACGCCAATTATCATCGTCATGCAGAGATTGCACGAACATGATTTGTGTGGTTATCTGCAAGAGATTGAGCCGAAGGAATGGAAGGTGGTTTCCCTCCCAGTAATACAGACAGACGAAGACGGAAAGGAGAGAGCCTTGTGGCCGTGGAAGCATACGTTGGAGGAACTGTACAAAATCAAGCACGCCAGCGAGTTCGTATTCGAGACACAGTACATGCAGAACCCTACCCCTATGGAAGGTCTTATGTACCATGCTTTCAGAACTTACGACGAGCTGCCGGACAGAAGGTATGCAAGAATGATTGGCAATTATACCGACTCGGCAGATACCGGTTTCGACTTCCTTTGCTCTATATGCTTCGATGCACACGATGACGGATATTATGTTACTGATGTTCTATATACCAAGCGACCGATGGAATATACGGAGCCAGCGCAAGCTAATATGGTTAAACGCAACCTAACTGATATTTGCTTTGTTGAGAGTAATAATGGAGGCCGCGCTTATGCCCGCAACGTAGAGCGAATAACAAGGGAGCATGGAAACAATATCACGCAGTTCGTTACGTTCACTCAGTCGAAGAACAAACAGATTAGAATTTTCACTCGCTCCAGCGAGGTAAACAATAAATTAGTCTTTCCTTCTAATTGGGAGCAGTTGTGGCCGGAGTTCGCTCACGATATGAAATCCTATAGAAAGGAGGGATATAACGCCCACGATGACGCACCAGATGCTTGCACGGGTGTTGTAGAGAAGTGCGAGGAGTGGCTTAACAATGCTACCGACGCACAACTCAGACAAGGAGGATTCTTGTAATTTCATTTTTATCATGTTCGCAAGGCGTTTGCTCGTGAGAGTAAGCGCCTTAACTATTTGAACATTAGCCTGTTACGATTTGGTATTTTTAACTAAAATAATAGTTAGTATATTTGCATATATCAAATAATTTTCGT
>ERZ1026854.1623-NODE-1623-length-13790-cov-4.803203_pt1 | contig 13790 bp, 22 predicted proteins | sample MGYA00380157_ERZ1026854 | MGnify/ENA primary metagenome ERZ1026854 (study PRJEB33269, sample SAMEA4719793) | human gut metagenome | biome: human-associated habitat; feature: organic feature; material: feces | place: Cameroon | collected 2013-10 ...
GTGTTACAGTTCAATTAAATTAGTCGGTCATTCAACTTACCAATTATTACCACCGCTACGCCTAAAGAAAACCCCGCTTATTAGGCGGGGTCTTAATTTTATATAAGCGATATATTAGAAATAAGATGGACATTGCCAAGAGCTGCTCCTCTTATTTCCATCTCTGCAATTCTTTTGCCATCAATGTTAATTCTTCCGGGATTATTTAGCCATGCACTAACTGTTGTATTGAGCGATGTTCCATCCTTAAAAGTCAGTAACACAGTAAAACTTCTCGGGTAATCATGATAGTAAGGTGAAGAAATTACAAGAGTATTAAATTCTGGTATATTTAATCCTCCCCATCTTATGTAGGGTAAGGAGGTGGTTCCAGTTTGATTTAACAGATAAATATAATATCCTGCACTGTATGCAGTGCTTTGTGCCAGCTCTTCGATTTTACTCGGGGAAGGGCTTATAGCATATCCTTCAAGGATAAACTTTGTGGTACTATCAAAGAACACACCGTTAAACGGAGGTGTAGCCCTATACACAAGCTGACTCCCCACATACGCCTCCTGCACCTCCTTACCGCCAACATACGGCTTTACTCCGTTGCTTCCAAAAGAAATAGCCATTGTTATTCCTCCTTTTAATAGTCTGCCCAATAGCGTTCTATTGCGGCTTTGATTTTATCAAATTGCTCATTTAGCGGCAATCTGCTGCTATCGTAGGCTACGATATTTTTAACCACTCTTATTGTGTCGTACAGTAGAGAATTTATAGCCTCAAGTTCACGCAGCTCACTAATGTTCATTTCTTACCCTCCACAAGTAGTGTATTTATCGCCAGCAGTACATGCCTTAACCTTGCTTTAGCTTCCCCGATATCCCCGCACTTCATCAGAATCTCGATAATATCATCGTGAAGCCCTGACAAGATTTTTCGTGTCCGCTTATCCATTAGACGACCTCCTTTTCAGCCTTTCGGCATCCATCTATTTGGCCGTATGGAGGATATTCAATATTACCCCAATAAGGACAATCATTTCCATAGCACTCTGCATACTCCATATTGACCTTGGTCACATCGTACACAGAAACATCATGTACCTCATTGATTCTAAACGGGCACTTCATACCCTCACCTCCTGCTCCATCAGCCTAATTGCCTCCCTAATCGCAAAGAACATATGCGCTTCCGCCGGGCTTACAAGGCCCTTTGGCTCACTGGAAGAAAGAGCGCTGAACTGCATTGCACCTGTCAGTATTCCCATAGCTGTTTTAATATTATCTATCATGGATAAATACCTCCTGTCGATTATCCCGCCCTACCACCCTTGTATTTAATTAGGACTCCGTGACCAGATACAGCGTAGTCGCTACCGGATTGGTAGGCAGCGCACTAACCACCTGGATAGCCGTCACATTCTGAATCATGGGAGCCAGCGCAGCAGAGGTCGCATAGTAACTCGCAGGCTGCCCATTGAGATTCGTGGCATTGGTAGCCGTGGTGGCGGTAGTCGCAGCATCGGCACTTTCCGCCGCATGGACTTTACCGGTCGCCCCGGAACCAACATAGTCAGAAGTTTCCATGTAGCCGTCCAAATCCACAGAAGCACCATTGGTTACGATGGTCAGCACACCACCGGACTGAATCGCAATGATATTGGAGTTGATACGGAACGCATAATCCGGCAGAGAACTACCATCAGGCAGACGGGCCGTTACATTCTGTCCATCCACCGTAAAGGTATCGCCAGTGCGGAAGTCACCAGTAGCCGTGAAGCGGAACACAGGCACACCTGCAATCGCTCTCACTAGAGTATGCAGAGTACCGGCCTTATTATGCGTAGCCGTAGTCACTCCCGCCGTCTGGTTGGCTTTCATCACATCGTCAATGGTTTCCCAGTTAGGATTATACTGGGTCAGAGGGTTGAAAAGGTCAGCCCCCTCCACGGTTTTCAACTGAAAGTTAGTAGTCTGTTTCATACACCATTACCTCCTTATACAATAATGTTTTTGCCGTTCTTGGCAAGCTGTTCATAGGTGAAGTTGAGCGCAATCAGCTCATTGACGGTCTTCTGTCGAGTAATAAGCTCGGTAACAGTGATACCATCCGTTGCATGAAGTTGGGCAAGGTAGTCAAACATTTCTTGCACCGTGACTTTCTCGCCGGTGAAGTAGTTGAGCACCTTAATACCAATGATTTCAGAAGCGATACTCTCAAAGATATACTCATTGTTCTCCTCAATCTTCAAATCCATAATATCTTTCAGGCTCTCGCCCAGATTATGAATCTTCATATCGAGTTCTTCAACAGAGGAAGCCACGGAATCCGCCAAGTCAATAACACTGTTGTTCAGTTCTTCATACTGCGCTTGGAACTTGGCATCCAGAGCGTTATACTGCTCCTGCACCTGACCCTCAAATTTGAGGATTTCGGCTCGCATGTCATTGAGTGCCTGTTCAATAGCGTCTTGGTCAATGTCGTTTACTTCCTGAATAACTTCTTCAAGTTTGTAATACAGCTTGCTTACCATTTCAAGATAGCTCAAGCTATCATCAAAAACAGTAGGCAGAACGGGGTTAAAATTCCAATAGGGCAAAGGACTAATCATGTTAATACACCCCCATAAAGCATTGATTCAGGTCACGGTCATTCATAAGCAGTCGCACAACGCTGACCACATACCGCCGGTATTCGTCATACAGTCTGCCCACACCGATTCCGGTGTAACCGCTCACCGTTTTAACATAGTCCGTTTCTGTTGTGGAGTTTACGGAGCCGCTGCCGGTTGTGTTTCCCTGCGACAGACTTGCGGAAGAAGCGTACAGGTGATTCTCGATATCATCCATATCAACAAGGCCATCCGCTGGGGTACTCTCCACAACTTTAGATTTCGAATTAGAATTAGATGCGGTCTGACTATTGCCAGTTTCGCTCTTATCCAACTTCTCCGTGTACTTGTAGTTCGATAGAGGGTCAATTTCGCTCATAGCCATCTTGAACATTCCGTTGTAGTATGGCATGATTTCGTTCATTGTATTTCCGAGATACAGGTCAAATTCTCCAACAGTTTCAAAACCGATTTCACGCATCCAGAAATGATTAAGAATGTACTGATTCAATACTTGCCTGTAATTCTCGTCAAAGATTGGATAGGACTTGAGCGCCTGTAACTCATAGCCGCTTTCGATAATGTACCGCAGTTCGGTTGTGTATTTAGACACTTGCCATCCCTCCAATCTCTTGAGCCTGTTCAGAATCCAGCGCCAACTGGGCCAGCGGGTCGTCAAATTCCACAAGGGAGGACTTCGGCTGACGGAAGTTGACTTCAATGTTAAGGCCAAACATAGCGTTGATTTTGTCTGCTGCCTGTCTGCGCATGATAAGCGGAGAATAGCGATAGCTCATGGATTCAGATGCAGCCGCTTCCACTTCACCGGCAAGCACACGCTCGGCCTTTTGGGTAGCTTCCTGCGTTTCGTAGCCGAGATAAATCATAATCTCGCCCATAATGTGGCGGCGCATTGTTGTGAGCTGTTCACCAAGGAACGGGGCATCCGTCTTGAGAACTGCAAAACTGTCCTTGTCAACGGATTCATCCACAATCATAACAGGAGTGTTACCATCGTAGTTTAGCCAAATGTTCTTGAGAGTTAACCGCTGCTTATCTGTGCCCCGCAGCATAACCGGGGTCTTTTGCGCCCGGAGGTTGATGGAGCGTGTCTGGTCAATGTCATAGAGCTGGTCGGCGTAGTAATCAAGCCAAGGGAAAGTTGGGCAGCGTATCATATTATTGAACACTACTACATACTTGTCAAGCTCTTTCCCCTGTCGTTTTTCTTTCTGCGTAATGTAAGCTCTCATGTAACGCCGATAGCTGTTCCAGTTGTTCCATGTTTCGATACGCAGCGGATAGCCGTAGTTGTCCCACGGGCCATTTGCAAGGCAGGGCTGCACTACGAATTTATCCGCAATATCGTCCCGGAAGAAAGCTACCATACCAGTTTCGTTCAGGCTCATTTCAAGATAACGCTCGTCAATTTCAGGTGGAAGATTCTCCCACTTGAAGCGGGCCATGGCCATCTCATGCAGACGCCCTCGGTACAGGGTATCGAGAACGCCATTTCCGAGTAGCGCATTATTACGCTCGTTGGGGAGAATCGTTGCAGGTCGATTTTTATTCTTGGCCATAGTTTACCTCCTTTCAAGAAATGATGGGATTTGCAAGAGTACCATAGTTGAATGTGCCGTTGTGCCAAAGGGTTACGCCATTGTTGAATATACCCTTAATCGTTGCCAATACAGGGGCAGGGCATTCACCAATAACATTACAACCAATAGTTTTAATGTAGTTCCAATTAGTTCGAGAGTGGAGTTCAATGTCTTTAGCCCTATGTACGGCATATCCATACATCGAAAAATAATCGTCTATAATTCTTGCATATTCAGGCCGAATAGCCATACACTCTGTATATAACCCATTTGCGCCGGAAGCACTATTCACATCAGCAGCAGCAGCACTACCGCTTAAAGTGTCAGGCATTACTTCTGCCTTATACATTTTACTTAATGTAGCACCAACAGCAAGAGCAACAGGGATAGCAACCGCAGCGGCAACAGGTAAAGCAGCACTGGCAAGAGCAGCGCCAGCAGTACCAGCAATAGCAGTTTGGCCAGCAGCCATAGCACCAATGGTTGCAGTTAATCCTGTTTTTGCTGCAATAGCAGCACCAGCAGAAGCACCACCGACTACACCTTGCACAACACCAACAACTTGGGCTGCTTTATTCTGTGCAAGCCAGTTCTGATAGTAGTCCCTAACCCATGGTAAAAGAGGAAATCCACTTGCAGAAACCTGATATTTTACATTGTATTCCATACCCTCATAGCTTAATGGGGTTATTGCAGCCGTAGGGTTTGCACCAAAAGCCAGCTCAATTTTTAGGGTGGGGGCTTTTGAAAACAACTCATATCGAAGCACATTAGCATTAGTTATAGTATGGACAGATAACGCACAATAGGGGTAGGTGTATAGCTTGTTGTTTCTCGGCACGATGGACAATGTTCTTGCAGCAGGTGCATGAATTTCAGATGCAACATTTGCACCTATCGTACCAATATGCGGTGAAAGATAAAAAGAAATTATAGCATCACTTTTACCAGCTTTAGCATATGCATCAATAAATTCTTGCACGGAATTAAAGTTCAATGTAGAAAGAAAACCAAAGTTATATGTATAGACTGTTTGCGGGAGGCCACCCAGTTTTTGGGGTGTCATTGGTGTAAGAACGGTCGCTTCATCTACAACTTCTGTGACTTGCGCAAATAACTGTAAATCAGTAAAAGGTCTTGAAGAAGTTTTCGTGGCTACATACGGGCCAAGTTCCAAATCCTCCGGCACTGTGTTAGCGCCAACGGCATCATTGCTTACACATTCCCGCTCCACAAAGCTCTTATTGAATGTCAAATCAAATTGCCAAGTAGCCCATATATCGACCTCAAGGTAAAGGTTAGTGCTCTCCGGGGATGCGTATTCCACATTCGTCACGAAAGCGTAGAACCATTTATTCCCGAATCGATGATTCTGATAGGCTACATAATTGATGTTATAGCACTGTTCATACGCCAGCTTTACACGCATTGGCCGACTGTTATCAAACGGCAGAAAGTCCGTATAGGTAACAATCGGTGTGTGATTCGCAAAAAACGCCGCCTGTTCCTCCACTGTGTCCCATTGCAGAACATTCTGATAAGTAGGGTCAGCAGGAATCCCGCTATACAATTTTACAATCGTATTGGGAGTAGCCATTTAATTTCCCTCCTTTAAGAGAATTGCCGGGGCAGGTGATTAGCCCACCCCGGCTCGGGTTTAACCAACAGTGATAGTGCAGGTAGCGGTCTTGGAAGTGTCCTGAACCGAGGTAGCGGTGACAGTAATCTGATTCTTGCCGGTGCCCTCGCTGCCCTTTTCCAGACTACCCAGAATCACACGGCCCATGGAGGACACAGTGGTTTCGGGGTCAGTGGCACCAGAGATAGCAAAGGTGCACTTGGAGGTAGGATTGCCTGCACCGGTTACGGCAGTTTCAAGCTGGACAGAGCCGCCAGCCTTAACAGTGGCAGTAGCAGGAGTTACGGTCAGATTGGTCACGGTAGCGGTAGTGCTGCCGAACGCCACGGCGTTGGAGAACGGGGACAGGGAATATACAGTCCACACATGGTAGAAGTAATTCCAGTACAGGCCCTCGCCGTTGTAAGCGGTCTTGAAAGTGCGGAGGTAGTCATAAACCTGATACCAGTTCTTGTCTACCAAGATAGCCTCAATACCGTTGTCGGCAAGGTCGCCGATATTGTCAACAACGATAACATGCCCGGCGAACTCCGCCTTATCCATATGGAACGCAGCAGCCAGCACATCAACATCCATACGGGCGTTGAAGTCGGGAGTTGTAATGAGGTACTGGTCTTCTTTGGGAGTAGAAGTCCAAACACCAGCATAGTTCATGGTGTTATTGAAGATGGTCATGCCGTCGGACACGGCCTTAATTTTAATCATTGCCTCACGAGCGGTCGCAGCATCGGTAACGGCGGTGATAGGCTCAACAATGAAGCGGCCACCCTCGCCATACTCGGAAATCAACTGCTTCATCAGGATGAACTCATCCAGAGTAGCGGATTTATACATGCTGTCAACCAGTCCAGCAATGAAGCGGTCAAGGCTGTCATAGGACAGGAACGCCTTGCGGAGCTGCTCATTGGAAATGGTCAGCGGATAGTTCAGCTCGCTGTTCACGGAGTGGAACACGGAGAGAACATTGGGGAGGTGGCGCTTAAACAGAGTGTCCTGTGCAGCTCTGGGGTCATAGGTCTGCGCCTTGATAACATCGATGTAGACTTCCTCAATGGTTTCACCAACAGCAAGGCGGCCTTTCTTGAGGGCGGCCAGAGGGTTAGAAGCCATACGGTTATTGAGGATAACCAGCCCGATACGGTTAATCAGGGCATTAACGAACTCGTTTGCCTGCGCTTCAAAATTGAGAATAGCATCACCAACATCGTGGATATTCTCGGCAGTAGCTTCGGGGATTCTATCCTGATACACAGCGGAGCTGTTGGCTCGGATAGTATTAAGCAGCTTTACGCCGTCAGCCATTACTCATCATCCTTTCCAGTATAAGATTCAGCTTTCTTGAACAGATTCTCGTAGGTGAGTTCCTCGGAATCTTCCTTGATGTCCTCCGTCTGTTTGGTCTTGACTTCCTCCATCTCGGATTCGCCGCCAAAGAAACGGTCAATGTACTGCTCACGGAGGGTCTGGTATTTGGTATTCAGGTCGTCATAAACGCTCTGCTCCACGCCAGCGCTGTCGACCACTTCAAGAGAAGCGGCATAATCGTCACGCAGACGGCCCACCATTTCAGCAGCATCATCGGGATTGTCGTACAGCCCCATGATAGTTTTCATGTAGGCTTCGTGCTCGTCCTTGGTAAGTCTGGGCATCCTCATTCACCTCCTTTGTGAAGAATACTATCAATTCTGTCGGCCAATTCCTGAATAACTCTGGTGTTTTCTCTGATAACATCGCTTTGGTCTTGGTTATTTTTCATGAGCAAAATACACACCACAGCAGGGAAGCCAATAGAACTGATAAGGTTTACAATTTCATTGATATCCATGACTTTACCTCCTTACACTCGTATTTCATTAAGCATGCGCATGACACCTATCCATGCACTTTTGGCTTTACCGCTCTCGAAACGCATTTTACCTTGTTTGAATATAATCGTAGCTAACCGCCACATAGGCTCATTTCGTGCGGAACGAACCATCAGTGTATTCGGGGAATGGTCGCTCATGCTCAATGTATATTTTTTAGGGTAAGACGGGTCGTAATCCTCGGAGCAGTACAGCAGCCCCAACTTATCATCACGCCATACTCCGTAGAAGTCGCCGCCGTAGTAAAACCCGTAGTAGTAATATGCTGTTCCCTGCTTCTTCTCAAGGAACTCGGTGTCGTCCCGTAGGGACACATTGCCGATAGCATAGTCACCATAGCTGGTGCCCGCTACGATGCGGCCAAATCTCGTTTGGAACATGTGATTAGCAAAGTCCTCTGAACTTACTTTTAAGAGGATTATATCACCATCTTTCACTCGACAGCGGGTTTCCCCCTCTGCCAAGTGTAACCCGAAATACAAAAAGTAGGGGTTATACATGGATATGTTGTTAGCAAGAAATAAGGCTCTTACATCCCTATCTCTTGAAACCGTGGAGTATGCTTCGAGGAAAGTTTCGACTTCGTTCCGCAAGTAGTGATAATTGGACGCAGGGTCAATCAAAAATTCCTCAAAGATAATAAGGGAAACATCGGGATAAGCGGTTGACTTCTCAATCACCTGTGTGCTCAAGGTCATTACAAAACCCGCTTGTTTACCATCAATAAAGAATCCCTTGGCGCTGCTCTTGAACTCGTGCTCCGGGTATTCCTTGGCAATGTCGGAGAAGAAAGTGCTAATCTTCTTCAACTCCGATTTATAACGCCGCATGTAAACGAACTGCTCTCCCTTATTCAAAAAATTCTTGATGGCTCTTTTCTTTGCGGAGTAGGTCTTACCGATACCACGACCGCCCATCACCATAGTGAACAGAGCGTTATACGACAGAGCATCATCAACATTATAATACATCTGCTCACCCTTTCTTTAAGTCGGAAGCAGGGAGGATAAAAGCAAGGTAGCAAGCCCGGCCCATCCGGCGGGTTTCACCCCGTTGCTCTCCGGAATCGGTACTTTTATCCCGCCCCTGTTCCTATCTTCATTATACCACTTTACCATAATTTTGTCAAGTACGAATCGTAAATTCATCCTCGGTCAGAACAACGCCGCCACGAACCCGCTCATGCCGTAGCTTGCCCTGGTAAGTTGTTCCAATCTTGAAGTTGTCCGGGGTCACATACTTGTAACAGCCTTTAGCCATGCCAGCGCATGTGACTTTCCATCCGTGTGTTTCCTCATAGGTTTCGGGGTTTTTCTTCTTAAATTCTTCAGCGCTCTTTCCGCAGGGGTGTTCCATGTAAGTTTTCTGCCGCAAGAAAATAGCATCATCGGCCTGCATTTCATAGTCCCATGCACCAAGACGGGTGGCATCCACATCAAGGCCCTCTGGAATCTCATGCCCTATCAAGTGTAGACTGTCAGTGTCAGCATAAATGAATCGGTCATACACTTTCTGCGCTGCGCTGATAGTCGTGTATCTTGCCCATGCCGTGATGAAACAGGCCATCGGAATATATACAGGCTTACGGAGTTCTTCCTCGCCGTCCCGGTATTTCACAAGGCCCTCCTCGGTGTAGTATGGAATCTTTGATTGACATTGCATCTTCAAACCGAACTTGCCATAAAGAGCGTTCAACATCAGCTTGGCAAGCGTTCTCATACCACCGTTGCCCTCAATCGTAGACTGTGCTTTTACTTCCATCCACTTGTCAATGTAGTCATGGAACATTCCCGTTTTAGCCTTAAACATATAGCCACCGAGATATTCACTAATATCTACATTGTAGTGTGATTCAAGTAGCTCAAGGTCAACAGAGGTAAGCGTTAGCACAACTTCCTCTCCCTTGGTGCTCGTCAAATATTCGTTCGGAATAAAGCTCATGGTGTTCTTAATCTGAATCGTTGGTATCATGTTCTTTTTGATTTTGAAACGGCACCGGATGCGCTGCACATAAAGCGGGTACTCTGGATTGTACTCGTACTTCTCAAGGAAACGCACAGGCTGCCCGTATGGGAGTGGCCTTGTATACATCTGTGACGGGTACAGGCTGTTCACATCGAATACGCTTACAGCGCCAAGGCGCTTGTTTTGGAATTTCGGATTGCAATATGTAAAACCGCCTCGATAAGCCTTGCGGATAATCATATCATCCTCCGGCTTTAGTTCTGGGAAAGCATCACGGAATTTCAGCTCACCGCCTATGGTAGACTTGTAGTCATACAGAGCATTAGAGCCTTGCGTGATTTTCTTCAAGCCTTGGTCAAACAGCGTATTCAGGGCCATTGCTACAATCTTAACATCATTCTGAATGTATGCAATTTCCTCATCGGTCAACTCATGGCCCGGCTCTCGATATGCTTTATAGTCAATATCAAGTTTGCTTATCGGCAGCTTAAAACTATGCGCTATCACTTCTACACTGAACGGGATTATCTTCAAGCTGTCTATAATTTTCGTGCAGATTTTATTTCTTCCACTTGCTTTATGGCATATAGTAATCGTGTAAAACACTCCCATGTTAGATATCAGCGTTGAGAATGTCTTATTTGTTAAATCCTTTTGGTCTTTCACGTGAGTATAGCCGTTCTGAAATAACCAATACAATATAAATTCACCGTCAAATTTCAGGTTGTGGAAGTAGAGCGTATGGTTTTTGTCGGAGATTTTAGAGAACATATCGTCTATGCTGTTTCCGACAGTCGTACTATACTCACCTCCTATCTCACAAAGAGCGTATGCCCATACCCTGCAATCGTTCTTATCGGTAGTTGTTTCAAAATCTGCTGTAAATTTCAATAAGGTAGCTCAAAGCCGAACATTCTTGCCACACCCTGAACTACTTCTTTTGCTTTGTCGTCTGTGTCGCCTGTGTAAATGTAGCCAAAGTCACCGTTAATGTCTGTGTAGTACACATTCATGAAATCCTCTGCGCTTGCGTTCTTCAACTGCTTCCAAATAGCTCTTGCTTTCTTTCTATCTTCTACATTTTTCAAGTGCGGTATCACCTGTTCTTTGAAAGCCTTTGCATAGCCCTCTCCGAACTGTGTTTTGAATTTATCTTGCCGTGTTCCTTGGAGTTGCTTGGTATATACTGATTCAATGAACTGCCGAAAGTATTCCGGCCTGCTAAAGTCCTCCGGCTCTCTCCAATTCGGAGCAAAAGTCGCTATTCTATCATCCCATGACGGGTCAACATTGGAGGGTAAGCCAGTGGCAAGAATCCCTCTTTCCCTCATCAGAGCGTGGGCAGTTTCTGCCTGTTCAAGAACTTCCTCCTTGTTAGCTTCCACTCGTGCTCTCATTTCGGCCAACATCGGAGCGGCTATCTCTTGACGGCCGCGCCGGACTATATATTCTGGTGCATCCAAGAAAGCATCAAGTGTGCGCTCAAGACGGGCAAGGTCGTTCATGTTGCCCAAGTTCTCGGCTGTCTTTGCAGCAGGAATCATCGGAATCGGGACGGTAGGCCCAATGCTATTCAATTTCTTCGCTACTTTATTCCGCTTGCGGATTTTCGCCGCAATACGGTTTTGCTCGCTCTCGGAAATAGCCATCACTCGTCCCTCACTTTCTTGTCGTCATGCGGAAAGTCCATCTCTTGTAACCAGTGGCATACTTCCTCGTATTCGGATTCGCTCAAGCCCCAAATGGTTACTTGCCAGACTTCACCTTTTGCTGCAAACCCATTCAAGCCGTTCTCTTTCATGATGGCCGGATAATCCTTTGCGGTTTTGTTCATGTCAACATAGCCACGGATTCCCTCGCCGATTCCCTTTGCGGAATACTGCCACATACCGTACTTGACTTTAGGCTCACGATTCCAGTTAGCAATCCATGTGTCATAGGCCCGAAGATTGTAAGGAATCAACTTGTTGTTCCACCACGATTCGGAACAGTAAATGCCTACATAGTACCCGGCTGCCTCAATCTCTTTGCAGAACGCCTCGACACAGGCAGTACGCTCAATCGGAGTAAGATGGTCTGCCCTACCATTGTTTTGCTTGTGGCCACTTTCCTCTGTGTCAATGTAAATCGGATATTCCATCTGCAAGTCTTTTACGAGTTTCAGGCATAGGTGGGCTTCCTCACGGGCTTCCTCCGGGGTGATGGCTTGGGTGAAGAAGTACACACCGAACGGGATATTATTTACAATGCACCCGTTCAAGTTCTTCTTGAACCAACTGTCGATTTTTAGGGTGCCGTCACCATAGCCGCGATAACCACAACGGATGATGCAAAAATCAATCGTGCCTTTCAGCTTGGTGAAGTCTATCTGGGCGTAAGTGTTGTTGCAATAGCTGATGTCGATGCCGTTCTTAATCATGTTACTACCTCCTATTTTAGACATATATCAATAGCATCTTTTTTCGCCTTCTTGAACAAAGGCAAAATATTATCATACGCTTGTTTTGGAAATCCTCTTTCCTCCTTTGCTTTTTGTTGCAAATCAAATTTAAGTTTCCACCACATTAAAGATAGTTCTTCTGCCAATCTACTTTCGATATGTTCCTTTGTAATTTTATAATAATAACTCGTCAAGTCACTGTCACATTCTCTTTCAACTAAAGTTTCTTGTTCAGTTTCTAAATATTCTAACAACAATTCAATCATGGTTAAGTATATAGTTGTTACTTTCATTTTTAATACCTCCTTATAGCTCACTTGTTAGGATAAGCCCATCTTTCGTTAAACAATAATCACCTTTACCCTTATAATTCTTAAAGGCGCATGTGATATCCTGCCCGTTACCAACTTTATTCCATTTTACAAATCGGGCAAATTGCAAATTTTTCATGCACTCCTTAAAAGTAAGTCCAAGATAATGCTCAAGTAAAGAAAACTCAACATAGTGCCCTTTCCACAGAGCGCTCAATACATCTGTAAAATCCATTTCGTCCTCCTTTAAGGTGAAGAATAGCCCCCGGTGGGATGTCGGGGGCATGTTCTATTCGTACAGGTTATATGGCTTTCAGGGTCATGGTCTTGCGCCCGTTCTTGGTAGAAATGTTCTGCACCTCGATAGGCAAGGCAGGCTCCCAAGTAGGCTCGCCAAATACGGTAACGAGCTTCTTAACAGCAGAATAAATGCCCCCGGAAACACAGGTATAGCTCTCACCGTTCTTATCGATGAGCACCACACGGGCGTTAGCTTCCATATCACCGGTTTCCTTGTTCACGTTCTCGACACGCTCGATGCAAAGGTCGGTGACTTCGATGCGCTTACCGATAAAGTCGGACAGCTTGTGATCTGGGCTGTTGATGGCGTTGTAGACGGCTACACGGGCCTCACGGGATTCACCCTTGATTGAGCAGTAGGATTCAGCGTTGTTCAGGTCGTACAGTACAGTGTTGTTAGCCATGATAAATTCTCCTTTTCTTAATTACTTTTCGATTACTTCGGCGTTATCGATGAACTTGTCAAAGTCCATTGCGTACAGTTTCTCGGTGACAACCTCGGAAACGATAACCACAGTGTCAGTGCCTTTCAGGTCTTCGGCCTTACGAGCAGCCTTTACGGCGGGGATGTTTCCAATGACATGAATGGTCTTGACCTCATCGGACAGGGCACCATTCTTAACGGTGCGATAGGTGACTTCGGTGCTCTTGATAGTACGGGTGATTTTGCTCATTTTGATTAACTCCTTTTGTTTAATAATTTGTGGTTTGTTGTAATACAAATTGCGCTGTTGGTTATCCCACGATCGGGAGCGTTAGTGCTCTCCGGTTTCGCCGTTTTTGCGGCTCGTCAGGTGGGCGTACAGCTTTTGGGCAAGGACGATTATTCCTATCCAGATTAAGCAGACGATGCATAGGATGCCAGCACAGATAAGCAGGATAAGGATTGTGGGGTTGTGGGTCAGAATCATAGTCGCCCTCCCCACTGTTCAGCCATAGCTTTTGCTACACCTCGTGGTGTTTTAGAGCGCATTTTAGCACATTCGGGCGAATTATAAGAAATATACTTTCCATTAAACTTGGACATCCATATCCCGTGTGTTCTTTGCTCTTTAGGGATGTGCTGGTTG
>ERZ1026854.1627-NODE-1627-length-13778-cov-4.528674_pt1 | contig 13778 bp, 13 predicted proteins | sample MGYA00380157_ERZ1026854 | MGnify/ENA primary metagenome ERZ1026854 (study PRJEB33269, sample SAMEA4719793) | human gut metagenome | biome: human-associated habitat; feature: organic feature; material: feces | place: Cameroon | collected 2013-10 ...
ATATAAAAGCGGAATTCGTAAAATTTACAAATTCCGCTTTCCTTATTAATTTTACAAAAAATCTATCTGATATCGTTTTTCAAAACAGGTTGAGCCTCTTTATTACTGCAAAGAATTACCAAAAGATTATTTATCATTTTAGCCTTGTCATCATCACTGAGATTTACAATATTATCAGTTTTCAACTTATTCAAAGCCATTTCAACCATACCAACAGCCCCATCTACAATAGCTCTTTTAGCATCGATAATTGCTGCCGCCTGCTGTCTTTGCAACATTGCAACCGCAATTTCAGGAGCATAAGCAAGGTGAGTAATCTTTGCATCCACAATATTCAACCCTGCAACACTAACATTCCTCTGAATTTCCGCCTTTAATTTTTCGGAAATTTCCTGAGAATCACCTCTCAACGTCTGCTTACCCGAACTTTCCGTTGCGTCATAAGGATATGTTCTCACAATATTTCTCAAAGCAGAATCACTTTGTGCCGACAAAAACGTGTTGTAATCGTTCACATTAAACATTGCTTTTGCAGTATCTTGAACTTCCCATATAACAATAATTCCAACCTCAATAGGGTTTCCGAGCTCATCGTTAATTTTTTGCTTTCCGCTCTCTAAAGTTCTAGCCTTCAAAGAAATCGGAACAAACGGTGTTACACTCTGAGCAAGCGGATTTATCCAGTGAAAACCTGCACCCTTCAAAGATCCCGCATATTTACCAAACAACGTCAAAACCATTGCCTCCTGCGGCTTTAGCAGCTTAAACCCACTGCAACAAAAAGCTATACATGCTATAATTAAAACACTCAAAAAATGCCAGCCTATAGCAAAAAATATCCATACAAAAAGCAAATTCATAATCATAAAAAAGATTACCAAAAATCCGTTTAAAGAAAAGATTTTTTTCTCTTGCTCTTTACTTTGAATTTCTACCCTATATGATTTTGCCTCTTCGCTTTTACGAATAGTCTTTTCTTCTATAGCCTTATTCACTTCTGACACATTTTTCTCCTTACAAAATTTATCTAAAAATTCAACATTATCAACAACGCCGGCAGGATTTTTCATAAACAAATTAAAGAATTTTGACAACTCACCGTTATCAAAAAAAGTTCCGTTGCAATCCTGACAGGTATCGACAATAATCCCGTTGAAAAAAACTTTTTGCATATTTTTATTACACGAAGGACAAACCCTAAATTCCTCCTTAACCCTCAACGGTTCCATTTCCGCAGGGTTAATTATCGGAGTTTTCAAATCCAACATACCTGCTATTCTTTGCAATACCGGAAACGATATCCACATCGCTTTACAATTTTTACAATAGCAAACTTCTAACCCGTCACGTTTATATAATCCGAATTCTTCATCACATTTTGGACAATTCATACCTCTAAACCCTCCTCCTTATTTAAATTTATACCCTAACTAAAGATTTGGCAAACTCTATAGATTGGTCATTTATTTCGCCACCCGCAAGTTCCGCCAATGCCATAATTCGATTTTCACCGGTCAATACATATACATCTACCTTTGTTTCATCAGCTTGCGATTTTCTGACATAAAAATGCTTATCAGCCTTTGAGGCTATTATAGGCTGGTGAGTAATCAAAATTATCTGATGATATTTCGACAATTCCTTAATCTCATCGGCAACACTTTGAGAAGCTTTACCCGAAATACCGGTATCGATTTCGTCAAAAATTACGGTATCAATATCGTCGGACTGTGCAAAAATAGATTTTATCGCAAGCATTACTCTGGAAATTTCACCACCGGACGCAACTTTTGCAAGCGGTTTCAAATCCTCGGAAACGTTTGTAGAAATCAAAAATTCAACATTATCCGCCCCATCCGCCGCAAGCTCTTTCGGTAATACGGAAATCTCAAACCTTGCCTTAGGCAATTCCAATTTTTCCAGTCGTTCCTGAATATAAACAGACAAAACTTTTGCATAATCCTGACGCTTTTCGGTTATCACCGCAGCTTTTTCGGTAAGGATTTCAAATTGTTCTTTCAAAGATTTTTCAAGTTCTTCAACATTTTGTGTCGAAAATTCTATTTCGGAAAGCTCCTCTGCTAATTTTTTATAAGTTTCCATAACATCAGCAAGAGTTCCGCCATACTTGCGTTTCAACTTATCTAACAAAAACAATCTTTCTTGAATTTCATTAAGTCTTTCTTCATCATTGTCAAGATTTTGACTGTATTCTCGAAGTTCCGAACCTGAATCTCGCAATCTTTCAATAACATCCACCAAATTCTGTTCTACTTCTTCTAAATTTTTATCCATAGAAGCGGCCTTCGACAAATTTTGCTTAATCTTACCTAAAGCTTCAAGAATTGAACCGTCATCCCCATTTATTGCCCAATAAGAAGAACCTGTCAGTTCCTTCAGCTTTTCTGCATTTTCCAAGACTTCCAGTTCTGAATTCAAATCCTCATCTTCGGTTTCTGACTGAATTTCCGCCGCCTCAATTTCTGATACCTGAAATTTCAAAAACTCAATTTGGGATTCAGTTGTATCTGCGGAATTTTTTGCAGCCTCAAGGAGATTTTTTGTATCAATATATTTTTTATAAAGTCCATGATATTCCGCCAAAAGCCCGCCGTAAACTTCTTTTGCGTAATTATCAAGCAACGTAATATGATATTTTGGCTGCATGAATACATAAGTTTGGTGTTGAGAATGAATATCTAAAAACAACGATTTTATTTGCTTTAAAACCTCTTGATTTATTAAAGTACCGTTGAGTCTTGTTCTGACAGAACTCTGCGTAATTTCTTTTGACAAAATTATTTCGGCACCTAAATCATCAATACCGTTTTCTTCAAAAAATTTTTTCAAATCGTGCTTTGTGTTGTCTATTATCAACTCAATTACAGCTTTTTCCTGTCCGTGTTTGATAACCTCTTTTGACACACGAGGAGCAAAAACTAAATCTATCGCACTTATAAGAATACTTTTACCTGCACCTGTTTCACCGGTAATTACATTTAATCCCTTATCAAAATCTGCAATTAACTCATCAATCAATATATAATTTTTCAATTTCAGCTGTTTTATCATACTAATAGAATAGTTCAAAACCGTCCACAGTGCAATTTTTTACGATATGTTAATAGAAGTGAAGAGTGAAGGGTGAAAAGTGAAAAGACCGTTACGTTTAGTTGTTTTTTCAAAAGGTCACCAACAACAGTAAAGAACTTAGTGCCTTAGTATCTTTCCTGTAGCAGACTTATCGCCCTATCGCCCTATCGCCTTATCGCCTTATCGTGCCCGCTCCACTTATTCCACCGACACTGCCACCTAGACATTCCGCAATTTTTGTGCTATTCTCTAATCAAGCCGTGTTCCACGGGGAATTGCAATCCCTTGACCCGAAGTTTAGGCGGGGTGCAGAGCCTGTTGTGAGGGTTTTGCGAGGGATATTGATAATTGCATTATCGTTGACGTTTAACGTTATGGTGGCGTAAGCTGTCGAACCGTGTCAGGATGGAAACATAGCAGCACTAAGACAATACTTGCGGGTATCGTAATTTTAAAAAGAGGTCGTGCAGTTAAAGATATTGTTCTCAAAATTCGATAGACAGTGACACGGTTTTTTATTTTTTGTTTTTCACCCCAAACCTCCGTGACCTTTGCTACTAAACAAGCATGCCGGCACTCGCATAAGCCGTACCAAAGCATAAAAAAACGGAGTCTTTCGACTCCTTGTTGGAATTAAGAATAGCTGGAAGTATGAAAAAGATTAATCATATTAAACGTAATTAGTGTATTTTTTACAATTACCCGATCGGGTAATATACACGGATAAGAAAAAATAGTAGTATTTATTTATGAGAAATAAAAAATTCTCCCGTTAAGGAGAACCAAATCTCTGTATTGCAGGAATAAGTGCATTTTTGACACTTTATGCCAAAACTATTGATATTATTGAGTTCCGACTTTCTTAACAAAACTTTATCATAGGGGTTGACAAAAATATTTTTATAGTTTATAGTAAAAGTGTTAAATGAAGTGTTCAAAAAACACTTAATAAGAAAAGAACCTAACGAGAAGGAGGGTCACAAAATGTTAACAATCAATCCAGTAAATTTTAATACAAATAAAAAATATATATCATTTGCTGACGGCAACTTGAACAACATGACATCAAACGTCGGAATTCTTTCACTTCAAGCTCCTGACGCAAAAAGAGAATTTGCAGGCTATATGAACATTACCAGAAATGCAGATATGGTAAAATCAAACCCTGTAAAAGCTATCGCTTATAAATTTGTCAAGGCTTATAATGAAGCTGTCAGATATGGCAACAAAGATACAGAAACAACCCCTAAACAAATCTCTTTCATTGGCTAAGCCAAAGATTGAGTAATGACATGACTTTAAAATATACATTTATCCTAAATTAAATTACAAATTACCCCAAAAATGCTAAGCATTAAATACGTTTAATATAAGTCGAGTTCAACAAGAACTCGGCCTTTTTATATCTTTATATTTTCCGAAAAAGGGCATACTACGCCACGGCATGCCCGAGCATCAACTCTACACAACTGCACAGAATAATTTAGCATGAGTTTTGCCAAACGGCATTTTTAGTCTGGAAAGAGTTACCACAACCGCAATTACTCCAGTTGCAACAAGCAATCTTTTAAATGCGTTTGCGGAAATTATTCCTTTATGATGATGATTTTCCGACGGCAGGTACGCAAATTCACTCACCTTACTTTCTCGTGAAACCTTTGGCAAGCTTGATGCCCCCGTGCCAAATAAAACACTATTGACCTTCATACCCGCATTGTAACGCATAATTGATTTTTTGTTAACCTCTTTGTAAAGAAATATTTCGTAAACAGGATTAAGTCCGTCGTGCAATGTTTTTGCCCACGCTTAGGCTTAATATTTTTCTGTAAAGGAGAAATTTATGACAGAACGTTTAGAACTGTACAAATGCGAGGTTTGCGGAAACACTGTCCAAGTAATATTGGAAGGCTTTGGACAGCTAACCTGTTGCGGACAACCCATGCTTAAAATGATACCGAAAACAAACGACGAAAATTTTGCGGAAAAGCATGTGCCCGTTTTTAATGAAACAGAAGCAGGGCTTGAGATAAAAGTCGGCTCAATTCCGCACCCGATGGAAAACGAGCACTACATAATGTTTATGGAGGCAATAAGCAAGGACAAAAACAGCATGCTTTTGCAATATCTGTACCCGAACGACGAACCTAAAACCGTCATTCGAGATATTCAAGAGGTCGAAAACGCACTCGAATTTTGCAACATACACGGTTTATGGGAGGGTAAAAATGATAAACACTAAAGTAGAGGAAATCTTGAATGAACAAATTAATAAAGAATTCTATTCCGCTTATCTATATCTTGCTATGTCTGCTCATTTTGACGAAATTGGTCTTAGAGGATTTTGTCATTGGACAAAGGTTCAAGCTCGGGAAGAAGTAGACCACGGCATGATAATTTTTGACTATCTGATTGCAAGAAACGGCAACGTCAACTTGAAACAAATCGAAGCTCCGCAAGCAGATTTTCAAGACCCGTTACAAATTTTTGAAAAAATTTACGAGCATGAAAAAAGTGTCACTTCGAGCATTGAATGCGTTGCCTATATGAGCGAGGACGAATGCGACATGGCAACCCGAAACTTCATCGACTGGTACATCGCAGAGCAGGTCGAAGAAGAGGCAACCGTTTTTGAGATAATCAAAAAATTGCGAATGTTCGGCTCTGACAAAACCATTCTCTACCACTTGGACAAAGAGCTTGCACAGCGGGAATACAAACAGCACCAATATGCTTAATCTTACTAACCTCCGATACTATAAATATCGGAGGTTTTAAATTTAACATTGAAATTCCGGCGACATTTAACTATCATAATAATATGGAGGAAATTTTACTCAAAATCCGCAAATTTATACTTTCCAAAATCTTGGGGAAAAAATACTACAGGACGGGCAAATGCAACGCCTGCGGGAAATGTTGCACAAAAATATACGTAAAGCACTACAAACACGTAATCCAAGACGAGGAAGAATTCAAAAAACTTCAATTTCTGCACCGCTTTTACACATACCTAAAGGTCATAGACAAAGATGAAACTGGGCTTGTCTTTGAATGCACAAACCTTGACCCCGTGACGCACAAATGCAAAATTCACAAACACCGCCCCGGAATTTGCCGACGCTACCCGCAAGAAGAACTTTTTTCAATGGGCGGAGCACTTTCAGACGACTGCGGTTACAAAATGCTCCCAATCGTGAGCTTCTCCGAGGTTATGGAGAAGGTGAAACGAAGTGAGAAGTGAGAGGTGAAAAGTGAAAGGTGAAAAGTCCTTTACATTCGCTACGCTCAAAAGCAGCTTTGGTGCAAAGCACCCGATTTGAACTTATTCACGAGCCCGTTAGGGCGATTTCACTTATTCACTTATTCACTTATGCGGTGGGGAACGCTTCGCTTTTCCCACACCCTACGACTCTGCACATTGCGATTCTAATACAATTCGACACCTTTTTTCTCATCGTCAGTTTTTGGTCTGTATCCAATCAGTTCATGTTCCGCCCACGGACCGACTGCACCATCAAGACCCGTCTTAGGTTTGTAAACCGGAACGTAATCATCAGACAAAGAGCCATCTTTCTTTAATTGAGGATTTTTGTGAAGATCATCAAGAGCTTTTGCTATCTTCTTTCCTAAATCCGAATTAGGATCAATCAATTTTTCCTCAGACTTTTGTAGATTTGGAAAATAAGGCATTATTCTATTATTCTGTTCATTGTCTTTTTTTGCTTGTTCTTCAAAATATTTCTGTACCTTTTGTGTAAATTCCTCTTCACTTTGAGGTTGCACTTTTTTCAGACTAGCTTCTAATTGTTCTTTGGTTGGGAGCTTTACCCCACCAAGCAAATCGCCAATTTCAGTATTTTGAGCTGAAATTGAACTTCCTGTACCACTTTGACCATTCCAAGGTGCATAAATTTGTAATCTTTTTTGTCCTGAATTGCTGATACCGTCGAGCATAAATACCTCCTTATCTCTCGTGATATGTTCCTGTACTTATCTTATGTATATAAAAAGTATTTATGCCCCAAAAGATTGCCCCCGCCCCGCCACACCATACCATACCATACCATACAGGGCATTATAACTGGGTTTCAGCCTTTTTTAAATTCATCTTTACATTTTGTAATATATTTTGGATTTGAAGTAAATTGTGGAATTTTACGAAGGCGATAAGGCTATCTGGCGATAGGGCGATAAGACCGATACAGAGAAGTGAATAAGTAAATAAGTGAATAGGTTCTTTACGTTCGCTACGCTCAAAAGCAGCTTTGGTGCAAAGCACCCGATTTGAACTTATTACCTTATTCACTTATTCACCTATTCACTTCACAAACGCTAAGCGTTCACGCAACTAAACATCCCCCATTCGTCTAATGGAAAGCTGTGCTATATCGTTTATCATCAAATATGCCCAATTAAGAAAGGCGGATAGTATGAAAAAGATTTTATTTACATTTTTATTTGTGACATTAGTCATGCCGGTATTTGCGGCGTGCAGTCTTGATGGCTCAAGTTGCTCAACACTTTCTGCACCAAGTTTGCAAGAGCGATATGCTCCAAACAATCTCAACAATTTGCAAAAACCTGATGCATTTTCGCCATCATATTTTAAACCTTATCAAGATATGCTCATTAATACCGAAACTAATGCCCCTACCGGAGCCGCTTCAAGCCAAAATTACAACTCTAATTGCCAATTCGGAATATGCCTGCCCGAAAATCAAGAAGGCACAATGCCCCAATTTTAGACCTAGTCTATTGTGTAAACCTTTTTGTAATAAAGGATTACGCCAAGAAGCGTCAAGACAAGATTCGGCATCCAAGCCGCAAAGAACGGTGGCAATGCTCCAGCTTCACCAAACGAAATTGACAAAGCTCGAATTAGATAATATGCAAAAATTATCAAAATACTAAACAAAAATCCCCTGTTGTAACGAACTCTCGGCGGTGTAATCGCAAGCGGAACCCCGATTAAAACAAGTGCAATAGTTGTCAACGGTAATGCAATTTTATCGTAAAGCTCAATTACGACAACATTTCGCTGATGTTCATCAACAGTGTTCAATTTGGTTGATATAAACTTTAAAAGTTCTGCAAAATTCATTTCTTTCGCAATATTTTTATTCAATTCCTTTGACAAATCCAAACCGAACTTAACGGTCGAATCCTCAAACAAGGTCGTATTAAGGACTTTACCTTCTTGTCCTACGGTATAAACAGCACCTTTCTGGAAATCCCATCCGGAAGGTGATGTTTTGCCTTCTTCAGCTTGCAAAACCTGAATTGTTCCTTCTTTTGAGGTATCAAGCACCGTTATATTGTGCAAAACCTTGTCCTCACAATATCCTACATAAAAAAGTCGTTTCAGCATGCCATCTTTATCAAGTTCTTTAAACACAAAATTTTGTTTACCGTTTGGAATATTTTTTTGACCCAATGCCCAAAGTGCAAGGTCTTTTGACTGTTTTGCCATGACCGGCACGACACTTTCGTTAATAACAAAACTGAAAACAGACATCAAAATTGCAAAAACAAAAATCGGTTTTGCAATACGATTGAGCCCGATTCCGCAAGCTCTCATAACAGTAATTTCGGATTTCAAACTCAATCCGTTCAACGTCATTACCGTTGCGAGCAAAACTCCCATAGGAATAGTCATTACAATAACCTGCGGAAGGTTTAAAATAATCATCATCAAAGCGACTTTAAAAGGAATTCCAAAAAGCGATATCTGCTTAATCAAAGTGATAAAAGTATCGGACGCAAAAATGATTGACGAGAAAATACAAACCCCCATCAAAAACATCTCTATGACCTGCTTTAAGATATACTTATCCAGCAAGGTAATACTTTTTATTTTCTGTGTGATTTTCTTCCTTACAGCCATGTCAATATTTTAGTTTAAACAAAAGTTTTACGCAAATTAATTTGTAATTTTACTAAACCTTTTCAGTAACTTTCGGTGCGGAATATTTTGCTCTCTTTTTTTCTTCAAAACGTTTTGCAGCATATCCGTAGATTGCATAGATTACCACACCTATGAAGAGCCACAACGGGAAATATACCGATGAAGTTTTCAAAGATTTGAGCGAATAAATCATCAAGCCACCGCAAGTAATTATACCCATAATCGGGAACCACGGACAGAACGGAACTTTAAAAGGTCTTTCTCTGTTCGGTTCAGTCTTTCTCAAAATCAAAACTGCAATACAAATTATGATAAAAGAAGTAAACGTACCGAAGTTACAAAGTTCAGCTGAAATGTTCAAATCCATAAACAAAGTACAAACAATTACGACGATACCTGAAATCCATGTCAAAACGTGCGGAGTTCTGTATTTTTTATGGATTAATCTTAACGATTTCGGTAAAAATCTATCTCTGCTCATCGCATAAAGAATTCTAGTCGTACCGAGTTGGTAAATAAGAATAACTGATGTCAAAGCACACAACGCACCTATAGAAATCAAACCTGCAAACCAATCTTTTCCGATAACTCTCATAGCATGAGCAATCGGAGCTTGCGTATCAATACTTCCGAGCGGAACATTACCGGTCAAAACAAGAGCAACACAAATATACAAAATCGTACAAATTACGAGAGTTCCCAAAATAGCAATCGGCAAATCTCTCTGCGGATTTTCAGTTTCTTCTGCTGTTGTAGAAATCGCATCAAAACCGATATAAGCAAAAAAGATTAAGAAAGCACCCATAAATACACCCTCAAAACCGTTCGGTGCAAACGGAGCCCAGTTTTCAGGTTTAACATAAAACGAGCCGACGACGATAAACGAAATTATCATGAACATATTTACGCCAACCATAATACTCGCAAACCTTGTAGATTCTTTTACTCCCTTAATCAAAAGGATTGTCAAAAGTAAAACTATCACCATTGCCGGAAGATTCAAAGCAACAGGAATTTTATCAAACAAATACGGCATTTGGCTGTGCGGATCAAGCCCGAATTTATCACAATACGCAAACATAAATCTGTAATCGTTTCTAAGCCACATCGGAAAATTTACGATAAATGCAGGCAAAACAGCCTTAAACCCTTTCATAAACTGAACGAAATACCCTGTCCACGCACATGCAACGGTAATATTTCCGATGGCATATTCCAGCATCAAAATCCAGCCGACCATCCAAGCCATAAATTCACCCATTGTCGCATAAGTATATGTATAAGCACTACCTGCAACAGGTATCATAGCTGCAATTTCACTGTAACAGAGTGCCGAGAAAACACACGCAACAGCCGCCAAAATCATTGAAATAATAATCGCAGGCCCAGCACCAAGGCTCTCAGGGCCGCCCTGAATTGCAGAACCGATAATTGTAAAAATACCTGTTCCGACAACCGCACCTATGCCCAATACTATCAAGTCAAAAACATTCAACGTTTTTTTCAGCTCGGATTTTTTTCCGGCTGCAATAAGTTCATCGGGGCTTCTTCTTGTCAGCATATTGCTGATAATATTTCTAATATCCATTTATTTTAATAATTCCTGTTTTCTTTGTTCAATTTTTTCATTATGAATTTTATTTTCATTCATTCTGTTCCTTACAAACCCGTAAAGAAGATAAATCATTGCCCCAAAGCCCAACCATACAGGGAATAACAAAGCTGAACTTGAAGGTTGCATAGATTTATAAACCATTAACCCGCCACAGCAGATAATTCCGAGAGTCGGAGTTACCGGTGAAAACGGAACTTTAAAAGGTCTAGGTCTTTCAGGATCAGTTTTTCTCAAAATCAAAACCGCAACACACACAACAATAAACGAAGTGAATGTACCATAATTACAAAGTTCAGCGGCGACATCGAGATTAAGAGTCAAAATTCCGACAACAGCCAACAACCCGACAGTCCACGTCAAAAGAGCCGGAGTGTGGAATTTAGAATCAAGTTTTTGAAACCTTTGAGAAATAAAATGATCACGACTCATTGCATAAAGGATACGAGTTGCAGCCATTTCCAACACCAACAAAACAGAAGTCAATCCGGCAAGCGAACCTACGGAAATCAAACCTGCAGCCCAATTTTGATGAGCCATTGTCATACAATATGCCATTGGAGCTTTAAGAAATGCGGCAGGAACCGCAGAGGAAGTATCTTGCATGCCGGTCAACACCAACGCAACAAGCACATACACGATAGTTGTAATGATTAGTGAACCGATAATCCCAATCGGCAAGTCTTTTTGCGGGTTTTTGCATTCCTCGGCAGCAGTCGCCAAAGCATCAAACCCAATGTATGCAAAAAAGATTAAAAATGCACCGGCAAAAATTCCCGCAGCACCGTTCGGAGCAAACGGAACCCAGTTATCAGGTTTTACGAAAAACGCACCCGCAACGACGAATAACGCAATTACGGCAAGTTTTACAAAAACCATAATTCCCGCCATTTTGGTAGAATCCTTAGTTCCTCTAACCAAAATTGCAGTGATTAAAAGTACGATTAATATAGCAGGCAAATTAATACAAATCGGAACACCGAAAAGTTTCGGAACAAACACGTCAGGATTTTCCGCAACGATTTTACCTGCACTGAAAACATCATTCACCAACCAAACAGGCGGATGAGCAATACATGCCGGCAAAACCTTTTCAAACCCGCTCAAAAACTGGATAAAGTGATTTGACCAAGCACACGCAACGGCAATAAAGCCGATAGCATATTCCAGCATCAAAACCCAACCTACCATCCAAGCGGCGAATTCACCCAAAGTTGCGAAAGTATAGGTATAAGCACCGCCCGCAACAGGTATCATAGTGGCGAATTCACTGTAACAAAGAGCTGAAAAAACGCAGGCAATCGCAGCGATAACCATAGAAATCATTAACGCAGGTCCTGCACCTAAAGACGAACCGTCCGCACTCCCCGCAGCTGCAATACCTACAACCGCAAAAATTCCCGAACCGATAATTGCACCGACACCGAGGATAATCAAATCCACGACACCGAGAGTTTTTTCCAACCCTTCCGCTTTAGCTTCCGCCAACATTTCGTCAGGATTTTTAATACGTGTAATAGTTTTCAAAAAATTGCGAGATAATGTCGCACGACTGTACTTTTCTGCCATCTAAATTCCTTATATTTATTATGTATTTATTTTTTACAGAGAGGAAATCCCATTTCTTCTCTTTGAGCGACGTACAGCCTTGCAACTGCCGAAGCCATAGTTCTGACACGGTTAATGAAGTTAATTCTTTCGTCCTTACTGATAACCCCTCTAGCGTCAAGAAGGTTAAAAGTATGGGAGCATTTCAAAACGTAATCATACGCAGGCAAAACAAGTTTTGCCTCAACACAATTATCCACTTCTTTTTGATAAAGGTCAAACATTGTGAAAAGAGCTTTTGCGTCGCTAACTTCAAAGTTATATTTTGACTGTTCGATTTCATTTTGCAAATAAATATCGCCATATTTCAAAGTATCGTTCCACATAATATCGTAAACAGATTCTTTGTTTTGAAGATACATTGCGATACGTTCAAGCCCATAAGTCAATTCTAACGCAACAGGCTTAACCTCTACACCGCCGACCTGTTGGAAATATGTAAACTGAGTAATTTCCATGCCGTCAAGCCAAACTTCCCAACCCACACCGGCTGCACCGAGAGTAGGGGATTCCCAGTTGTCCTCAACAAATCTGACATCATGTTTTGTCAAATCGATACCCATAGCCTCCAAACTTTTCAAATAAAGTTCTTGAGCATTGTCAGGAGAAGGTTTTAAGATAACCTGAAACTGATAATAGTGCCCCAATCTGTTAGGGTTTTCGCCATATCTTGCATCGGTCGGACGTCTGCAAGGCTCAATCATAGCCGTATTCCACGGTTCAGGGCCCAGCGAACGCAAAAAGGTAGCCGGATTCATGGTAGACGCACCTTTTTCGATATCGTACGGTTGTTGAATAATGCAACCGTAATCTGACCAATATTTTTGTAAATTAAAAACTAGTTCTTGAAAATTTAAAGCCATAACACTTCCCAATATTGTATTATTTACACTCATTATTGACGCACAAAATTCACACTCTATGCGTGCTTTATACATACTACGACCAACATAGCAAAATTGCAAATTTTATGTTTAAAAATGTTAAAAAAGTGAAAGGTGAAATAAACCGAAGGCGATAAGGCGATAGGGCGATAAGACCTTTACAAAGTGAAGGGTGAAGGGTGAAAAGACCGTTACGTTGAGATACTAGGATACTAAGGCACTAGGGCACTAAGTTCTTTACGTTTATTAAACCATGTCATCTTGAGGATTTTACTCTAATTAATAAATGTCCTCAATAATTTATATGCATTTTGAATTTTGCTGTCGTCAATGTCATCAATTTCTTTTAACATCATGTGGCGGATTTCGTCAGTCGGTTTCAGGTGCTCGTAGGACATAAACTCCTCAAACGTAATTCCAAAGGTATCAAGCAAAGCAACGACAGTTTCAAAAGAAGGATAATGCTTTCCTGTTTCCAATTTGCTGAGTTGACGAGGTTCAATTTTCAGTTTTTCCGCCAAATAATCCTGCGTGTAGCCTCTTTGTTTTCGCAATTCTTTAATTCGTTTTCCAAGAAGTTCTTTTCTGTCCATTTGCTTGCTCCTTTTTTAAACTAAACAAAGAAAGAACAATTTTTAAGGAAGAATATAATTATTTTTTAATAAAAAATAGAACT
>ERZ1026854.1628-NODE-1628-length-13777-cov-3.978793_pt1 | contig 13777 bp, 13 predicted proteins | sample MGYA00380157_ERZ1026854 | MGnify/ENA primary metagenome ERZ1026854 (study PRJEB33269, sample SAMEA4719793) | human gut metagenome | biome: human-associated habitat; feature: organic feature; material: feces | place: Cameroon | collected 2013-10 ...
GGCCAATATGGCAGGAAACACTTAAGGAAAGCGGATCTGGTTCTACATCGAACCCGGGGAACTCCTTTTTCAGTTCTTCACAAAAATGAAGCGCATTTTCCCGGTTCTTGGTATAAGCAACCTGCAGATAAATATTATCCGGTGCTGCCCCTCCAAAGCGGTTTTCCATATCTGTACGGATGGCATTGACCATCAGTGTCTTGCCCTGTCCTGTTGTCCTTGCCTTGGCAAAGGCATCCAGCTTCTCGCCCTGGATCTGCAATACAGGCTTTAATTTCAGAAGCGTTCCGATCGCCGCAGCAGCCGGTGTGATACGCCCACCCTTTTTCAGATAAAACAGGGTATCCAGCATAATATAAATACTGGAGTTGAATTTATCATTTTCAAGGATCTCCCTGATCTCAGCTGCATTCCGTCCTTGCCCGGCAAGCATCAGAGCATCCATACAGGACTGTTTCTGGGTAACAGAAATACGCTGATTATTTACAACCTGTACTCTGCCGTCAAATTCTTCAGACAGCATCATGGCACTCTGGCAGGAGCCGGAAAGTCCGCTGCTCATGGGAATATGCACAATTTCATCATAATCTGTAAGAATTTCCTTCCACAGGTTCATGACAGCTTCCGGAGACGGCTGGCTTGTGACCACGTTTGCACCGGATTCCAGTTTCTCATAGAACTGCTCCTGTGTCAGGTTCACATCTTCAAAGAACTGTTCTTCATCAATCATAAAAGGCATAGGCAGAACAAAGATTCCAAGCTCTGTTCCCTGTGCCTGCGTAATACCGCTGTTACTGTCTGTGACGACTGCCACTTTTCCCATGATTCCATCCCTTTCTTCTAATAAAAAGTACAACATCTAGTGCTTTTTAGAAAAATACACACAAATATATCTTACCGTCAGATACTTCTAAAGTCAACCAGATTTCCAAAGTTAAAGGACAGCCATCCCCTTATACTCTCATGCTCTTTTGCTGTAAGACCAGGATCGTCTATAAGCAGATCCTCTACCAGCTTTCTGACCTGCATCAGCAGGGAACTGTCCTGATAGATATCAGCAACCTTAAAATTCATAATACCACTCTGACGGATTCCGAAAAGATCACCGGGTCCCCGCATTTTCAGATCTTCTTCTGCAATATAAAATCCATCATTGGATTTATTTAATACCTGCAGCCGTTCTGATGGACTGTCTTTTCCACTTCCATCTACAAAAATGCAATAGGATTGTGCTGCTCCTCTTCCAATCCGTCCCCGGAGCTGATGAAGCTGTGCCAGGCCAAAACGCTCTGCATTTTCTATCATCATAACAGTTGCATTTGGCACATTGATCCCAACCTCAATCACCGTCGTAGACACCAGAACGTCAATATTACGGTTCAGATAAGCTTCCATGATCCGGTCCTTTTCAGATGGCCGCATCCTGCCATGAAGATATGCCACACGGATCTGTTCCGGCAGCTCCTTTTTTAAAGCTGCTGTATAGGAGATCACATCAGCCACGCCTTCCATATCTTCATTTTCTTCTACCATCGGACAGATCACATAGGCCTGATGTCCTGCCTGTGTTTCCTTTATAAGAAAAGAAACAGCTTTTTTGTGATCCCTTCTGGTAATCACACAGTTTTTCACCGGCAGCCTGTCTGCCGGCTTCTCATCTACAAGTGAAAGATGCATATCTCCATAGAGAATAATGGCAAGTGTTCTTGGGATGGGTGTCGCACTCATGACAAGTACATGCGCCTGTTCTCCTTTTCCAAGAAAGGCTTCTCTCTGACGGACACCAAACCGGTGCTGCTCATCCGTGATCACAAGAACCAGCTTCTGATAAGTGACTTTTTCCTGGATCAGGGCACTGGTACCGATCACGACATTATAATCACCTTTTTCAATTCCGGCACATCTTTTTTTCTTTTCAGCTGCGGAAACAGAACCGGTAAGAAGTACCGGTCTCACCGGCAGATGATAAGTTTCTGCCATATGGCACAGCTCTTCATAATGCTGTCTTGCCAGAATTTCCGTAGGAGCCATCATGGCTCCCTGATAGCCATTAGCTGCCACAAGGAGAAGCGAAAGAAAAGCAAGGATCGTTTTTCCACTTCCTACATCTCCCTGTACGAGCCTGTTCATGACTATCCCGCCTGTCAGATCATCTTTGATCTCCTGCCAGGTACGCATCTGTGCCTTCGTCAGCTTATAGGGAAGAGCTTCTATCAGTCTGCCTGTATCAGCTGTTTCCAAAAGCAAAAACTCTGAAGGGGTTTCCTTTGTGATCTCCTTCTGGCGGTGAAGCTGCATAAAAAAAGAAAACAGTTCATCAAAGGCAAGCCGTTTTCTGGCAAGGAGCAGGCTCTCATAATCTTCCGGAAAATGGATCTGACGGTAGGCTTTTCCAATGTCAGACAGCTGATATTCCATGCGGATATCTTCTGGAAGATACTCGGCAAAAGACAATCCATCAAGAGCCATGGAAACAGCTTTGCTTACCATATGAGCCGAAAGTCCTTTTGTCAGGGCATACTTTGGCTGCATGAATCTCATCAGAGCCTGATACTGTTCCTCTGTATAAAGCTTTGGCTGATCCATCTGGATCCGGTTCTTCTCAGTGCGGACCTTGCCATGTGCGTAATAGGACATACCTCTTTTTAGCGTATTTTTCAGATAGGGTGCATTGTAGTAGGTAATGACAAGCTGTCCACTTTCATCTGCAGCTGTTATGGTTCCTACACCAAGAGATGCAAATTTCCGGTACTTGTAATCTCCTGTCAGTGTCAGCTTCAGCGTAACAGGCTCCTGCCCGGCTGCCTGACTGACAGGGATTCTTTCTCCGAACTGTTCATAATCCCTTGGAAAGAAGGTGATCAGATCGTATAATGTCGTAATATTCAGTTTATGAAAAAGTCCGGCTGTCTTTTCACCGATTCCTTTCAGGCTGGTAATATTGTCTGTATACTGCATATGCAAATCCTCTGACAGGAAAAGGACGGCTTTCACCGTCCCTTTTATAAACTGGTTTTATTTTCCTCTTTCTTATTCTCCTGAAACAATATAATAATAGATCGGCTGTCCGCCATACTGAAGCTCAACATCGCAGGAAGGATATGCTGCCTCCACCTTATCACGAAGTGCCTGTGCAGTCTGTTCATCCACATCTGATCCATAATAAATGCTGATCAGTTCCAGGGAATCATCCATCATGTTTTCAATCATCTCAAAGGCAACTGCATCCATTTCTGTGCCAACAGAAAGAATTCCGTGATCACCAAGACCCATATAATCACCCTGTTTGATCTCCTTGTCATCAATCATGGTATCTCTGACCGCATAAGTAACCTGTCCTGTTCTGACATTACCGATCTCAGCATTCATAGTTTCTTCATTCTCTGCCGCTGAAAGATCCGGAACATAATTGATCACAGCTGTAATTCCCTGTGGAACCGTCTTTGTCGGGATCACAATAATATCCTTATCCTTCACCATGGCCTTGGCCTGATTTGCGGCAAGAATAATATTCTTATTATTGGGGAGAATGAAAACGTGGTCAGCATTGACTTTATCAATGGCATTCAGCATATCCTCTGTACTTGGATTCATGGTCTGTCCACCTTCAATAATATAATCAACACCAAGTCCCTTAAAGATCTCATCCATTCCCTTACCGACTGAAACAGCGATAAAGCCGGTATCCTTATGAGGCATCTGTACTTCTTCCTGTGCAGCCTTCTTCATTTCTTCCTTAAACAGCTTTTCCTGATGCTCAAGGCGCATATTGTCGATCTTCATATTGGAAAGAGCACCATATTTCAGAGCCTTCTGGATCGCAAGTCCCGGATCGTTGGTGTGTACATGTACCTTAACAACATCATCATCCGCAACCACTACAATAGAATCACCGATAGATTCCAGATAAGCTTTAAAATCAATTTCCTGCTTTATATTAAAGGTTTTATTCAGAAGAATGATAAATTCCGTACAATAGCCGAATCTGATCTCCCGCTCTTCCTTCTGTGCTGTTTCTGCCTGTGGCTTCGCCTGTGTATTCTCAGGGATCGTCAGATCCAGCTCCTTCCCAAGGAATGCATCATAGGCACCCTTCAGCACCTGCATCAGTCCCTGTCCGCCGGAATCCACTACACCAGCCTGTTTCAGAACCGGAAGCATCTCGGGAGTCTTCTCAAGAACCTCATCTGCATATTTGATAATTTCATCAATAAATACGGAAAGATCATCACATCCGTTTTCTGCAAGCTCTCTTGCCTTATCAGCACCGCCTTTGGCAACAGTCAGGATCGTTCCTTCCTTCGGCTTCATAACTGCTTTGTAAGCAGTTTCCACCGCCTTATCAAAAGCTTCTGAAAGGATCGGAATCGTAAGTGTTTCTTCCCCTTTGATCCGTTTGGTAAAACCTCTGAACAGCTGTGAAAGGATAACACCGGAATTTCCTCTCGCTCCACGAAGGGAACCGGATGAGATTGCCTTACACAGGGTTGCCATGTCCGGATCTTCCATAACAGCCACTTCCTTGGCTGCAGACATAATTGTCAGTGTCATATTGGTTCCTGTATCACCGTCAGGTACGGGGAAAACATTGAGCTCGTTGATCCACTCCTTCTTTGCTTCCAGATTTTTGGCTCCAGCTAAGAACATCTTTGCAAGTAACTTAGCGTCAATCGTATTAACCACGAATGTATCCTCCTCTTAGTCAATCACTCTAACACCTTCAACAAAGATGTTTATTTTTTCAATTTCTATACCGGTAAATTCCTCTACCTTGTATTTCACATTGCTGATCAGATTGTCCGTAACAGCAAGAATGCTGACTCCATATGCCACGATCACGTGAAAGTTCAGTGTCAGCTTGTTGTTCTTTATGGAAACATTGATTCCTCTTGTCATGCTGTCCATCTTTAACAGCTTCACAAGTCCGTCTTTCACATTAATGCCTGCCATTCCGACAATACCAAAACATTCCATGGCTACACTGCCGGCATACTGGGCAATTACTTCATTATCAATTGAAACATTTCCCATGTGGGTATTCATTGAAGAAGATTTCATAGGCTGCCTCCTTATTTCTTTCCATATATTCTGATTATAACCTGTATCTTCCAAAAAAGAAACTATAAAATAAATTTAAATTTCTTCTTGCATTATTCTGGGTTTTCTGATATTATACAACTGTTGCGGATATAATCCGCTATTTGAAGCACGCAGATAATAATATGTTAGGAGGTGCAACGATGGCTAAATGTGATATTTGTGGTAAGGGCGTTCATTTTGGTAACAACGTAAGCCATTCTCATAGAAGATCTAACAGAATCTGGAATTCCAACATTAAAAGTGTTAAATGTAAAGTAAACGGAGCTCCTAAAAGAATGCACGTTTGTACAAACTGCTTAAAGTCTGGTAAAGTTGAGAGAGCTTAATAAGCAAGAAATGCGTAATAAAAAACTTCACTGCAAAGTGAAGTTTTTTTATGCTCTTTTTCCTATATCATACTCTTCTTTCAGTTCCTCATAGGCCGCATTGATCAGAAGCACCATCTCATGGTCTCCTGCAATATTATCCGGATGGAACATCTTAAGAAGATCCCTGTATCTTTTTTTGAGAGCAAGCTGGCTCTTTACCCCCTGGAACAGAAGCTTTGCCGTCATCTGGCTGTATTCCATACGACGCACCTTTTCTTCTCCCCTCTTTTCACCAGCAAATTCCTGTTTTTCACGGTTTAATTGTTTGCGTTCTGCATCAAGCTGCAAAAATCCGCTTTTCAGAATATCCATTTTTTTATCAAAAAACAGCTCGTCCTGCTTCAGGCGTTTTCTTTCAACGACAAGTCTTCTGTTGACCTCGTCCATTTCTCTCCGAAACTGCTGTTTTTCTTTCAGGAACTCCTCCTGCCTGTGTTTCAGGTCTTTTTTCTCCGTCTCCACACGGATATTTTCCCTGAACAGCCAGGCCTTCAGTTCATTCAGTTCCTCTTCCCTTCCATCCACCAGCTTCTTTTCGAACTCAGGCTGATGGTCATCCTTTTCTTTAAACATGTCCATGAATCATTCCCGGCGGCCTGATAGATTGCCGCTTTACTTTTAATCACAGTAAAAATTATAGCCTACCAGTAAAAGCAGTCCGATAATGATCAGTGCGATCAGATAGTGATGGGCAAGAAAAAGCATAAACAGCATCCCTACCGCAATCCAGAAAGCAATAAAGCCGATCATTTTTTTCATTCTGCTGCTCTCTTTCACATACTTCTTTCTTTATTATATGCAGAAAACCCTTAATTTTTCCTGATTTCTCTAAAAGGATCAGTTATTTTCTTCCTCCGGAAAAGCCACATCTACAGCCTGTTCATCGTCGATCATCTCTTCCTTCGGTGCTGTAAATTTATCTACAATATCAGGGATCATATCCAGTACCTTTGTCATGGTATCCTGATTCTTGATGTTAACAAGTTTGGTGCTGCCATTTTTGATCACCAGAACTGCACTTGGTGACATCTTTCCACTAAAGCCGCCCATGCCCCCGTTCTTCTTATCTCCCACACTGGCACCGGCACCAACACCAAAGCTTACGTCTACAAGAGGTACGATCACCGTATCATCCGGAAGCTTCGTTGGTTCCCCGACAACCGTTTTAGTAGAAAGTACCGTATTCATTCCTTTCATCAACGACTCGATCACACCGGTAAAATTATTTTCTGCCATTCTGCACTGCCTCCTTCTTAAATAAACAGATCACTCTTTTCAGATCCTTATCAAAATAAATTTTCGCTGCAATCCTGATCAGGGTAAATGCAGTAATCTTCCCTTTAAATCGAAAGCTGCCCTCCATCACCGGCTTTTCAAAATCGGGGATTACCGTAATACTGTCCCCGATCAGTGGATACAGAATCCCATATATGGAAAGAATCTGTCCTGTAGCTGCAGGATCCTCCATGCCGATTGTAAAGGTACCGGATACCTTCCGTGGAAGAACTATCTTCATGAGCCTTAAAAGCTGTTCCCTGCATAACACAAACGCTCTTTTAAAGCTCTCTGTCTGTAAAATCTTTATATAATATCTGATGTTATGAATGATATGATTTATCTTATCATATATCTTCCGGATTGTGTACTTAATATTTCTGATAGCGGAAAAAAGCTTTCTTACGAAATCTGAAAGGGTTCTTCTGTCATCGCCACCGTCCTCCTCAGCGGCATTTCCTTCATCAGAAATCTTCTGATCTGAAGCTGTATCGCTGACGTCAGATCCGACTTCCTTTTTATCTGTTTTCAGCTTCTTTCCGTCAGCTTCCTTTTTATCTGTTTTCGGCTTCTTTCCGTCAGCTTCCTTTTTGTTTGAAGCTTTTTTCTTCTTTTCTTTTGCCGGAAGGATCTGGAAAAACAGTATCTTTACCTTCAGAAATGCCTCTTCCGGATAAATAAAGGATACCCTGACAAGATGTAACAGCCAGGTTACTTTAAGCTGCACATGTACCGGAACAGGATCTTCCTCTTTTCTGTATCCGCTTCCCTGATATCTGACCGGGACAAAAAGGACGATCAGTAAAAGAGCCAGCAGGATCCCAAGGAGTACAAGCAGGACTATGCCCAGGATTTTCAGTATAAGCAGGAGTACTGTCAGTATCTTAATTCCCATAAGCAGCTCCTTTTTCCGTTCTCTTTTTCAGATAGGCATTAATATTGCAGCAGCCGGTAGTCTCAAGGCTTTCCTTTGTCATCTGCATGACAAGCTCAACAGCCTCATCATAGCTTCCTGAAATGCCTACGATGACCGGTGGGTGGAACCGGTAATATTTCTGCTTCAGATAGGCACAGTGATAGATCTCAAGCTGATCCATGCCGTCCGCCAGACAGATCACATAAATCGAAAGCTGCCCGATATGATTTTTCAGTTTCCATTTGACCTTAGCCGGATTTGTCACAGACTCTCCGACATAAAGATATCTGTAAAACTTCATAGATATTTCCTCATTTATGCTTCCTTATCCCGATCCGCTCCGGATCAGTAGATTGTTTCTACTCCAAAGTAGGCATCAAAAATCCGTTTGGCGATCGGTACCGCATAATCACCGCCGGCACCGGCTCCTTCAATAATAATAGTAACACAGATTTCCGGATCCTCTGCCGGTGCAAAACCGGTAAACCACGCGTGGCTGTCTCCCTTTACCGTACCATACTCTGCAGAGCCTGTCTTTCCGGCCGCTGTATAGGACAGTCCCTTTAGTCTGGAAGCTGTTCCCTCCTCCACAACATCTGTCATCAGTCCTGTCAGTATAAAGGCTTCCTCCTCTGTCATCAGATTTCCATAAGCAGCAGCGTTAAAGGTTTTAATGTTACCACCAGCACTGTTCTGTACACGATCAACAATATAGGGTTTCATCAGAACCCCGTCATTGGCAATGGCACTTGTGATCATATTCAGATGAATAGGCGTCATGGCTGTTGTTCCCTGTCCGATAGATACCTGCATCATATCTGCATCTGAAGTCGTATCACTCATATCCACCCGGCTCTGACTGTAATTCATGGACAATGGCAGCTTTTGGTTAAACAGAAGCTGATCCAGTGTTTCTTCAAAATGGCCTCTGTCAAAAGTCAGCCCCATATTCGCAAATGAGGAATTACAGGACTTGGCAAAGGATCTGGTAAAGCCAATCTGTCCGTGTACAGAGCCATGATAACACTGGATCCTGTCTTCTCCCCTTGAAATAGAACCATTACACTGATAAGTATATTGCTGATAGGTGTCCGGGTTCTCCCTGATATATTCAAGAGCTGTTACGATCTTAAACGTAGATCCTGGTGGATATAATCCCTGTGTTACTCTGTTTAAAAGGACACCCTTCTGACTGTCACTTCGAAGCTCATCCCAGTTTGCTTCTACTGTACCCGGGTCAAAATCCGGTTTGCTTACCATGGCAAGGATTCTGCCGGTAGACGGCTCAGTCACTATGATCGCACCACGGTAAACACCAAGTGCTGTGGATGCAACCTGCTGAAGCTCTGTATCCAGGGTCGTGTAAACATTATCTCCAGGATACTTATCACCGCTGGCTTCCAGTGCCGCTTTCGTGGAAAGAGGCGCATTTGAATTGATCAGATAATAATTTGCCTGTGCTTCCACACCCATACGCCCGTTGGTTGCGTATCCGACAGCATGAGAAAACAGATTGCCATAAGGATACTCCCTGACCTCATTTCCGTTTTCATCAGTTACCGTCTGTGCCAGCACCTTTCCATCAGCAGAATAAATGCTGCCTCTGCGATTCTGGGATAACAGCATCTGCTGTCTTCCGTTATAGCTGTTATTGATCAGCTCCTGCTTGTGCGTCACTGAATAATAGGTAATATACCCGATCATGGACAGGAACAGCAGAGTAAAGCCAGCCGTTATGATCATAATCTGTGGACTTTTTTTCTTTCCTTTATTCTTCTTCCTGTTCAAAGGTTTCTCCGTCTTCTTCAAAATCTAAATCCTCATATTCGTAGACAGGTCTGTCTTTCTTTCTGACCGCCTGTTTCTTTTTCTTCTGCCGGATACGTTTCCTGCGGTGTTTCTCTTCCTCAGCTTCTTCTTCCTGGATCATGGAAAGACCTTCCGTAATGGAAAACATGATCAGTGTAGTAAGGACAGAGCTTCCTCCATAGCTGATAAAGGGAAGCGTAACTCCGGTTAGCGGAATAAATTTGCAGCCACCGCCAATGGTGAGAAAAACCTGGAAAATATAAGTAACACCAAGTCCAAAGGCTGTTAACTGATAAAACTTATCCTTCAGGTTCATGGAAATATTCATAAACATGACAAAGCTGCTGACACAGATCAGTATGACACACAGAGCAAATAGAAGGCCAAGCTCTTCTGTGATCGCCGAAAAAATAAAATCTGCCTCCACGAAGGGAATGGATTCCGGTGTGCCTTTAAAAAGTCCAAGTCCAAACCAGCCCCCACTCGTAATCGCAAACAGAGACTGGGTAATCTGATAACCAGTAGAATCAATCACGCTCCAGGGATCCTTAAAGGCCTGTACCCGCACCTGAATATGTGGGAACACACGATAAGCAAGATAGGCAGCCACACTGCCGCCGGATACACCCGCCAGCAGATAAAGCCAGTTTTTGCTGGCCACCACTACCATAAGTACATACACCACGAAAAAGATCAGGGCACTTCCAAGATCCTTACTGCAGACCAGAATAATGACATGGGCTGCTGCTATCACTGCTGTTGTAAATACCTCAAAGAATCCGGCTGCCTTATATAAAGCACTGGCCACAAAAAAGACAAAGATGATCTTCACAAATTCTGATGGCTGAAAGGTCAGCCCGGCTATGGTGTAAGAAAGCTTGCTGCCATAAGTTGTCTGTCCAAGAACAAGCACAATGCCAAGTGCCACAATACCTGCCGCTGCATAGATCCATTTCCATTCCTTCAGGAACCTGAAACGACTGACAAAGAAAGGAATCACAAGTGCTATCACCAGAGAGATCATGACTATAATAAACTGTCTGATCGCCTTACCAAGGGAAAGTCTTGTCAGGATCACAAATCCAACTGTCAGAAGCATACACATATTATTGACAAGAAGCCTGTTCGTTTTGGGATAAAGCATCCGGAACAGGATCACAGTCGCATACAGTACGATCTGCTGAAAAGCATAAAAGAACAGATAAGTGATATCTCCCGTTTCAAAGCAGATCACAATAAAGCAGCTAAAATGCAGACCAAACATAAGTATATTCTGTCTCGTGTAAATGCCGTTTCTGTCGCTTTCCTGTTTTTTCCTGAAAACTGCAAAGCTTTCATAAGTATATAGTGCAATCAGCAGCGTTATAACATATTTTGAAAACTCGCTGACGTATAACTCCATTTATTCAACTCCCCGTTTGTAATGTCCTGTTGTAAAATCCTGATAAAACGGCTGCCTTTTTTCTCCTCTGACCAGCGCTGTAAAATACGAAAGAACCTTTTCTGTTTCCCCCGCCGTCTCTGTGGTAAAGTCAAGCCTTCCGACAGATACCGGAAATGTTCTGTTCATCAGAAGCGTATGTAGTGACAGCGGTACAGAATTATAAAGAATATTATAACAGGAACTGCATTCATGATAAACCGGGAATGTCTTCCGGTACCGGTCTGTTAATGTAAGATAACCCGGTACATGGGTACATTTTCCAGAAGTTTTCTGCAGGCACCCCGCACTGACCATCATGGGAAAGCGCCCATATATCTGTAAAGAAGGCCTTCTGATATCAGCATTCTGTATCAAAGTGTGCAGTTCCTTTCCATTCAGTTCAATCGGCAGATAGCTTTCTTCTGCATATTTCTGAAGAACAGCAAATGACCTGCTGTTCCACACATAAAGACCACTGTCCGTTACTATATGACCTGTATAGTTCATTTCCAGAAGGCAGGAAAGCATTTCCATATTTCGTACAAGACATCCATCAATAAATCCCTGCGTTGTCAGCTCGATAAGCTGTCTGCATTCGCTGTCACAGGTCTGTCTGCTGACATAGGGAAGCGCCAGATATACTTCCCCCCCGCCCGCCTGTCTGTACACGGAAAACAGTTCTGTCACAGAAGGATCTTTCGTGAGTGCCAGTTCCACATAAAGCCTTGCTGCCTCTCCCCGCTTTTCAAGGCAGGTATGGCATACTGCCTGCAGCTGCTCTTTCTGTGTCACAAGGACATGAAGCTGCGTTTCTTTCGAAGACGGAAGTACTTCCTGTTCTTTCAGGGCGCTTTGTACCTTCTGCGTGGCAGCTCTGTCTGATAAAGAATCCTCTTCAAATGGCAGTGGATGTCTTTCCTTTACGGCGTCATCCCACAGAAAAAGTGATTCAAAAGCCTTCAGGGCATCCCTCCGCAGCTGGTTCAGCCTGCTAACAGGCATAAAAATATCCGGATCCATGGTGATCTGCACATCTGCGACTGTAAAAAATGTACCGCCGCATTTCCGGAGCTGTTCAACCACCTGTTCTTCTGATAATGGCCTGTTTTTGGCTTTATCTACAATATCACCTTCAACAGCTGTAGTCATGATACCGTCCGTTACAGTAAGGATGGCCTGTTCACCTGCATGAAATACAGCAGACAGAGAAACCTCTTTTCGAACCGGCTTCTCAATATACTGTTTCCGGACAGCCTGAAGAAGTGACTCGTCAGCACCATTATAGGAAGGTGAAGAAATCGTGATCATATCCCGTCCATTATGCTTCTCATAGTAGCCTTCTGAAAGACTGCTTCGCAAATATAAGGATTTCAGCTTCTGAATATCTTCTGCCGATACCGCATACAGTGCTTCTTTTCCTTCCTGCTTCAGGGCTGTATAAAGATTCATGTATTTCCGGTAGATTGCAGTCACACCGGCTGCATATTCCGGTTTTTTCATACGGCCTTCTATCTTAAAGGAATCAATCCCGGCATCCATAAGCTTCGGAATCAGATGGATCGTACACATATCTTTCATGCTTAAAGGATATTCCTCCCTGCCGCCCTCTACGTGATAGGGAAGTCTGCAGGGCTGTGCACATCTGCCGCGGTTACCACTTCTGCCTCCCAGGATACTGCTGAACAGGCACTGTCCGGAATAGCAGTAGCACATGGCTCCATGGATAAAGGTTTCCACCTCGATATCTGCTGTCCGCTTCATGGTAATAATTTCCTGCAGGGACAGTTCCCTGGCAGGAACAATACGGGATGCGCCAAGTGACTTCAGCAGCTTCGCCCCGAAGGGTCCAGTAATGGTCATCTGGGTACTGACATGAAGGGAAAGACCTGGAAAATGATCTCTTATAAAAAGAAAGGCACCCAGATCCTGTACGATCACAGCATCCAGTCCTGCTTCATAAAAGGGTATCAGGAACTGATAAAGTGCTGGGAATTCCCATTCCTTTACCAGTGTATTGACGGTGAGATATATTTTCTTCTGGAGGGTATGGGCATAACGGATCCCTTCGCAGATCTCTTCCTGAGAAAAGTTATCTGCATATGCTCTCGCCCCAAAGGCACTGCCACCAAGATAGATGGCATCTGCACCTGCTGAAAGGGCACCTGTCAGCGCTTCATAATTTCCTGCTGGTGCCAGTAATTCTGTTTGATTCATAGCTGCCTCAATAATACGGATCTGTAAAGCTTACGGAACCTCTTTCATACAAAGCCTCCAACTACTTCTCATAATGTGACAAAAGCTGTCTTCTTGAGACAGCTTTCTTTCGTAGATCCGTTCTTTTATTTATACTATTGCTGTTTTTTTAATTCTGTTTCCAGTCTGACGATCTTCCTGGCACTGCCATTGACTTCTGTCTGGAGACTCTTGATATTTTTCTCCATATTCTCCAGCTTGATCTGGGAAGCAATGAGCTCATGCTTCAGATTATACAACTCCTTCTCCTTGCTCTGGATCTCTTCTTCCAGCAGCGAAATCTGTTTCTTCGCTTTAAAATAATCATCAGCCAGATTGAGCTGCATCAGTACATTCTGTGTATCCTGGGGCTGACGTCTGAAAGACTCTACTTTGTTGTACTCAGACAGCTTGTTGTTGATATAGGAGGCCACTTTCTGCAAATATTCTTCGCTCTCATAACCACTCAGTGTAAACACCTTACCACCGATGATAACCTCTGTATCTGTCTTCACTGACATCCCCTTCACCCCTTTGTATATATTGAGTTAATTATACGCATATTAACCGGGAATTTCAAGTCCAAAATGGTGATAAACAAGGTCTGTCACTACACGACCTCTGGGAGTTCTGTTCAGAAAGCCGTTTTTGATC